>Ga0210394_10000770_pt1 | contig 59997 bp, 65 predicted proteins | sample IncBWC12MmetaG_FD_160121 | JGI IMG/M metagenome (GOLD analysis project Ga0210394, IMG submission 160121) | Forest soil microbial communities from Barre Woods Harvard Forest LTER site, Petersham, Massachusetts, United States - Inc-BW-C-12-M | ecosystem: Environmental > Terrestrial > Soil >...
CATCTGCGTCATCTGCGGATGGTCCTCTGGGAGAGCCGCTACACGGAGACTGTCTCAACAAACGAAACTCAAACCCAGTTCTCCAGCTTCAGTCCCGGCACTCTTTCAAATTCGCGCAGGTTGTTGCTGACCAGCGGCACACCCAGCGCCAGTGCGTGTGCTGCGATCCAGAGGTCGTTGTTACCGATGGGCGTACCCGCCCGTTCCAGCGCGGCTCTCACGAGGCCATAGTGCCGCCCGGCCGCCGCGGAAAGCGGAAGAACTGCCACGATGCTGGAGAACTGTTCCAGCAGGGAATGCGCGCGGGGAGGGTCGCTGCTCCTGGCTGCGCCGAAACACAACTCACCCCAGGTGATGATCGAAATGCCAAGCGATCCCGGCGCCGCGCGCGCAAAACGCCGCGCAACCGTGGTCGGACGACTGCGGGCGATGTAGATGCATATGTTGGTGTCGAGCAGTTTGGCCGGAGGCATCAAAGACCCTTTCTCGGTTGCGGCGGCAGATCCTCCCGTCCCTCGCTGAAGACGTCGTCCGACAAGGCAGCCAACGCATCAAACGCGCCGCGAAGGTTGCGAACGGGTGGCCGCAGAATGATCTCGTCACCGCGTCGCTCGATATCGACCTCGTCAGTGTCAAACTGGAACTCGCGCGGGATTCGGACCGCCTGCGAGTTGCCACTGCGAAACACCTTTGCCGTAGGCATGGCGCCCTCCTGGAATATACACGCGAAGTATATACGTACCAAGCTTGCGGCGCTGCCGGGTTCGCCGAGGCGATGGTATGGTCTTGCTAACGAAGAAGCCTTATCCGCAGATGACGCAGATGAACGCAGATGGAGGACGGTTTTATCTGCGTACATCTGCGTCATCTGCGGATGAGACTTTAGGCCTTCTCAGCAGATACGGCATCCAAAGCGTGCTTTCGTTCTCGTCTCGGTGAGGATACGAACGATTTCCTCTAGCCCGGACTTCTCACCACTAAAGTGGAATCGCAGACACGGTGTTCATCGAGAGTCCTTCTCCCCCGCAAGAAACCGCGGGGGAGAAGGACTCTCGACGGGGTACAGGGTGCCGACGATTCCGGTGAGAGTGTGAGAAATGCGGGCTAGTAATCCGCCAGACCCAGCTTCCCGCCCTCCCACACCCGCCCGAACTCGGCGGTCACCGGCGCGGCATCCTTCTTCTGCGCGCGTAACGCGGCGGCGAGGCCGAAGAGCGAGCGCGGGTTGTGCTTGTTGCGGGTGAGATCGGCGCGGAAGGCTTTCTCGGCTTCGGCATAACGTCCGGCGCGAAGCAGCGCGGCGCCGAGCGTTTCGCGGGTGGGGTAGAACCAGTCGGCCGGCTCGTCGTAGTCGAGCGCGTCTTCTTTCTCCACCGCTTCGGTGTATTCGGCGATTGCTTGACGGGAATCGCCACGAGCCTCGGCGATGCGGCCGGCCAGGACGTGGACGGCAACCTCGGCGATGGCTCTCTCCGAGTTCTGATAGAAGCCCGGGTCGTCCGGCACCGTCGTGCGCGCGGCCTCGAACGCTCGCTGCTCCGACTCGGCGCCGGCGACGTCGCCGAGTTTGGCGAACGCGGAGCCGCGCGCGAAATGGGAGAAGGCGCTCGACAGCGGGCCGACATCGACCGGCTTCTCGCGGAGGATGTCGCCCCAGCGTCCGTAGCGGACGAGCACGAGGAGCGTGCTCGATGCAGCGGCCTCCGCCGGGGGCATCTCCTTGGCCATGGCCGTGGCGTTGGCCGCGAACTCGTCGGCCATCGTCTTCGCCTCGGCAAACCGTCCGATCATTGCGTACGAGGCCAGGCCGAACTGCAGGTTGTGGTTGTAGTACATGGCCGCGTAGATGCCCTCTGCGCCGTGATTCTTCATGAACACGCGGTCGGTCTCCGCGGCCTTCGTGTTCGCCAGCGCCGCGCCGGCGTAGTTGCCGGTGCGCTCGTAGATGTGCGCCGGCATGTGAACGAGATGGCCGGACATCGGGGCCATGGTCTTCAAGCGCTCGGCGCTGGCGAGGGCGCGTTCCGGATGGGGCGAGGCTTCCATGGCGTGGACGTAGTAGTGATTCGCGCCGAGGTGGTTGGGATTGCGGCGCAGCACCGACTCGAGCACCGAGACGATCTCTGTCGTCCCCTCGTTCGGCCTTCCATCGTGCGACCAGAACTTCCACGGATGGAGGTCCATGAGGCTCTCGGCGTAGAGCGTGGCGATGTCGAGATCGTCGGGGTACTTCTTCATGACCGCGCCCATGGCGGCGCTGTAGTCGACGGCGAGTTTCTTCAGGTCGGCCTTCGGGTCGTTGCTGTAGCGCCTGGCGAGCGCGGCGAAGAGGCCTCGCTCCTTGGCGCTGGCGTGCGCCTCGTGAGCGAGCGCGGCCAGAACGCTGTCGTAGGCCTGCTTCTCGCGCTCGGGATCGACGTCCAGGTTGATGTTCGGTCCGAGGGCGAGAGCCGTTCCCCAGTAGCCCATGGCCAGATCGGGATCGAGCTGCGTGGCGCGCTGGAAGGAACGGACAGCCGATTCGTGGTTGAAGCCGTAGAGGTACTTCATGCCCTGATCGAAGAAGCGCTGCGCCTCGGCGTTCTTCGTCGACACGGGCCAGTGGACGTTGCCGAGGCCCGGCTCGATGGTGACGGGTGTCGCGGCGTCGTGCGACGTCATGTCGTGCTGGGCAAGTGCCGAGGCAGCGACGGTCAACGAGAGGATAAGCAGGCGGGTCAATCGCATCGTGGTCTCCATACGAAGGAAAGATACGGAGCGACTCGGTTTCCGGATTGGGATGATACGGCGAGGATCGCTTACCCGGCGACGCTCGGAGTCGTACCGCCGTCGTAGAGGATCTCGTAGCGCAGCTCGGTGGCGCCGAGGCGGATCTGGTCGCCGCTGTGGAGGAGCGCGTGAAACGAGCGCGCGCCATTGATCCAGGTGCCGTTGCGGCTCTTGAGATCCTCGATGGCGTATCCCTCGGGGCCGCGATAGATGCGGACATGGTGACCGGAGATGCCGAGGTCGGCGAGCGGGATCTGATTGTCGCGTTGCCGCCCGATCAGATACTCGGCCTCGGTGAGCGGAAACATGAGACCGGTGTCTTCGCCGCTCACGATCGTGAGCTGGGCGATGGTGGGCCGGACCAGATCCTTGTACGACAGCTTCGGGCCGGTCGAGATGAGGAGGTTGGTATCGTCGCTGACTTCGCGGACCGTCGAGTCTGCGCTGAACGTGGCCGGCTGCTGGCGCATCGTCTCATCCAGTATCGCGGCGGCAGGCTTCGAGCGGCCGGTGTCGTCCTGCGACGGCGTGCGCGTAACGGTCTCGATCAGCTTGTTCGCAAAGAGGCCGTAGACGACACGATAGACGTGGAGCGGATCTTCATCGGCGTCGGGCGGCAGCTCGGCGAGGGTGCGGCGGCCGTTGATGAGAAAGAGGATCTTCCATTCGTCGACCGACAAGGTGATCTTCTCGGTCTCGGGGTTTGAGACCACGCGGAAGACCGTGGCGCTGTCGGGGAGGAGGCGGACGCACTCTTCCCACTCGGCGATGCGCCGCGCCCCTTCCATGATCAGGTTCGAGAGATCGACGGCGATGGTGACGGCGTACGGGGGAAGGGACGTGTCGTCGATGAAGGCGAATGCCCCGCCCGGCCAGACGAAGCAATCGTAGAGGATCTCGGACACCTGCACCTTGAGGAAGTCGCGGAGCTGTTCGTCGGTCAGCAGTCCCTGCTTTACGGCGAGCTGACCAAAGCGTCCGCCTTCCGCTTTCATCAAGTCGTCGATGGCGTCGCGCTGCGCGGCCGAGATCCGCTTCTTGCGGAGCAGGACGGCGCTGAGGCGGAGCGTCACCTGGTTTGAGCCGGCGTAGACGACGGCGCCCGTGTCGAAGTAGACGGTGGTCTCGTTCGGGCCGCTGGTGAGCGTCAGCGTGCCGCTCTTCCGCGTCGATGCCAGGAACGTCAGAACATCGGGCAGGCGGAAGGATGCAAGGCTCCCGCGTAACGACGGCTCATTCATCGGCGCATTGATTGTAGCGCGTGCGCGAAGACGGCTGATTCGAACTGCCTAACTACCTCACGTTGGCGCGGAAGAAGTCGATGGCCTTCTGCCAGGCGTCGGCCGCGGCAGCGGCGTTGTAGTTTCCGCCGGTGTCATTGCAGAAGGCATGGCCGGTGTTGGGGTAGGTGACGAGCTGCACGCGCTTCCCCAGGTCCTGGAGCTCTTTCGCCAGAGCGCGCCCCTGTTCGATCGGCACGCCCTGGTCGTTCTCGGCGTAGATCAGCAGGATCGGCGCGGTGAGGTTCGCCCAGTCGGAGGCCACTCTCTTGAAGCCGCCGTAGAAGCTGGCGGCGGCACCGACATTCTTCTCTTTCGTTGCCGTGTACTGCGCCAGCGCGCCGCCCATGCAGTAACCGATGACGCCATACGACTTCGACGTGCACTCGGGGCGCCCGAGGAGGTACGCGCCGGCGCCGGCGATCTCCTTCTCGGCGCGCTCCGCGTCGAGCTCCATCAGCAAGCGGCCCGCTTCATCAGGCGAGGTCGTGGTCTTGCCGTGATAGAGGTCCGGAGCGATGGCGGCAAAGCCCTGGCCGGCGAATCGGTCGACGATCTCCTTGATGTGCGGCACGAGACCCCACCACTCCTGAATGACGACGATTCCCGGCCCCTTGCCCGCGAAATAACCCTGACAGGTGTGGCCGTTCGATGGAAATTCGACGTGCTCGCCCATGCGGAAGCCTCCTCGAAATCGGGGCGGATTCTAATGCAGGACGAACCGTAGGTGCGTCCGGCGCGTATTCATGTCACAATAACCAAATCAGGGGAGAGAGGAACTACGATGACGTTGACGAAGGAGCAGGTCTCCGGCCTCGCCAAGACACCGCGCTGTCCCCGATGCGATCTCAGCAAGACAATCGGCAACGCTCTCTGCCGTACGTGCCGGGCCAAGCTGCCGGAGAACATGAGGTTGGCGCTGGAGCGGATCCCGTCGAAAGACGCATGGACCGTTTCCCGGGCGGTTCGCGCCGCGGCGCGATACTTCGATGTGCACTTCCAGTCGGTGCGCAACTTCGGCGGCGGACGTCCGAGGTGATGGCTGGGTTGTAAGGTTGCTTGGTTACTGAGTTGCTGAGTACGGGTTCCCGGAAATGAGTGTCCAGTTCGCGAACGACCGTCTGAGCCGGCGAAGCTGGCTTAAGTTCCGTAGCCCCCGGCTTTGAGCCGGGGGAAAACGAGCATTCCCCAAGTTGGCAGCCCGCTTGAGCGGGCGACAGAGGAGCGGTGATCGACGATCTCTGTCGCCCGCTGAAGCGGGCTCAGAACAATTGCTGCCTGCGTTACCCCCGGCTGAAGCCGGGGGCTACGGACCTTAAGCCAGCTTCGCCGGCCCAAATCGGGCAGCCGCCGACTGGACAACCCTCTTCCGGGGATCTGTACTTAGCCCCTACTTAGCCCTTACTTAGCCCACATTTCTCACACGACGAGTGGAATTGCCGGCAGCCTATCTGCCGATCATGCGGAGTGGTGCCGATGAGCAGGACCGATGTGGCACAGACACTCTTGTCTGTGCGGGGTCTCGCTCGACTCGAGAGACTGCAAGCGCTCACGGCACGCGGCTTCGGCCGGGGCACAGACAAGAGTGTCTGTGCCACATCGGTCTCTGGCTTGCGGCGGCAGGCAGGTAGGCGCGATCAGGTCGTGAGAAATCCAGGTTAGTTGCTGAACACCCCAGCAACCCAGCAACCTTTACTAACCTACTGATTCCGCTCCGTTCGTTCGGCCATGTCCGCGAGATCGTCGATATGCGCTTCGCGCGCCTTGGCCACGATCGCGTCGGCGTGCGTGTGTGACTGAAGCGTGCGCGCCCACGCTGCCGCCAGCGAGGCGCGTTTCATCCTCGGGGAGGCCGCGTTCCACCGATGGAGATCGGCGATGCGAACACTGCCCTCGGTTTTGCCGGCCCGTACGGTGGCGATGATCTGATCGGGTTTCGCATCCGGCTTGAATTCGATCTCATACAAGGCCGTCTCGTTCGGCGAGAGCGAACCGGCCAGAGGACGATGCAAGGCGACCGGATCGCCGAACGTGAGATCGATGGACGTTCCGGCCGGGGCCGGTGCGTCGACCGAGACGCGCAGGAGCCACTTCGTCGCATCGAGAGGCGCGGCGGACGCTTCGATCTCGATGTGCAGATCGGCCGGAGCGCGCTCCGGCGCGGCGAAGTGCTGCACGATCGCGGCGGCGTCGATATCGCGCGGCGTCGCGCCGTGTTCGATCGCTTCCTGAATCGCTACGAAGTTCCTGACGGGCGCCGCGGGGCTTGCCTTGCGTTCGCGGGCCACATCCTTGGCAACCGAACGTTCCGGTGCAAAGCCAAGACGCCCGGCGGCATCCATCGGTGCTGCCTGTTCCACGGCGGCGGCGGAAGCGGGCGGGGCTGCAGCGGCGGACGGGGCTACGGGCGGTGGCGGTGCCGGCGCCGCATTCGCGACGATGATCGGCTCGGTTTTCGCGACCGGCGCGTCGCGTTCGACGGAGTCAGCGTAGGCCGGTTGGCCGGTCGTCATCCCATCTGCCTCGGTGCGCCGCGCTTCAGCGATCTGCGCATGCGAACCCTCAGCAGCAATCCGCGGCGGAGGCGTTCTGGGCATGGGCGGAAGATCGGTGCGCGGCTCCGTGCGGGCGCTCCCCGGCTCGGGTGGTTTGTTCGGCAGCGCCTCGGCTACTCGCGGCGCAGGCGCGCCGGCGGCTGCGGCCGCCGTCGTAGGCGATTCCGTTTTTGAAACCGTACGCGAGAGCAGATGGAGCACCAGATAGAGCGACGAGACCAGCAGAACGATCGACGCGGCAATGCGGAGATTGAACATCGCCGGCTTCCGCAAATGCACTCGCTCGCTCTCGGGGTTGAACCCGAGATGCTGTGGGATGTCTCGCTTGATGCGGTCGGCCAGACCGGCGGGCGGCTTTGCCACCGGCGCCAGGGCCAGCTTCCGCTGCAGATCAGCTTTGCGGTTCCGTGTCATTGTCTTTCTTCCTCAACGTTCCCGCCGAGGGCTTCTTCCAGCAGAGAGAACGCCTTGTGCAGCCGCTTTCGGATGGCAACGGTTGTGATCTCTTCGATCGCCGCGATGTCCTTGACTGCCAGACCGCCCCAGAAGTGCGCGGTCACGGTGAAACGCAGATCTTCCGGCAGCCGGAGAACTGCCGCACGAAGGTGCTCGTCCTCCTCCGCGCTGCTCAGGATCTCGTCGGCGGCCGGGGCGCCGTCGGGCATCTCCGGCGCGTTCTCGTCGTCGAGCGATTTCATCAGCCGTGGCCGTCGGATGTGATTGAGAAACGTCGTGTAGCCGATACGGTAGAGCCAGGTGAAGAACTGCGAGCGGCCGTCGAATCCAGGTAATGCCTCCCATGCCTTCCGATACGTCTCCTGCGTCAGGTCAGCGGCGAGCTCGCGGTCGCCGCAGAGGCGGAAGAGGGATGCGAAGACCGACGAGTAGGTCCGATCGACGAGCTCTTCCGCGGCGGTGCGGTCGCCCCCGCGAATCGCGGCAAGAAGGCGGTGCTCCTCGTTCAAGGATGGGATCACCGCTTCATGCTCCGGCCGCCGGACCGGAAAGGGCGCAACATTGCTCACCCTGATTGGACACGGCTCTGCGACATTTCGAAACCACGGTTTGAGTATCCTATCCGACCAATGAAGCGCTTCCTCGCCATCCTGCTCCTGTTCGCCGCCTGCCGCTACGAGCCTCCCGCCGGAACGATCGACGGCTCATCGCTTCAAAAGGAGATCGAAACGTGGCGCGCGAACCGCGCTACGCGGCTGAAGGCACCCGACGGCTGGCTTTCTCTGGCCGGTCTCTATTGGCTCAGCGACGGGAGCAATGATGTTTCGCTTCCGTCGAAGCCTCCCATCCCGGCGCAGTTCGTTCTGCAGGAGGGGAAGGTGACGCTCCAGCCGAATCCGTCTCTGACAATCAACGGGAAGCCGGTGACCGTGGCAGTCGTGTTGCGTAACGACACGGAACCGGAGTCGACGGTCGTCCGTTCAGGAACGCTCTCCTTTATGGCCATCCGCCGCGAGGATGCCGTGCACGGCCCGCGCTTTGGCATCCGCGTGCGCGATACCGAGACCGAGGCGCGCGCGCATTTTCTCGGGCTGGACTATTTCCCGGTCGATGACGGCTCTCGGGTCGAGGCACGCTTCGAGCCGTACAGCCCTCCCAGGAAGATCCCCATCACGAACGTCCTCGGCATGACCAGCAACGAGGTCTCGCCGGGCGCTCTCGTTTTCACCTTGCAGGGCCGCGAGTTCCGCATCGATCCGATTCTGGAGCAGGGTGAGACGGATTACTTCATCATCTTCAAGGACGCGACGAGCGGGAAGGAGACGTACGGCGCCGCCCGCTACCTGTACGCCCATCCGCCGGACGCGAACGGGAAGACGATCGTCGATTTCAACAAGGCTTATAACCCGCCATGCGCATTCACTCCTTACGCAACGTGCCCGCTTCCGCCGCCGCAGAACCGGCTGCCGATTCGTATCGAAGCGGGGGAGAAGAAGTACGCGGGCGGGCACTAGGGCGCGGTTGCGGGGTCGCGGGGTCTCGCAGTCGCGGGGTCGCGGTCCGGCAGTCTTCTTGATTCGGCACAGACGGATCCTCGGCAAAAGACCGCGAGACTGCGCAACCGCGCTACCGCGCTACCTCGCAACCGCGCAACCGCGCTACCGCGAATCCCGCTCGTCCGCCAGCACCTGGGCCACACACGCGGTCACGTTCTTTCCGGTCTGAATATCCAGGAACTCGTTTGGTCCGTGGGCGTTGCTGTGAGGCCCGAGGACTCCGGTGATGAGGAACTGCGCGCCGGGGAAGCGCTCCCCGAGCATTCCCATGAACGGGATCGAGCCGCCTTCGCCCCAGGTCGTCGCGGGTTTGCCGAAGAACGTCTTCGACGCGGAGTCGATCGATTTCTCCAGCCACGGAGCGACTTTCGGCGCTTCCCATCCTCCGCCACCCTTCTCCGGCTCGTACTCTACATGAGCGCCGTACGGCGGATCGCTTTCCAGAAGCTTCTTCAACTTCTGGTCGAGATTCGAGGCGTCGAGCGTGGGCGGGACGCGCAGTGAGATCTTGAGGGACGTCTTTGGACGGAGAACGTTCCCGCCCTGCACGAGATCGGGCAGGCCTGCCTGACCCGTGTATGACAGCATCGGACGCCAGGTTCGATTCAGCAACTGCTCCACGGGATCGCTGGTCATCGGCCGCATGCCCGGGAGGAGCGGGAACTTGTTGTAGATCTCGGCCCCGAGGATGCGGGCGGTCTCGCGAACCTCGAGCATGCGGTCAGGCGGGACCTCGGTATGCAGCCACTCGGGGATGATCCGGCCGGTCTGGGCATCTTCCAGGCGATCGAGAAGGATGCGCAGGATGCGGAAGCTCGACGGCACGATGCCGCTGGCATCGCCGGAATGAACGCCCTCGGTGAGGACTTCGACGGTGAGGTTGCCGACGATTGAGCCCCGGAGCGACGTGGTCATCCACAGCTGATCGTAGTTGCCGCAGCCGCTGTCGAGACAGATGACGAGACGCGGGGTGCCGATCTTCGAGGACAGAAGGTCGATGTAGTCGGGCAGATCGAGCGAGCCGCTCTCTTCGCAGCACTCGATGATCACGACGATGCGCGAGTGCGGTGTGTTCTGCTGCTTGACCGCGCGAATGGCAGAGACTGCGGCGAAGATCGAGTAGCCGTCGTCCGCGCCGCCGCGGCCGAAAAGCCTTCCGTTGCGCAGAACCGGTGTCCAGGGGCCAAGTCCATCGTCCCAACCGACCATGGCCGGCTGTTTGTCGAGGTGTCCATACATCAACACGGTGGAGGAACTGTCGCCGTCGACTTCGATGAAGATGAGAGGGGTGCGTCCTTCGATCTCATGCGTCTCGATGCGCAACCCTTCGATCTGCTGTTCCTCGACCCAAGCGCGCGCCAAAGCGACGGATTGCCCCATGTGGCCGTTTTTCTTCCAGTTGGGGTCGAAGAGGGGAGATTGGTTGGGGATGCGGATGTATCGCTCGAGCGCAGGGACGATCGATGCGTCCCATATCTGGTCGACACTCCTGGCGATCTGTTCTGAATTCATCGACTTACCTTCCATCGGCGGCGTTTGCGACGGCGGAGGATAGCACCAGTGGCGCGGGGGTCGTGGGGAAAACCGGACTGGATGGCCGTCTAAAAACTATCGACACCTTTCCGCTACTACATCGGGTATGATTGACAAACACCGAATGGGTTCGGCTTCAGAAAAACGGATGTCTCAAAGGGAACTTTCCCTGTTTCGTGGTATCGTGGCAGTATCTCGTCCATAATTATCGACTGGCAGCTTCCGAGAGAGAGGAAGAGGACCGCGGTCGTGCTCGATCCGAACGTGCTGGAAACGATGACAGGTGCCCCGTCGACAATTCCGGCCGCGGAACTGGACGCGCGGATTACTCCTCTTGTTTCGGAGGAACCGCAGCCCGAGGACATCGGCGAGCTCTACGTGCGGCACCGGCCGTTGCTGCTCCACGTGGGCTGCCGGAAGTTCCGGATTCCTGAATCGGACGCGGAGTCTCTGATCCAGGAAGTCTTTCTGTCGTTCATGACGACGACGACGAGGGTGGAGAACGTCCGGTCCTGGCTGGTGGCAGCGATGTGTAACGCCAGCCGGCACTATTGGCGCGGCCAGGGCCGCACCGAGGGACTGCCGGAGGATTTCGCGGAGCACACCGATCCGTTGTCGAACGGTCTCGCCGAAAAGCTGGCGATGATCATCACCATGCAGCAGGCGCTGGAGTATCTGCAGCCGCGCTGCCGCGAGACGCTCTACCTGCACTACTACGAGGGCCGCTCGGCAAACGACGTGGCCATCTCTCTCGACACGACGTCGCGCTACGCGGAGAAACTGATTCACAACTGCCTCAAACGGGTTCGGGAAATCTACCTCAGCATCACGGCGGTGAAGCGATGATGATTGAACAGCATTACGACGAAGAAGTTCTGGCCGGTTTTCTGGCCGAGCCGATCGACTCCGCGGCGCGGGACAAACATCTTGCCGGCTGTTCCCTCTGCAAGCGGACGCTCGACTCCCTGCGCGGAACTGCCAGCCTGCTGAAGCAAGGAGAGGTATGGGAGCGGCCATCGTTTTCCAGTGCTCCCCGTCCCGAGACCCTGACGTTCCTGCGCGGCGTCCAGAAAACGATGAACGACGAAGACGCCGTCGCCGAGATCTACATCAAGCAGCTCCTGACCGGCTCCCGCGATACCTGGGCGCCGAGACTGGCAGAGCATCCCGAATGGCGGACGGCGGGGTTGGTGAGGAAGCTGATCGCGGCGGTGGACCGTGCCATCGATGTGATGCCGGCCGATGCCGTGGAGATTACCGGACTGGCGGTCGAGATTTCAGAATGTCTGCCAGGGTCTGAGGGTGTCTACCGCTTGCGCGGAAACACGTGGTACGAGCACGGGTATGCGCTGTTGTACACCGGCGCATACGGCGATGCGCTGAAGGCTCTGGCGGCCGCTGAGTCCGAGTTCGCCAAGCTTCGCCTGGCCAATCATGAGGTGGGGCGTCTCAATCTCGTCAGGGCCATGGTTTACCGCGCTCTCGAGCGCGTTGACGACGCCTTACCGGCGATTGCGGCCGCAGCGGCGATCTTCCGAGAATATGGCGATGCCGAACGCTCCTACGCCGCCAGGCTGGCCGAGGCTGCCACCTTGTACAGCGCCCGTCGCTTCCGCGAAGCACTCAGCATTCAGCTGGAAATTGCGAACGAAGAAACCATCGCTCCGCGCTGGCGTGCCTCTGCGCAGCAGAACGCGGCGACCTTGTACCGGGAGCTTGGTGAGCTCGACGCGGCAATCGACTGCTTCGTGAAGGCGATCAGTGCCTTCGAAGCCGCGGGCATGATGTCATTCCGCGCCAAGACCAGGTGGACTCTGGCGCGCATCTTTGTGGCGCGGCAGCAATATGAGCCAGCGCTGCGGATGCTCGCCGAGCTTCGCGGAGAATTCGAAGAGCTCGGCATGGCCAACGAGGTCGCCATCGTGGCGCTCGATATTGCTGAAGTCCTCATTGCGACGGGACAGCCTGGTGGCATCGCTGACGCTTGCAGGCAGGCGATTGCCTATTTTGAGAAGGCACAGCTCACGTCCTCCGAAGCAGCGCGGACAGCCGTGACGTATTTGTGTGAAGCCGCGTTAGCCGGAAGGGCTACCAGCGCGCTCGTTTTGGACCTGCGGATCGCATTTGTGAACGAAACGAAGCGCCCCGATCTGCTGCAGGCCCAGCACATGGTCTAGCGAGTCCCGGCGCTTTATTTCGGGCCGATCGCGTGATCGTGGGTAGGGAAAAGCCCCGCCCAGACACTCCTATATGAGGGCGCCCTCCAACACAACCGAGTTCATCAGAGCTCGATGGAGGGTACATGTCTACACGATCAAGAATTGCCACCTTTGTTCTTCTCGTTGCGCTCACCAGCGGCGTAGCGTCGGCTGCTCCAAAGCGCGATAACGGTTCGGGCAGCGTGCTCGGCAGGATCGAGCAGATCGTCAAGCAGATCCGCAAGACTCTGCTGCCCACGATACTCGACGACCTCACCTGGCCCAAACCCTGAACCTTCGCACCTCCCTCCCGTACAATACGCCGGCCTAGCCTCTCGGGAGCGTACGCATGTCGGTCGTTTTGTCGGTTCGGGACGTGGTGAAGACGTTTGGTGCCGTGCGGGCGGTGGACGGGGTCTCGTTCACCGTCCGGCGGGGCACGATTACCGGTTTGCTCGGCCGCAACGGCGCTGGGAAGACGACGACGATCCGGATGATCACCGGCGTCTTCTTTCCCGACTCCGGATCGATCGAGTGGCTCGGCAGCGAACGCGATGCCCGCGATCGCATCGGCTATCTCCCGGAAGAGCGTGGGCTCTACCGGCAGATGAAAGTGAAGGAGCACCTTCTCTTTCTCGCCGAGATCAAAGCGTGCCGTGGTGCCGCCGTCGCGAAGTCAGCGGAGCGCTGGCTCAAGCGCTTCGAGCTGTGGGACAAGCGGGATGCGAAAGTCGAGGAGCTATCGAAGGGTAACCAGCAGAAGGTCCAGCTCATCGGAACCTTGTTGCACGACCCCGATCTCATCATCCTCGACGAGCCGCAGTCTGGTCTCGATCCGGTCAACATGCTCCTGGTACGCAACCTTCTGCGGGAGCTGAAGGAGGAGGGGAGGACCATCCTCCTCTCGACGCACATGATGGCCGAGGCCGAGAGGATGGCTGACGAGATCATCCTGGTGCACCAGGGGAAGGTCGTCCTCTCCGGCGCGCTCGATGCGGTCCGCGACTCCTTCGGCAAGAACACGCTGCACATCGACTACGAGGGCGACGGCACTTTCCTCGAGACGCTTCCGCAAGTCAGGCGCGCCATGATCGTCAATAACGCCGCCGAGCTCAGCCTGGTGGAGGGAGCCGACCCGCAGCAAATCCTCGAAGCCACCATGGGGCGTTTACGCATCCGCAGATTCGAGCTCGCCGCTCCTTCACTCGAAGAGATCTTCATCGAGCAGGTCGGGGCCGAGACGATGGAGTCCATCCGATGAACAAGATGTTCGCGGTCATCAAACGCGAGTACCTCCAGGCCGTCCGGAAGAAGATGTTCATCTTCATGACGCTCTTCTTTCCGGTCCTGATGACCGCCCTTTTCATCGTGCCGAGCCTCATCATCGCGAAAGGCATGGGCGGCAAGAAAGTCGCCGTCGTCGACGGGACAGGGGCGCTGCGGGCCTCCTTTTCCCGCCACATCGAGCCGGAGGTTCCGGATCCCAAGAAAGCGCTTTCCGGAGGCCGCAGGGGAGAGCTGCCACAGTCGCTCGACGTCGAATACGTGGATGCGCATGGGCAATCCCGGCTCGACGCGGCAACGCACCCGTATCTCGACCGCCTCTATCTCGACAAGGACTCGGGCAATCGCCTTGATGCCGTCCTGCTGATACCAGCCGACGCCTTCGCGGGTAACGACGCGAAGATGACCTACTACAGCCGCTCCTCGGCCGATCTCATCTCCCTGGAGCGGCTTGGGTCGATCGCCAACCGCGCCATCCAGCGGCAGCGGCTAGCGGCGCGCGGTATCGACCCGACCGTGGTCGACACGCTCACGCGTGAGATTCCGGTAGACAGTGTGCAGCTCTCCAGAAGCGGGGAACAGAAAAAGGGGAACGAGGCCAATTTCATCATCGGCTTCATCTTCGCCGGCCTCCTGATCATCCCGTCGTTCATCTACGGCCTGGAGACGATGCGCGGCATCGTGCAGGAGAAGAGCGAGCGAATCGTCGAGGTGCTCATCTCCTCGATGTCACCGCGCCAACTGCTCACGGGCAAGATCCTCGGTGTCGCCGCTGTCGGGCTCACCCAGGTTACAGTCTGGCTGATCATCATCGCGGCCGCCGGTACGTTCGGCGCCACCAGCGCCAAATTGGCCGGCTTCGACATCTCGCAGTTTCTGCGGCCGATGATCTACGTCTATTTCACTCTCTTCTTCATTCTCGGCTACCTGACCTTCGTCTGCGTCTATGCCATCGCCGGCGCTGCCTGCAACACCGACAAGGAAGCGCAGCAGCTCGTCGCGCCGATCCAGATGCTGATGATGGTGCCCTGGTTCGTCATGTTCGCGATCATCACAAACCCCGATTCGTCCTTCGCCGTCGCCCTTTCTCTCGCGCCGGTCTACGGCCCCCTTACGATGTTTGCGCGCACCCTGGTCTCGGAGCCGCCGGTATGGCACATCCTCGTCTCGATCGGCGTTTCAATCGTCACGATCTGCGTCTTCTTCTACGTCACGGCGAAGGTCTTCCGCGTCGGAATCCTTTCGTACGGAAAGCGGCCGACGATTCCTGAGTTGTGGCGGTGGATCAAGGTCGCGTAAGCCGATCACCGTTCCGGCCGTAGCGCATACGCTATGATCCCGGCTCACTCCATAATCAGGGGGCCGCGCGGATGGAGATCAAGACTCTCAACGACATCTACACCGTCACCTGCACGCTGGAACGTTCAGCGGCGACGAAATACAAACGCGACGGCCGCTGGGTCGACACCAGCGTCGACGAGTTCCGCGACACAGTCCGCTACTTCGCCACGGGTCTCCACAATCTCGGTCTCAAACATGGCGACCGGGTGGCCATCCTCTCCGAGAACCGCCCGGAATGGGCGATGGCCGACTTCGCCATTCTGGCCAGCGCGGCTGTGACCGTTCCGGTCTATCCGACGCTGCTCGGGTGGCAGATCGAGTACATCCTGAATGACTCCGGCGCCGTCGCCGTCATCTGCTCGAACGAGGAGCAGATGAAGAAGGTGGCCGGTATCCGCGACCACTGTCCGCACGTTCACAATGTCATCGTTTGTGATCCGCCGCCAGCGCTGCCGGCCGGCGTGCTCAGCTTCGCACAGGTCGTCGAGGACGGACGGCGGCACGATGACGCCGCCGCACGCGCCCGATTCGACGAGACTCGCGCCAAGGCGAAGAGCGATGACGTAGCCACGCTCGTCTACACCTCGGGCACGACGGGCAATCCCAAGGGCGCCATGCTGACGCACGGCAACGTGGCCAGCAACGTCCTGGCGACCTGCAAGGTGTTGCCGATCGAGAACGGCCAGACCGGCCTCTCCATTCTGCCCCTCTCACACATTCTCGAGCGGATGGGTGACTACTGCTACTTCTATCGCGGCTGCACGATCGCATACGCCGAGAGCGTCGTGAAGGTCGGCGATAACCTGCGCGAGATTCGTCCGGATCTCTTCGCCGCGGTGCCCCGCCTTTTCGAGAAGATGCGCACCACGATTCTGGACAGCGTGGCCGTCCAGTCCGGGTCGAAGCAGAAGATCTTCAAATGGGCGCTCGGGGTCGCCGAGCAGCGTCTGCCCTATCGCCTTTCCGGCAAGCCGATGCCGTTCGGCCTCGGGATCAAATCAGCGATTGCCGACAAGCTCGTCTTCTCGAAAATCCTGGCCCGTCTCGGCGGCCGCGTGAAAATGGTTCTCTCCGGCGGCGCTCCGCTCTCGGCTGAGCTGGCTGCTTTCTTCATCGGCGCCGGGCTCGAGATCTACGAAGGCTACGGCCTCACGGAGACCTCTCCCGTCATCGCCGTCAATACGCCGGAGGCGCGGCGTGTCGGCACCGTCGGCCGCATCATCCCCGGCGTCGAAGTGAAGATCGCCGAAGACGGCGAGATCCTCAGCCGAGGCCCGCACATCATGAAGGGCTATTGGAACAACGACGATGCCACCCGGCAGGCCATTGACCCCGACGGATGGTTCCACACCGGCGACATCGGCGAGATCGACGCCGACGGATTCCTCAAGATCACCGACCGGAAGAAAGACATCATCATCAATGCCTACGGCAAGAACATCGCGCCGCAGCCGCTCGAAGCCCTTTTGAAGAGCTCCCCATACATCGGTACGCCGGTCCTGATCGGCGACCGGCGCAAGTATCTGGTCGCGCTCCTCGTCCCGAATTTCGACAAACTGGAACGGGATGCGAAGGCCATGGGTGTCCAGTTCAACTCGCGCGACGAATTGATTGCCAACGAGAAAGTCCTGCAGATCTATCAGACGGAGATCGATCGTTTCAATCACAACCTCGACCGGCAGGAGAAGATCCGCCGCTTCGCGCTGCTGCCGCGCGATTTCACCATCGACGCTGACGAGATCACACCGTCGCTGAAGGTAAAGCGGAAGATGATCGACAAGAAGTACAAAGAGATCATCGACCAGCTCTTCATCGATGAAAACGTCGAAGACGAGCGTGAAGGGAAACGGGCCTGAGCGATGACATCCCTGGTTGAAACACCCACTCGGACCGCGTCCGCATTCCGTATCGAGCGCGACGGCGATCTGGCCGTGCTCTGGTTCGACCTGCCCGGCGAGAAGGTCAACAAGTTCTCCACGGCGGTCATGACGGAGTTTGCCTCCGTGGTCGACGAACTGGAACGCGACACCACCATCAAGCGCGTCATCATCGCCTCGGGCAAACCGTCGATTTTCATCGCCGGTGCCGACGTCACCGAATTCTCCAAAGCGACATCGGCTGATCAGGCCAGGGAGTACACACGCTTCGGACAACAAACGATCCACCGCTTCTCGAAGCTGCCGCAAGTCACCGTCGCCGCCATCAACGGCGCCGCGCTCGGCGGCGGTTGTGAGCTAGCCATCAGTTGTGATTACCGCGTCATGTCCGACAGCCCGAAGGCGCAGATCGGACTGCCGGAGACGAAGCTCGGCATCTTCCCCGCCTGGGGCGGTGTGACGAAGTTGCCCCGCCTCATCGGTCTTCCCGCCGCGCTCGACATCATCCTCAACGGCAAGACCGTCGACGGGAAGCGCGCCAAGCGGATGGGACTTGTCGACGAAGTCGTCCCCGCGCCGATCCTCCTCGACATCGCCAGACAGTTCGCCGCCAAACCGAAACGCCGAGGAAGCGACCGGACCAAGTTCTACGTCGAGGGAAACCCGCTGGCGCGTCACGTCATCTTCGGCAAAGCGCGCAAGGCCGTGATGGAACAGACACACGGGAACTACCCGGCCCCGCTGAAGGCGATCGACGTGATGGAGTACGGCATGTCGTCCGGCGTGGAGCGGGGACTGGCGCGGGAGGTCGAGGAAGTCGTCCCGTTGATCGTCGGTCCGGCCGGCGACGTCGCCCAGAATCTCATCCGCCTATTCTTCATGATGGAAGACTCGAAAAAGGAACGGATCGCCGCGACACCGGCCGAGGTTCGCGGCGCCGGCGTGCTGGGCGCGGGCATCATGGGTGGCGGCATCGCGCAGCTCATCGCGGACAAGACGGAAGCCGCGGTGCGGATGCGCGACATCAACTGGAAGGCCATCTCCGGCGGCCTGAAGGCTGCGGCAAGAATCTGGAAGAAAAAAGTCGACAGACGGCGCATGACCCGCGGCGAGATGCAACGCAAGCTGGCCCGGATCACGTCGACGATCGATTGGAGCGGATTCGAACGTTGCGATCTGGTCGTCGAAGCCGTCGTCGAGAACGTCGAGATCAAGCGCCAGGTGCTGAGCGAGTTCGAGGCCATTGCCGGACCGAATGCCGTGTTCGCCACGAACACGTCCACGATCCCGATCACGGAAATAGCCTCACAGGCCAAGCACCCCGAAAACGTCGCCGGGATGCACTTCTTCAATCCCGTCGACCGCATGCCCCTCGTCGAAGTCATTCGCGGCGCCAGGACCTCGGACGCGGCCATGGTCACCGTCGCCAACTTCGCCCGCAAGCTGGGAAAGACCGTCGTCTACTGCAACGACGGCCCCGGCTTCGTCGTCAACCGTATCCTCGGGCCGTACATGAACGAGTCCGGCTTTCTCCTCGAAGAAGGGAACGCCATCGAGTCGATCGACAAGGCCATGGTCGACTTCGGGATGCCCATGGGACCGATGGCCCTGCTCGATGAGGTTGGAATCGACGTCGCGGCGAAGGTGGCCAAGATCCTCAGCGCCGCGTTCGGCGACCGGATGCAGCCGTCGCGCGTCGTCGACACGCTTTACGCTGATGGGCGATACGGCAAGAAGAACGGGAAGGGGCTTTACCTGTATGAAGCGGGCAAACGCCGCGGCCCCGACGCTTCCGTCTACAAATTGCTGAACATCAAAGCAACGCATGCCGCCGATGCGCAGGTGGTCGTGGACCGGATGATCTTCGCCATGGTGAACGAAGCAGCCATGATTCTCGACGAGAAGATCGTGGCCTCGGCGGCGGAGCTCGATCTGGCCATGATCATGGGCACCGGTTTCCCTCCATTTCGCGGCGGTCTGCTGCGCTACGCCGACAAACTCGGTCTGCCGTACATCCTGGCGCGCCTCGACGATCTGGCCCAGAAACACGGCAAGCGGTTCCTGGCCACGGCTGCGCTTCGCAAGCTTGCGGAGCAGGATGGGAAGTTTTATCGATAAGGGTTGCTGAGTGAGCATGGTTGCTGGGTTGCGGAGTCTCGCGGTCTCGCGGGGATTTCGCCGCGCGACCCCGCAACCGCGTGTGTGCTGACGCGGAAGTTGCCCAATTTTGACACGGAAGTTGGCACACGTAATAACTCGCGGCATTTCGGCTACGGGGACAACCGCTCGACGTGGATGCGAAGGCTGTACTGCATGGGCGTAGCTCCGCTGCTGGCGTAGGTGGTGGCGTAGGTAAGCGCGGTGCCGTTCGCGCAGAAGACGACGATAGATCCACTCTCTTCTCCGCCAACAGCACTATTGCCATCGGCTTGGGCCTTGGGGGCCGCGCCGTTGAGCCAATTAACCGTCGTCGACTTTGCCGAGCCGTTGTTCCATCCGATCGTCGTCAGAAGAGATGAGGATGTGGTCGCCGCTTGGGTGATGAGCTGGGCCCAACTGATCCGATAGAGCCCTGCCGACGGGGTTGAGGCTACAAGGTTGGTCGTGCCGATCGATGCTGCCTGAGTAGACAACGAGACGTCGACGGGCGCCGTGCCGTTTTGCGTCGCCATCGTACCGAGCCCGAGGTTTGTTCTCGCGGCTGAAGGGCTGGCGATGTCGGACAGGTTGTTTGATGAAAGCAGTGCTCCGATGACTGATGCGAACGGAACCCATGCAATCGACGTCGAGCCCAAGGTAATGCTGTCGTTGGTACAGTAGAACGCGCGGTCAGCGTTCACGGTGCCGCTTTGGGCGAATGCCGCCGCGGAGACGAGCTCGGCGCCCGTGTTTGCGTCCGTCGCGCGTGTCGGAGCGCCAGATGCGCTCACGGTATAGATGCCGTTGTCTGAGCCAGAGACTTGGTCTTTGATGAGGATGCGATCGCCAGTGGCCAGCGTCACGCCGTCGATCGTCGAGCCATTCGCAAAACTGCTCGCGAGGGTTCCCGCGGCCGTCGTTGCTACCCGTACCGAGGTCTTCCACTTGATGCCCGCGACGGCTGCTGCGATCTGTGTGTCGACGTAGGTGACGTCGGCCTTCGAGGTGTCGGACGGATGAACATGGTCTTCGCGGGCGAGGATAGGTGACGTTCCAACTACGGCAACGCCGTCCATAGACGGAACAGAAACCGGCCCACCTGCGGAGACAGCCTGGACGAATGAAGCGGCATATCCACGTTGATCTGAAAGGGTGTCGTCGGTAGCGATCGTTTGAATTCGAAGTGTCGCGATGAATCCAATCGAGCTGGTGTTCGAAAGGGTATCCGACCAATTCCACGAGTAAAACCAGTCCGACAACTTGATGTAGTTCGTGTTGGTCGGCTGGAAATTGATGTCGAAGGTGCGCGTCGTCGGCGTTGCGCCGCCAACGAGAGTGCTGCTACCAGGCTCCGTGCCGAAGAGGCGGAAGCCTTTGGTGAAGGCGTAGGCTGAGCCGGTGTACTTGCGGACCCGAATCTCCGCGATCCGGCCGGTGTCGTGACTGCCGAGGAATGCAACTCCAACGAAGCGGTAAGCACCAATGCTCGGAGGAATGAAGAAGACCGTTTTGAGTCCGTCGAGCGAATCCCACTGAACGCCCTTGACGGCCGGGTAGGCCTGCCCAAATGTAGAGGGGCCTGTTCCGAGCATCGACACAGGGTTCAGCGTGATGTTGTCGGACGAATAGACCGGCCCCAGTTGTGGATGGTGCGTGGCGTCCAGCCAGGTGATCTCGATCTCTCGCGCGATGAGCGCTGATCCCTGATCGACGGTTACCGCACCAGCGCTGCCGGCGCCGTTCCAGACCAACGCCGAAACCGTGAGATCGCCGTCGTTGATCTTCGTGGGATCCCACACCGAGTGTGCCGTGCCCTGCACGCTCCAGGCGCTCGCTCCGTAATTGATCGCGTCACGCGTCTGAGGCGGATCCCACCACACTCCGAGACCGTCCGACGACTGATAGACGATGCCCGGAGGCTCGACTTGCGCCACGACAGGCGTGATCGTCCATGTCGCCGCGAGCGACAGTAAGGCGGTGTTAACGACGTTGATCACTCTTGTTCTGATGGTGTAGAGACTGTTCATTTGGATGTCCTCGATGTAGAGAGGGGTGGCGCCAGCCACTCCCAAAGTGCGCTCCGCGAACCCGGCCTGCTGAACTGTGACGAGCTGCCCCCCGTACCACTGATAAGTTGGCGAGGGAGGGTTGACGACGATCTTGATCTTGTCGACCTCCTGCGTGACCGTAGGCGCGGGGGGGGGGGGGGGGACGGCGAAGGGGTCTTGCAGGGTCGAGCGCAGCCTTGTCGGGGGCGTCGAGCTCGCGCCGGCCCATTTGCGCGCGTCGATCAGAGCCAGCTCGACGTCGAAGGTGCCGTTCGGTTGCTTGTCCCGCACCATAACGCGGAAGTTGTCGGAGATGCCCATCGCAGGCAGCGATTGGGTGACGACGTCGCCGGCCAGGCGCGGGCCGCCGGCGTTGGCCAGCCAGTTCCCCTTGATCCGGAGCTCCTGATACGAGTAGAGCAGATAGCCGAGCATCTGCTGCACAACGGCGAGCTGCTGGATCTGCGGGAACTGGAACGTCGCCGGAACCTCCTCTTCCGTCCCAGCCAGCAGGCCAGCCGTCTTAAGCGAGACCGTGACCAACTTCCAGACGCCGGACGAGTCGGTCGTGTCGGTGGACTGAATCGACACGTTGTTGACCATCTGGTCCGGATCCGCGGTAGGACCAACCTCAATCGGCTTGGCCGTGGAGAAGTTCGTGTCGTCGTAGGTCGCAACAACCGGATCGGTCGATCGATCGGCGATCGCCGTGAGTTGATTGCCGCCGGAGTAGACGAGCCAGCCCGCGCCGAGCAGGCCGAACTGCTTGCGGCAGTCGCGCGTGTTGCTGCCGGTGAGGAGCATGTTCGACTCATAGAGGCCGCTCGGCGAGTTCGCGGCCGCGAGCTGAAACGATGCCTCATTGATGCGCGAGGGCTTGAGAAGCAAGCCGGCCGGATCCAGAGCGACATAGCGGCCCTGCCACCATGGATTCGTCGTGTAGGCGACCAGACCCGTTGTCGTGTTCAAGACGCGCGAGCCGCGGAAGCGATATCGGACCTTGGCGATGCCGCTGGCCCAGGCAGCCGCGACATTCGACCAGCACTCGATGACGTAGCAGATCGCCCGCCGCTTGCCAGTCTTGTCGGTGATGACCAGCGTCTCATCCCACGGCGACACGTAGTCGCCGGCCGCCATGTTGGTGTCGATCCCCTGGCTCAGCGATCCGCTGTGCCACCAGCACTGAAAGTTGCCGTTCGAAAACAGCCCGGCGTCGGTGTAGACCCCTACCAGGCCGTCGCACTCGCCGGCCTGTTCGCCGCCATAGATGGTCGCCTCGCGCTCGCCGAGAGCCAGAGCGCGCGCGATCCATAGAGCGCCGCTGAAGGGCGACTGGAACGCGTAGCGGATCGAGCCTTCGGTCTCGACCAGGCCGAACGCGAACGGTACCTGGGTGAGGTCGTCGGCCGCGCCGCCAGCGAGCGAGATCGTCGCGTCCGCGATCTTGTTCGGGACGTAAGGATTCGGAGTGCTGAGCCGCGGCGAGGGATGAGTCAGGTCGGGCGTCGTGACAACAGCGCGTTGGCGCGGACTCATGTGAGGGTCACCGACGTGACGAGCTGCAGCGGTGTAGAGAGGATCCAGACGTCGCCCTCGGACCATGCTTCCGGGAACTCCTGCGGAAACACGTAGAAGGCCGCGAAACGCCGGCGGCCGGCGACGGCGGAAAACGTGAGGATCCCGGCCGCCGGCTGAACGCCCGTGCTGTGGAACGTGACGTTGTCGGCGCCTTCGCTACCGGCGCCGGGGTTGAGGTCGTAGCGCGAGCTCGCGATCACCGCGCCCGCGCCGTCATACAGAGTCGGCGTGTCGACGGCCTTGGCTGGCAGGGTGTAGATGAGCTGATCATGGACGACGGTGGCCACCGTCATCTTCGGGATCGAGCGCTTGCGCGAGAGGGTCGGATCGGTGGCGTCCGAGCCCCAGAAACAAAAGAACGAGAAGTAGGTCGCGGCGTTGGCGGCAAAGTGATCGCGCAGTGCGTCCAGATCCGCGCCGCTCAGCACATCCGAGGAGTAGCCGATCTTGTACTGCTGGTATGGATGAGGGACATTGATCTGCGGATCCCCGTACAGAGCATCGATCCGGTCCTGGGCGACGACCAGGTTGCGCGTGTAGGCCTGACCCACCGTCGCCGAGGAGGGCGGGATGTCCGGGAACATCGTCCCGCGGATCACTGGAGACCTCCGGCGAAGAGGAACTGGTTATTCGCGGCCGGCGCCGCATGGCGCACGAGCACGTCGCCGTAGGTGATGTCGGGCGAGGCGCCCTCCCGGCCTGAGTCGTCGCGGCAGATGATCTCGACCTGGAGGCCATAGATGCGCGGCTTGGCCGTGAAGCCCTCGAGCCACGACTCCGGAGCGGCTACAGACCAATCGGGGTTGAAGTGCAGCTTGGCGACGACGACGGGCTTGCGCCGCTGCGCGGGGTCGGTGACCAGGTCATTGAGAAGGCTGTCGACATTGTCGAAGGTCAGCGTCATCTGGATCGCCGAGCCGTCCGTGCTCTCGATGACGTTGGAGATTTTGAACGAGCGATAGATGTAGGTCTGGCCGCCCGTGGTGATGCCGCCCGGAAAGTTCGTGAAGTACCTGATCGGCGACGCACTGATCGTGACCAGCAGAGTCGTCTGCTGGAGCTTGTCGGCATAGCGGGTTACGACTGCTGGATCGAGCGGCATGGTCTGGGTCCTGTCCTCAATCCCACACGTTCGCGAGGAGTTCCGGATGAGCGCGCAGAGTCGTGATCGTGGCGTCCTGGATGCCGAAGCCGACCGCGCGCAGAAACTCCGCCCCGTCTCCGGTGATGACGACGGCGCGGTCCGTCACGGCCGTCCGGAGAAGGCGCATCTCATCCTGGAGGGCCTTGATTGCTGCGACGACGGGCGCCGAGTCAGAGCCGCCGCCGGCCGGGGAGCTGGGCACCCCACTCAACGTCGCCAGCGTGGTCTCGGCATACTGCCGCCATGCCGCGCTCCCATGCGTCGGCAATGCGCCCACGGTTCCACCCCCGCCAAGGGCGGTCGACACGCGATCGACCGCGGCGACGATGAGGGCCACGCCGTTGTCGGTCGAGATGGCGATCGGCTTGTCGTCGAGCGCGGTTCGGAACGCTCCGGTGAGCGCCTGAGCCGTGATCGGCGGCGCGTTGCTGTTGAGGTTCGGTCCCGGGGCGTTCGGATTGGTGGGGTCGTGCGGACCGATTTTGTTGCCGCCGCCGCCGCCCAAGCCAGGAGCCGGACTCCTGCCGGCGCCAGGTGCGCGGCCCATCAGGTCATTCGAGGCCTTGAGCAGGGTGTTGGCCGCGGTGCTCAAGAGCGTGTAGGCGGCCTGCTGCTGGGTCAAGAGGTTCGCTTGGGCCCCGGCGTAGTCGGTGCCGGCGAGGTTCCTCACCTCGTCACTGATCTGGAGCAGCTCCGCGCGATTGTCGGCGTTGTCGGGGGCCAGGCTCAGGGCGGCCTGGCCGTACTGCTCGATCTGGGCGACGATCGCGGCCACGCGGTCGGGGTCCTTGGTGACCTGGAGCTGTGTCTCCAGCGACCCCATTTGTTTGTAGTAGTAGTCCATCTTCTGCTGGTCGGTCATGCCGGCCAGGTTGACCTGTTCGTTGAACGAGTCGAGCGATGTGTTGGTCTGCTTCTGGAGGTCGTCGATCTTCTGGAAGGCCGCGACGAGGCCCTGGAAGAAGGTGTCCGACATCGTGTTGAGCTGCTGCATGGCCGCGAGCTGGTCGCTCACGTCGACGAGCTTGGGGAGCGAAGCCACGACCAGGGCCATCGCGCTGTTCTGGTCCTGTAGCTGCGAGAGGGGCGTCGCTTCCTGATTCTTCGTGGCCTGGGTGATGGCCGAGGTGGGGTCGCCGAGCTGGCTCTTGTTGCTCGCGAACTTGACCAGGGCCGTGACGTAGGCCAGCACCGCGTCGTGGAGCTCGGTGCCCTGCAGCGTGCCCCAGTAGGCCATGACCTGGGCGATGCGCTGCTGACCTTCGCCCATCGCCGCCAGACCCGCGGCCAGAGCCGGCTCGTAGGCAGAGAAGGCGGCCTGGGGCAACTGGTTCGAAAAAAAGTCGCTGAGCGAAGACATCGCTCCATTGAGGTCGAGGAACTTGCCGACGTTGTTGGTCGTGTCGGTGAGGCTGATGCTCGGATTGAACTTGGCGAGCTGGGCCTGCACCTCTTCGGGGAAGAGGTCGAGGATCGACTGATAGCTCTTCATCGCGTCGGCGACCTTGGCTCGGATCTGGTTCTCGATCTGGGTACCGAGCGTGTCGCCGAGCCCCTTTTCGCCGAAGGAGATCGATCCTCCGTTCCCGAGAGGGTCGGTGACCTGGCCGCCGTTGTTGATCGCGTTCTGTGGGCCGCGGAGATCGCTGAGGGTGACGCTCTGGAGCACGATCTTTTCCCAGTTCGTGGTGGACATCGTCGAACCGATGGCCGCGCCCAATAAAGAGCCGAGCACGGAACCCAGCTCGGCTCCGATCGCGGTGCCGAGACCGGGCAAGGCGCTTCCGATGATCCCGCCGGCGATCGCGCCAATGCCGCCACCGATCGAGCCACCTGCGGCTGCCTTGTTGCCCGGACCGAAAGCGCCCCCGATAAACGACCCGATGCCGGCGCCGGCGAGGATGCCATCAAGTGAGCGGCTATCCAGACCGTTCGTGTTTGAAAATGCGCCGCTGATCTGGCTGAACGACGTGAGGATGGAGCCGCCATGGAGCGGCGCGCTCAGCGCATCGGCGAAGACCTTCGACCACTTCTGACCGAGATCATGAACGAGGGCGTCCGCGCTCGAGCCGAGGTTCGCGTTGCCAGCGGCGATGTTGGCGAAGAACTGATCGATGGCCGACTGGGTCGAGGTGAGCGCGCCGATGATCGTGTCCTGTAGGGTTATGCCGATCTTCGGTATGACCTCTTCACGGCGTTTATCGAGGTTGTTCAGCCACTCCAGCGTGGTGGCGTTCTCGGCGTTGTGCTGGCGTGTGGCTTCGTCATCTGCCAGCTTGTTCTTGGCCTGGCGGGCGGCCTCGATGTTAGCCAGTCGCTCGTTGAGCAAGCCCTGCTGGTCCGTAGCGTGGAGCTGATCCTTTGCGGTCTTGTCCTGCTCGGCGGCCCACTTGTCGTTGGCCGCGATTTTCGTGGCGAGCTGGCGGTCGATCGAGTTGACGATCGTCTCGATGTTCTGCTTTTCGGTTGCGTCCGTCGCGTCGATCTCGATCTGCGTCTTGAGCTCGGCGGTCTTCCGGGTCGCGTCGAGGGTGGCCTTGTCGATCTTCTCGAGGCTCTTGTCCCGGGCGTCCTCCACCTTCTTGTCGTACTCCGCTTCGGCCGCCAGCTCGAGCGTGCCCGGCGCGGCCTCCGGACCGACCGGCTGGCCCGTAAGCGGGTCGAGCTTTTGGATCTGCGTTCCGAACGCGGCCTGCCCCTCGGGGCTCGCGACCTTGTCCGGGAACTTGCGCATGAGCGCGTCGATCTCTTCGAGACGCGTCAACTTGTCGGTGAGGAACTTGGCCTCGGGATCGTCCTTGCCCGCGGGGGCGATCTTGTTCTGGAGGGCCTGGAGGGCGTTGGTGAATTCGTTGTTGTACTTATCGATGGCGTCGGTGCGCCGGTTGGCGAAGGTCTCGTCGATGTTGTCGAGAGCCTTGGTCCAATTGATGCCGGCGTCCTGGAGCTTGGGATCGCGGGACAGCTTGAGGAAGTTGTCCCAGGCCTGATTCTGGTCGACGGTGAGCTTGTTCAACTTCTGAGCGAGCGGATCCTCGTCGATCGCTCCGGCGCCGGCGTTGAATTGCTCCATGAACCGCTTGAAGTCGTCCAGCTTGTTCGCGGCCGCTGTGCCGTCGTCTTTTTCGCCAGGGTTCGGGGTTGTGATTTTGAACCCTCCCTTATTCCAACCGCCGCCGAGGAGCGCCGCCATGCCGCTGTCGGTGTTCTGCCGGTTGAATGGGGACTTCGGATCACTGACTGAACCAAGGAACCCAGCCGGCGGGACCGACGTGACTGAGTTCAACCACTGGTTCATCAGCTGATCCCGGATCTCGACGGCACTCTTTCCCGAGGGAGTGAAGCCGTCCACGGTCGTTCCAAAAAAACCGCTCCCGTTCGTGACCGGACGCATGCGCGTTAAGTCATTCAGCCACGGGAATGGATTCGTCACGTGATCGAGGATCCCGGATTTCATTGCCGCCGACTGCGCTTCCATCTGATCCTGAGTGATGGGATTTCCCTGCGCGTCGATGTCAACGAATTCCTGCGCCTTCGTTTCTCCCGGCGCATTGAGGAGCCGGTCTCGTTGTCCGATCAACGCCTTCATTGCGTCGATGAGGCCGCCGGGCTGCGTGAACTTCTCAATCACTGACTCGGCGGCCGTGACAATCGATACGATTGCACCAGCCACTCCCTTAACGCCGGCGACTATGTTCTCGTTGAATGTGGCGTGACCCTGCGTGTCGATCGTGACCAGCGCGTCACGCAGCGCGAGCATGTCGGTAGTGAGGGACTTGGTCGCGTCGGACGTGCCCTCGCCGAGGAGCTGCTGCCAGGCGTCCTTGAGGTTCGTTAGGGCGCCCGTGTACTGATTCATGGCGTCCTCGCCGGCATGCTTGAACGCGGCGAGCTTCTCGGTGAGCTTGTCCCAGAGAACGCCCTGGTCCTCCCACTGCTGCATCTGCTCTTTTGCGGCCGCCGGCGTCGGGCCGATCGTATTGAGCAGCATCGCGGCGAACCGCGCGTGACGCGGATCCGCCGTCCCCTGCAAGAACCGCTGGAGGTTGACCCCGATCTCTTCCGGCCCCAGACCCGCGGTGCGTGCGCCCTGGGCGAAGGTCGCCGCGAAATCGACGAGCTTGGAGTCGTCGACCACGAACCCCTGCGCGTCCTTGAGATGCTGCATCATCTGCGGCATGGCGCGTTGCATGACGTCGAGGAGCTGGGAGTATTGGAGCGTCGTCGAGAGCGCCCGGAGCTTGAGCTTGTCCTGGATGTCGGCCCCGATCAGCATCGAGGCGTTGTAGGCATCGTTCCCTTTGAGCACCTGCCCCGTGGCGTCATAGAGCGTCCCAAAGGTATTGGTGAGAGCGCCTAGGCCGAGTCTCGACTCTTCGAGTTGGGCGTTGAACTCGACGCCCGCCATCGTGATGTCCTTGAGAACACCAACGATCCTGCTGGCTACGAACGCTTCGATGAAGCCCCTGGCGGCTTCCGTCGCGGTCGCGAGATTCGATTCGATCGTGCTGACGCTTTCGGCGGTCTCCTTTATCGCGACCGTGTTCTGGCTCAAGTTCTCAGCCATCGCCGACTGCGCCTGCGCCGCGGCGGCCGTGCTCTCGGTCAGTTGTCTAAGTGTTTGCGCGAGCGCCGCGGCCGCGGGAGCCCCTTCAGCGATGGCCTGATTGAGCAGACGCGTAGCCTCTGCGTCGCGCTGCATGCCAGCAACGGCATTCGCGTCGTCCCACTGAAACCGTGCCGCTACGACGTGGTCGCTCATCTACCCGCCCGGGATCCGCCCCCTCACGCCCACTCAAGCAGCTTGGCCAGGTCGGCGCCGCAGGCCGCGCGCTTGGCGGCGTTCTCAGCCCATGCGCCGGCGCCGCCGACCGCAACGCCTTCCGCGATCGCCAGCGCGTCGGCCTCGGAGGTCCCGCCGCACAGGCAGGCGTCCCACAAGAGAAGGTCGGCTTCCTCTTTGGTGCAGTCCGCGAGGCGATAGCGCGCGTCGTGCAGCAGCCCAGCGAAGAAATGCGGCCCCATCATCGGCGAGCCGACGATGGTCCAGAGCTCGCGCGGAATGCTGGCCCCGTCCGAGACGAGACCCTTGGGCGCCGTCCACCGGCGGCCGGTGCAGTCGTGATACGCGAATTCCTCCAGGAGCCGCACGCGCGTGGCGCCGTTGAGGTATTCGACTTTCGGCGTCCCTTCGAAACGGCCTACGCCCCTGTTTGCTGGCCTGACCATGAACGTCATCACTTCCTCCCCGCCTCTTTCATTCGTTCACTGATCCGCTCGACCCACCACCGCTCGAAGGCCTTGACCTTCCGGTAGACGTCGCTCCGCTCCTCTGGGCCGACGTCGTTCTCCTCCTCGGCCCGATCGAGCTCGCGGCCGAGCTTGAACCCGACCACGCCTCCCATCCCTGCAACCTCGACCTGCGAGAGCATGTCGAGGCATACCCCCCACGCCTTCCTGTTCTGCGGCCAGAGGAACCCTCCGCCGGCGCTTCGATCCTGCGACGCCGGCGGAGGTACCTTCCCGGTCCGTTTGAACTCGGCCGCGCGCCGCTTGGCTTCGGCGATGCGCGAGGCCGGGTCACCGGCCGCTAGACCGAAGAACTGACCGGCGTGGGCGAGAAGTTTTTTGTTTCCGCCTCCGCCGACGAAACCAGAGCCTGCGCCTGCTCGAGGACCCAGTCGACCATGGGTTTGTTGGCCTGGACCTGGCGCTTCTCGGTCGTAGCCTTTCCGTTTGCGATGACCGGCTCGCAGACGACCTCGGTCCTGGTCTCGATGATGCGCGTCGGCTCGCCGCCATCGGCCGAGGGGATGACGCTTTCCTTGGTCACCTGGCGCTCGCGCCATTCGGTGAGAGCGACCTCGCGCTCGACCATGTGATTCGAGACCTCGCCCAGGAAGTCATTGATGGCGGCCGGCTCGGTGATGGTGATGAGCTTGAGCACGGGATCGCCCTTGTCGTCGAGTTTCGGGTTGCCGTCCTCGTCGAGCTCGAACGGATCGTCGATGTTGACGACGTTCGTGATCTTCTCGACCAGGTTCCTGCGGAAGATGTCGATCTTCCCGCGGGTCGCCTTCTCGTTCGTGGTCTCGGCCTCGACGGGTTTGCCGTCCTGGATCACCAGCGCGCCGGTCACGTCATGCAGGTAGCGAAGCCCCTGCAGCTCATCCTGCAGCCGGCCGTTGCGCACCGCGTCGATCGGATAGATGTGAAGCGTCCCGCCGTCCGGATGATCGACCGGAACGGCGAGGGCGTGATTGCGAATCTTGCGGACCTTGGTCATATGGATGGGCTCCTCTTTCTCTTGGGTTCGGCGGATGCGAGCGCTAGTCGTAGCTCGCCGTAGTGTTGACGTGCGTGAACTTGATCGGGGTGTCGGTCAGGTTCGACTTGCGGATGGAGTTGAAGGCGTATTCCTGCGTGACGCCGGCGGTGTCGGACATCTTCGGACCGGTCGGCTGGAGCTCGACCTCGGTCATCAAGGCCTCGAAGGAGTTGGTGTCGATGTCGATGACCGTCCCTTTGAGCTGCGTGATCGTGCCGGCGCGGGCGCGAGCCCAACGGGCGTCGCTCTCGAACCAGAACTTCACCTTGCCGGCGACCGTCTTCTCGCCCTGGGCGAGCTGTTTGGCGATTCCCCCCTGGCCGGTGGGACGCTTCTGCACGATCGTGGAGACGCAGTCGATCGACAGGCTCACCGTGTCGGCGCCGTCGACGGTGTTCTCCAGAATGGTGAGCGCGGTCATGTCCGCCGTCGACGCCGTCAGTTCGGTCGGCGTCGTATCGAGCGACGTCGACGATCCGGGGAAGTTGACCTTGCCCGATCCGATGAACTTCGTCTTGACCTCGAAGTTCCCTTCTGTCTGGAGGGTGAAGTGCAGCTCGCTGCAAACCTGGTCGAAGTACAGGTAAAAGAGCGAAAGAGGAATGAGGCCCATCTCATAGAGGTAGTAGAGCGTGGTGCGAGTCACCCGGGAGATGGTCGTGTACGGCGCGCTACTGCCCGTCGTCGTCGAGGCCCCGCACCATGCCTTGGTGAGATACGGGAGGAAGTTGAGATTGGCGACGACCGTACCGCCCCCGCCCTCGGCCGTCTGGTTGCCGCGTCCCGACTGACGCTGCACGCCGTCCGCCTGGACCTGGGTGTTCTTGATGAGCTTCTGGTCGAAAGGCAGATCGAAGTCGGATCCCTTGGGAACAAGGATGCCGTTGGGTGTACCCGGCGCCGTGCCGATGACCGACTGCCGGAAGAGCTGCACTTGTACGTCGTTGGTGAGAATCACTGTGGCCTCCCTCGCTTCACTGCCGCCGGCCGCGCCTCATGCGCGGCCGCCATGTGATTGGTTGATGGTTGAAAGTCGCTTCAGCCGACCGTCAGAGTCGTTCCCGGTTTCTTGCCGCGAGCCGTTTGAGCGGTGTCGCCCGGAGTCGTATCCGAAGGTCCGGTCGTCGTCCCCGTGGTCGCGCTACCCTTGGTGTCGTCGTTCTTGGTCGTGTCGGTCTTGTCGCCGGTCTTGTCGTCGGTCTTGTCCTCTTTCGTCGCCGGCGCACTGAGACCGACCGTCGACGGCACGGCCGCGGCCTTGATCTCATCCGCGGTGGCGATCCGGATCGCCGGGTTCTTTCCGCGCCCGGTGACAATTTCGGCGACGGTCGCCGTCACGGGCCCGGTGATCGCGCCGCGGCGGAAAAAGAGGTTCACGCCGTGCATGACGAAGGTCCCCGGCCCTTCCTCTTCGAGTGGATAGAGGAGATAGGTGCTGGCTTCCTCTTCCGTCGCCGGCGGCGTCTTACTCGTATCGGTCTGATTCGTCTCGCTCATTTAGGTTGCCTCCGTTTGGTTTTGTTATGGCGCGACGAGCGCCGGAGTTGTGAACAGTTCCGCTCCGCCCTCGAGCACGATCTGGTGCTGCACGCGCGTGAGGTCGGCCGACCGGATGACGAACTGCATGTCGACGACGTCGAAGGCCCGGTTCATCCCCGGCGCCAGCCATCCGTCGAAGATGTTCGCGATCTGCTGCATGAGCGTCCATCCGCCGGCGCGGCCGTCCTCTTTGAAGTTCGAGGCGTAGCTCTCGGTCACCACCGCAAAGACCGGCATGAACTTGTAGAGCTTCTTGCGGTGGCCGGCGACCAGGCGGCGACGGCCGTTCACCATCTGGTTCGGCATCCGTCCGTGGATCCCAAACAGGCTCGGCACATCCGAGGCGCTATCCATCGCATCCGGCAGCGTGTCGGCCGTCGTGATGAGAGGCAGCGCATTCTCGTCGAGGAAGGCGCGCACACGCGCCGGCGCGTCGACGAGGAAGAATTGCTCGAGGTCGAGCTCAGGCACGCGCGACCTCCTTATAATGAGGGACCATGGTCGGCGGATTGCTCTTGATCGGCGCGACGATCGCACTTCTATTTGAAGCGCTTGTCATCGTGGCTTTTCTATCGCCCAGAAGGAGTGGCCGATGAGCAGATCGCCCAGACGCAAGAAGATCAAGGCCGACCAACTGCGGCGAAAGCATAGCCTCCGAGACCTGGTACCGTTTCTCTCTGAGATGATCAAGAGAAGTGCTGAGGTCAAGAAGGCAATGGACGCGGCCGCCCTCATTCTCGATACTGTGCCAGCCTGGCGCGATAGCTTTTCGAGCGACCTCCATCACATCATTGCGACGTCGGGCCGATATGAGGCAGAAGTTAGGAGTGCCCTTGAACGAACCCTCGCCGATAACAACCTTGGCGATCTGATCGAGCGCAAGCGCCTCGCGCTGCTGTGGCTCTACTTCCGCCCCGAACCTGCGACTCGCTGAAATCACTGCTGTCCTCCGCTGGGAGCTGCAGGAGCGGCCGGCGCCGTCCCCGGCGGGAAGTCGATCAGATGCTCGTAGCTCATCCGATGAAGCAGCACCGCGGCCCCGATCTCTTCGGAAACTGCATGCGGATCGAACTGATGATCGGCGACGAACTTCCCGCGCACGTAGTGCTGCGAGCCGGCCCACAGGTACGGCGTCGGAACTCCGTGCTGGCGTGATCCGAATCCGTTGTACGCCTCGATCTTGTAGAGCGTGTGCGCGACGTCCCAGTTGCGCATCACGTCGAATCCTTCGAACCTGAGCGCGTCGATGGCGCTCTCTTCCCAGGTGAAAGGAGGATTCCCGCTGATCGGGCGGCCGGCCGGCACGTCGACGGTCCTGGCTGTGAGCGGGTCGCCGTTGTGGAGGTGACAGTCGAACCGGCCGTCGCACTCCATGTTGTGGATCGTGGCGATGACGTACCAGGGGACGCCCGTCGGACGGCTCACGGCCTCGTAGCGATCGCGGAATTTCATCATCCTCGTGATGATCTCGTCGGCCTCGGGGCGGCGGTTCATGTTCGTGTTGCACGAGGCAAACATCCGCTCGTATTCGGAGCTCATTTCCGGCGTTAGCATCGGGTCCTCCCAGCGCACCCAGCCCATGGCGACGAAAAGAAACTGAACGATTGCGAGTGCCATCTCACGCATCGCCTCCCTGGCCGAACAGGCCGTAGTGACGGATGACGATCCCCTCGAATCCGAGGATGTCTGTCTCCGAGAATCCGAGCCACCGGCGTTCCGGCTCGGTCACGCTCGGCACGAGCATGAACAGGAACTCGATCGCGCCGAGCTGCGAGCTCGTGTGCGCGATGCGTTGCCCGCGCCGCTGGACGATAAAGGCGTTGCCGGCCTCCGAGACGAGAAGGAACGAGTCCGGCCACTGCTCGCGGATCGAGACGCCCGCCTTGTACTGACTGGCGACTTCCTCGCTCATCGGAATGGCCAGGGCCTTCTTGCCCGCGGTCGGGCGAATCGTCTTGCCTTCCTGGTGAACGGCCGCGCGGATGTCGTCGGAAAAGAGCGTGAACTCGCGGCCGTTCCACTCGTAGCTCGCCGAGGCCAGAAGGCGCCCGGTCCTATCGAGCGTCTGTCCGCTCACCCCGGCAGCGCGTGCCGAAACCGGCCACGCTGAGCCGTCCGGAGCGATGCCACCGGCGGCACGCAGGTGCGTCTGGAGGATCGCTTCCTCGCCGAAGTCGTTCCAGACCTGCGCCATATCCTGCGAGCGCGCGACCGCCAGCTCGAGCGCCTTCTGCATCACGTCCAGACCCGTGACATCGAGGCCCATCGCCATCAGATGAACCCTCCCATCCCGCGGCGCGTCACGCGTTGCGGCTCGCTTTCCGAGAATGCCCCGGCGCTCGAGCTGATCTGAGTTGTGCGCTCGCGCGCGACGCCGAGCGTCTGCCGGGTCTTGTCGTCGCCGCGAATGAGAGCCAGCCAGGCGTCGAGCGACTTCTTGACTCCGGAGTAGTAGATGGCCTTGTCGCCGGCGTTGAGCAGGTTCGGCCGGCGCTGGAGGAGCTTGTACATCGCCAGGTCAAGGATCTTGCCGATGACGAAGGTGATCAGCTCGGTCGCCTCCGCGCTCGTCGCATCGTCGCGCGCCGTGATCGGGGTCGCGTAGTACGACGAGGCGGCCATGTGAAAGTCAGCCTCCGCCTCGGAGATCTTCTCGTCGACGAGGCTCCAATCCGGCTCGGTATACGGCGGAGCGTCGAGGGTGATCTTCAGCAGCTGCGCGAGCTCGAGCCGCTGCTGAAGATCCTGAGGCGTGATTCCGTAGGCGGAGGACATGATTAATGTGTGCGAGAGCGTCCGCGCTTATTTCTTCGCAGGCTTGGCGTTGGTGAACCCGGCCGCGATCGCCGCCTTGAGCACATCGACCGTGGCCACGGCACGCAGAGCGTCGATACCTTTGTAGTCGCTGCCGGCGAACGAATACGTCGAGCCGTCGTTGGTGATGAGGCCGACCGTCTGCGCGAGCTCGATGAGGTGATCGGCAACCTTCTCGCCGACCGCCGCCGGCGACAGAGGCGCCGAGGTGTCGCGGATCAAGCCGTCATCGAGCAGGATCTTCTTGAGCCGCTGTCCGCCCTCGCCGGCGAACTCGCTCTCGGTGATCTGGTCGCCGACGTTGCGGACCGGAGTCATATGGACGATGCCGTGAACGACCTCGTAGATCGTATCGGCGCTGTCTTTCTTTGGTGCCATAGGGTTGCCTCCTGTTGTGGGTGAATCGGTGAATGCGGACGCGCGCTTCAAAGGGAGCGCGCGCCCGCGAGCTGAGATTCAGAACCGGGCTACGACACCTCCGCCAGGCCGGTCACGTTCTTGAAGAGCGCGACGCGCTTCTGGGAGATCTGCGTGATGCCCCAGTTGTCCTTGGTCACCTTCACGGTGGCCGGCCCGCCGCCGACCGTCTGGTCGATGTACTCCTCGACCTCGGGGAAGTCGGTGTGGCGAACGACCGCGCCAGGCAGCGGCGTGTCGGGGTCCGAGGTCGCCGGCGCCGGCGGGCAGATGATGACGCAGTCATTCCAGATGCGCGCGGCGACGTTGTTGTCGATGTTGGTCTCGTCGATCGTCACGAAATAGGAGGACGCGAGCTTGTCGACGTCCCTGACGTTTAGGATCTCGGCCACACGGCCCTTCGACGGCTCCTTCCCGGTCGTACCGACAGCGCGCGAGAGCACCTTCGGATGGTTCTTGAAGGTGAGCCAGGCGATCGGCGAGAAGTAGACGCCCATGTCTTCCTCATCGAGCCCGCACGAGAGCGCGACGCGGGTGATCATCGGGCTCAGAATCGAGACCGGATCGGAGTTGGTATAGTCGGAAAACAGGTTCCCGCCCGACAGCGTCGACACGTAGTTCGACGCGTAGTTCGCGCCGTTCTGGAGACGCGTGGCCACCGCGACCTCCATGCCGAGCTGCACGACGCGTTCGCCGCGGAGCGACTTCTTCTCGACGTAGGTCTCGCGGTCGTCGTCGATGATTTCCTTCAGTTCCCGGTCGAGGATGGCCACCTCGATTTCGAACTGCGCGGTTGCGAACGTGCCGCTCGAGTTGTTGACGTCGATGCGGAGCCGCTTGGTGCCCAGCCCGACCTTGAGCCTGTTGATGTCGATGTACGGATCGGGAGCCCAATTCGTGTATTTGCCGGCTTCCTTCGGCGAGGGCACGATCGGGTAAATCTTCGTGATGCCGAGGAGCTTGGGCGCGCGATAGCCGTTCGCGAGCGCCGTGATGTGCGGATCCACCATCCGCAGTGAGCCGAGTTTGTCGGCCGCCAAGAGTACCTTGCCCATCTTTCCCACCCTTCCCTTCCGCCCGTGATGAGCGAATCAATGAATGCCGTTGTCCCAGCCTCCGGAAGCACGCCGAGTGCGTGCTACGGGAGACCGTTGATGATCGCGTTGACTTTCGCTTGCAGTTCCTTGAGCGCCAGGTTGGTCGAGGCGACAAGAGGCGCCAGGGCCGCGGCGATACCGGCATCGACCTGCGCCGCGTTCGGCGTTGAGCCGCCGGCCGTTCCGCCAGCCGTGGCGGCGACATTGACCATGACCCCCGTAACCGTTCCAGTGAGCGCGCCGGTCAGGACCGAGCTCGTACCCGCAAGCTTGTAGCTGACCCGGTAGACCAGAACCACGTCGCCGGTGTTGACACCCTGTTCCATGGCGATGGCGTTGACGTAGTCGCCGGCCACCGCGGTGATGCCCTTACCGTTGGCATCGGAGGCGATCTCGGCGCCGTTGGCGAACGGCGTCCCGACGATGAGCGGGAACAGCCCGAGGACGCCGATGATGACATCCCGGTTCAGCGCGACGTCGGCGCTCGTCACATCGCCATAGCGCGAGATTCCCAGCGCCTTCACATGCGCGCCGACGACATTGCCGTCTTCGCCGACGAACAGGCCGCGCGCCACCGGCGCGCTCGGTTGACGCGTGAGACTGAGGATGTCGGTCTCGGCCGCGATTGAAAAGTTGGTCATTGCTTCCTCCTGGTTCCTTTATGAAGTTGCGTTGTCTCGCTTTACTTGGCCGCGCGGCTGGCGGCGAGCTCGTTCTGATGGCGGATTTCGTTGGCCTCGGCATAGCGACTCATGCCCCAGCCCTTCTCGGCGAGAATCTGCATCGTCGCCGTGTGGCTCGAGCTGCCGTCCTCGGTTGCCGGCCGCGACTCGCCGGCGACCATCACCCTGGGCGCGGCCGCGAGCTGCGGGGGCGCGGGCGCGTTGTCGCGGCTGGCCGGCTTCAGAACGACCGGAGCGCGCTTGGCGAGGTTCGCCTCGATCGCCGCGAGGTTCTCCGGGCTCGATGCGGCGATACGCCGGAGCTCGGGCTCCTCGCCCTGGTTGTAGCGATCGGCGAACTTGACCAGAAGATCGTCGACCTTCCTCTTCTCGTCGCTGGTGCGCGCGGCCGCGATCGCGGTCTGCGCCGCAACGAGCTCGCTGCGCGGCACGCGCTCGGTCATCAGACTCACCAGGTGCGCGGCAAAGGCCGGCCGCCTGGTCCCGGCCGGGAGATCGACGATGGTGAGCAGGTTCGCCGGGACTTCGTCCGTATCCGCCGGCGCTGCCGCGGCGAGCTGCGTCTGCGCGGCGCCTTCGGGGAGTTTGAGACCCGAGGCAATGAGCGCCTGGAGGATCGTCGCTCCTTTGGGAACCTTGGCTGCAAAGCCGGTGTCGGCCGCCGCCTGCTCCTTCGCGCCGGCGGCAAACGCCAGCTCGGCTTGCGCCCGCGCTTTGTCGACCGCACCGAGCAGCTCCGCGCGATCCTCGTCGTCGTAGCATCCCCAGTAAGCGCGGCCCAGAATGTCCATGAGAATTGACAGGAAATCGTCCATATGAAATGCCCCCTTTGATGCCGCGACGCGGCGTGATGCGAAACGTTCTGCGGCCAGCGCGGCCGTCAGTGGCGGCTGGTCATTGCTGCGCGGTGTGTTGGTGAGAGCCCAGGAATCGAGCGAGGTGACCTCGAGGGTCTTGTCCTCGAAGTACACGACCGGCGAGATATACCGGTATTCGCCGTTACGGAGGTACGCGTCCGCGGCCGCGGTCCAGCGGATCGAGGTTGCCCACAGACCCTTTGCGTCGACCCGGAATCCCGAGAAAGCCGCCCAGCCGGCCGCCGGCGCCTGGATGCCGGTCTTCGCGGCATAGAGCGACTGATGGTGGTAGTCGCAATGGATGTCGATCCCACGCGCCTCTATCTCGGCGACGACCTCATCAAGCGCGGCCCTCGGGGTGTTCAAAGTGATGTCCTCGAGCACCCACTGAGGCGATGGGATAAGCAGGATCTCGCTCGGCGGATCGCCTCCCAGGCTCTCGGCCGCCAGGCGCCGATCGGCGGCGATGAGCTGCCAGGGGCCGACAGCGATCGAAAGACCCCCTCCGACGCTGGCAACCACCGATTTCCGCTTACTCTTCTTGCTCACACCCGAAGTCATCGCCCAAACCCCACCTAAAACCCACCTAAACGCCCGACTGCGGCGCGTACTCGGGTTTTGCGTCCCCATGGCGCGGAAATCCCGCACCGGCCAAAATTGGCGTTTCTGACGCGTCCAGCGCGGCTTTCGCCTTGCGCGGCGCCTTGCTCATCACGAGGTACCCCTTCCGAAGGGCGTCCATCTGGTCCGGCGTCCCCACCCCGCCCTCGGCGATCCAGCCGTCCGGGGACTGGTCGGCCCAGATCCAGACCGTCTCGCCGGCGACGTCGAACGCGCCCATGAACCGCTTGACGATCGTCACCCCGTCCGGCGTGTCGAACGGTACGAACCACACCTCGGCCGGATCCGTGAGCAGCTCCGGAAGAAGCGGCGCGAGCTCGGGATCCTTGTCGCCGAAGATCGCGTCATAGCTGCCGCGGTTGATGATCGCGCCGTCGCCAAACAGGTCCGGCACGATCGTCTCCTCGAGGTTGTCCGGAACCCCGGCCGCCTCGCGCAGCGCCGTCCAGCCGGCTTCCGCGTCGCCGGCCGCTTCGATCTCGGGCGCCGCGACGACGTCGTCCGCGGCCAGCTCGGCGATCGACGAGAGGTCGTAGCTCTCCGCATCGCCGGCCGGGAACTCCTCGGCGAGCTTCCCGAATTCCTCCAGGAGCGAGTTCTCGTCGCTGGCCAGAAGAGATGCCGGCATGTCGAAGCCGGAAGCCGGCAGCATCTGCTGGCCGTCGATCACGGCGTAGTCGCCGTCCTCGTTCTTCCAGAGCACCTTGCCGCCCTTGTCAGCGAAGGCCTGCGCCTCTTCGAGCGTTATCGATAGCAGCGCGAGGTGCCGCTCGCGGAAGTGATTCGGCGGGGCGATGTGCTGCCACCCCGGCCAGTCCGCCGGCGCCATGAAGCCCTCAAGCTGGAGACAGATCTCGGTCGTGCGGTCGTCGTGTGGCCCGAGCGGATACATCCAGATCGGCCGCGAGCCGGCCACAGCCAGCATCTTCTCGATGCGGCCGGAGCTGTACGCGAGGCCCGTGGCCTGACGCAGCACGAGGTTCTGCCTGTCGATCGACAACAGAGACCCGCCGTTCGCGGCGGTGAGCTTTGCATAGTCGGCGCGGAACTGCGCGTCGGTCGTGCCGTTGCGCAGCGACTCGTCGATCAGCCGGTGAGTCGCGACCGCCTCGGCCTGGCGCGCCATGCCCGTGACCCAGAAGGCGCGCATGCGCGCTTCGTTCGAGAGCTGCGCCAGGGCGCTGTCGGAGATCGGCACGCGGGCTCGGTGGTATGCGATCGCTTCCTGGAAGAAGCTGTCTGTGGCCTGGAGGCTAGGAGTTGGCATCGGCCACCTCCTCATGAACGTCGGCCATCCCGATCACGGCGGCTGTCTTCATGACGTCGCGCGCAAGCGAGGCGAACTTCCGCGGCTGCCCGAGGTTTGGATAGGCTTCCCAGATCGCCGCGGCCATCTCCTCGAGCGGCACGCCGCTCGCGATGATCTTATGGATGTCGTTGCCGGTCTCCGCGAATTGCCGCTGCGCCAGAGCCGCACCGACGCGTTCGAGATCCTCATGCGTCTTGATCGGATGATCGGCCGGCGCGTCGGCCGCCGCGATTCGCGCGGTGCGAGGCGCTCCCGCCGACCGGCGAACGTTCGCGGCCGCACGGCGCCGGCGCGAGGCGTCGATTTCGTCGTTGACCAGATCCGCGTTGTCGTTCTGCGAATTGTTGGGCGGCTGCTCTTCGGGCGCGGTGTTCTTGATGTCGACGACCTCGGCGATGCCAAACTCTTCTTGGATCTGCTGCTGGCCGATCGCCTTGCCGAGCGGAGCGAGGATCGTGTTCACCATCACGAACGAACGGCCGCGGGCCAGTACGTCGATCGGCGGCTCGTACTTGAGCCTCCACGTCGGGCAATACTGCATGGCCACGTCGTAGCCGAACTTGAGCGTGGCGCGGACCATGGCCACGTCGCGCCGGAAGGTGGCCATCACCCCCCGCGCTCCGCGGGTGATGAGCTTCTCAGCTACTCGTTGAGCGCCCTTATTGGCCAGCGTGCCCGTGCCGGACTTCGACCCGGCAATGAGATCGTGCCCCGTGAACATGATCGAGGCGTTGTCATCGCACCGGGAGGCCATCTTGTCGAAGATGTCGACCGACCCGGTCGCGCTGCCGCCCTTCTCGATCTTGACGTCCGTTCCTTTCGGGAACGCGCCACGGCCCTTGCGGCTCATCGTCTTCACGGCCGCGATCACCGCTTCCTTGTCTTTCGGATCGTCGATGAAGGCCAGCACCCACGGCAGGCCCCAGATATCCGAGAGCTCGGCCCAGTCGGCCAGGGCGTAGTGCTTGAGCGCGTAATCCCACAGGATCGATTTCCAGTAGCCGCCCTGGCGCGGGCTTCCGGGACGAATGCTCGCGGTGTGGATCACCCACATGTTGGCCGCGAGCTCGACGCCGAACGACTGCGCCTCCCGCGTCTGGCAGCGCAGCGTTGACTTCATCGGATCCCAGTACTGCCGCGTGACGTCAGGGAACTCCCACCCGATGAGATCCTTGGTCTGGAGGTCCCACACGTTCTCGGCCCATCCGAACGGCGCGTAGTCGCCCCAGACGATGCTGCTGATCAGCTTCTCGATCGGCAGGTCGGTGAGCTGGTCCTGTAGATCATTGGCGACCTTGGTGGCCATGCGCTTGTCGTCGCGCGTGGCGCGCTCGCGCGGGATGACTTCCCAATCGAGGCCCGAGATCGCGTCCGAGTAGTCGCGCCAGAAGCCGCCGAAGCGCGAGTCGTTGTCGAGCACGCGCTTGCAGAGGAGTTGCGTCTGCGCGAGAGGAAGACGATCCGCGATCGCCAGAGCGATCATCTCCGGCGGGATCTCGTCTCGGCCGAGCGTGCGGTACGCAAACGGATCCCAGTTCTGCCCGATCGGCGAGACAGGCTCCTGAGGGGGCGCGTTGTAATTGAACGGCCGGCCGTAAGCGTCGACGATAAGGGAGGGGGACATCAGACGAAGCCTCCCAGGTCGCGATAGTCGTCGTAGTCCTCGCCGGCGACGGCGGAATCGTCACAGGGGAAGAACGCGAACGGCTGAATCGACGGCGCGACCAGGCGCGCCATCACGGCCGACATGCCGGCCATCCCAAAGTGGTTGTCGACCCCGTCGATGAAGCGGTGGATCTCGTTGCCGGATTTACTCTTGGTGACGACCTTCTGCAGTTTCTTGAGGTGCTCGCCGACCAGCGTCATCGTCCGCGTCCGTTCGTTCGGCAACAGAAGGCCGTGATCCGGATGCGTCGACTCGGCACAAAACTTCGCGAGAGCTACATCGCGGTCGACCTTGACGCAGAGATACTTCGGGCCCCGCGGATTCTGAGCGCCGCCGATCGTGTCCTCTTCGACGAGCTGCTCTTCGACCATCGTGAGCTCGTGCCCGTTCGCGAAGTCGAGCAGAGCGATGTTCCTGGGGAACGCGTAGGCAAGCTTGCGCGAGTCAGTGAGAAGCGGCTTCTTGTCGATGACCCCGAAGCGCGGCCGCAGCTTGTCGATGAGCGCCGTCGTCCGCTCGACCCAGGAGTCCGAGCTCATCTTCTCGGCCCACACCAGGCGCCGCGTTCCATCCGGCAGATACTCCTCGGCCCAGAACCAGCACGCGTTGCCGGCGTCGACGCCGAAGAAGACCGGATGCGAGGCGGCCTGCAGCTTGAGCACGTAGTCGCGCTCCATCTTGCGCAGCTCGACGTCCGTGATCGGCTGCATCGCGCCGGCGTTCGGAAAGGCGCGCTTGGAGCGGTCGAAGATCGCCATCTCATCCGGATCCCCGGTCTCTACGGCCTTGAGGTAGTCGTGCATGATGAGGTTCGCGTCGATCGCCCCCATCGAAAGCGCCGAGACTCGGAACGAGAACTCGCCGTCCTTTTCCCGCTGCGGATGCGTCGCGACCCACTCGGAGTTGCCGGCGATGTCGAGCTTCTTGTGACAGTCCGGACAGACACGCACCCACGTGCCGTTGAACTGACGCATGCACTCGGGGAATGACTCCTCGAGGCAGATGTCGCCGCGGCCGCAGGCCAGGCACTTGATCAGCAGCCGTCGCTGCGAACCGTCGTCGAAGCTCTTGTGGATCCCGGCGCCGTCCGCGTAGGGCGCGGAGAAGCGGATCGCCAGGCGCAGCTTCGAATGCGTCATGCGCCCCTTGGTCCAGCGTGCGACATTGGCCGGGATCTTGTCGAACTCGTCGAGGAGCTGGAGATCCTGCGGATTGGCGATCGCGCCCTTGAGGGTGCCCAGGCCCTTGAGGTAGAGATACTTCCCGTCGCCGAGCTCTTTGAGCACGCCGCGGTCGACGCCGGCGTCTTTCATCCGGCCGGCCAGAAACAGCGAGCGCTCGATCGTCGGATTGAACCGCGCCGCCCCGAACTCCGAGGCCATCTTGTCGTCCGGGAAGAAGTAGCCGACGTTGTAACCGAGCTCCGCTACCGCCCAGAGCGCGACGCCGATCGCCAGGGTCGAGAACCCGATCTGCTCGGCCTTGACGATGGCAACGCGCGCGTCGCACACCCGCTCGACGATTAGCCGCTCGATGAGACGCACGATGAAGAGCAGAGGCTCGTGACCGGTGAATGAAAAGAGACCCGAGTCCGTATGGATCTCCTCCTGGAGGAACCGCTCGAGCGATCGCCGCGGCCTCTTCGCCTCCGCGTTGCGGCGCTTCGCGACCGGCCGGTCGAGGATGTCATCGATGAGATCGCGGGCGACGTCGTTCATCGGCGCGTCGCCTCCTCGACGATTTCATTCGTGCGCGCGTCGACGATCTTCGCCAGGCGCTCGGCGAGGTCCGGATGCCCCTTGAGGATCTTGCGCAGGTCGTCTTTCACGCGCTGCGCGCCGCGGCGGATGTCCTTTTCAACAGAGCGGCGGGCTCGCTCGCGCGAGGCGGCCGAGGAGTTGAGGCGCGACTGCATCATGATCTTGACCTGGTCGTCTTTGGTGAGAGGCTCCTCGCTCAGGAACGATTCGTAGACCTTGGTCTGCGCCAGCTCGCCGACGATCGAGGTGAGCATCAGGCCGTCCTCTTCGGTGCTGGCCTTGAGCGCCCGCGCCAGACTCAGCATCGTGTCCTGCTCGACAATGTGGCGCTCGAACTTGTCGTACCAGCGCTGCAGGGCCGACCAGCTCAACGTGCGGAACTCCGGATGCGAGTCGTGGATCCAGGAGAGCTTCTGCTCGATCGACCACTCGGGATGCGCGTAATAGAGCTCCTTCACGATCGCGCGCAGATCGGGCGAGCTGTCCACGGTGCCGTGATGCGGACGGCCGCGTTTCGGCGGTCCGCCAGGATTACCGCGCACCTTCGCCGGCGCCGCTTTCTTCTTCGCGGCGATCCGAGGCTTGCGAGCGAGCGTTTTCTTCACGCCGCCCGGTGCTCCTTCCAGTACTCGATCCGCGCGTGCGCGAACCGGTATGACTGATGCTCGCGCTCGATGCCGACGAACGAGCGCCCCTCGATCACGGCCGCGCAACCGGTCGTCCCGCTTCCCGTGAACGGGTCCAGCACGCGACCTTCGTCCGGGGTGACCAGAGCAACGAGGTGCCGCATCAGCGTGATCGGCTTGACGGTCGGATGAATGTTGAAGCGCGGCCGCGTCGGCTTACGGAGGCCTGCCAGAAGGTTGATCTGCCGGCGTTTGAAGCCGTGACCTTCCAGCCCCAGGTCGCGCTCCTGCGACGTCGGCTTAGCGACGTAGTACATGCGGGAGATCGGCTCGCCGCGGCGCGGGTATAGATCGTCCAAGAGCTCGGCCGCGGCCTCATCGAAGAGTACGTTCGCCGGCCAGCGGCCGTTCACGCGGCACTCTTCGATGTTCAGCACTGTGGCGTTCGGCGCGCGCTTCCTGGCCAGCACGATCGGCTCCCACGCGGGCTTGAGTCGCGAGCGGTGCTTGGGGAATCCGTTGCTGTATAGCCAGACCAGGCAGTCCTGAATCTCGAAGCCCGCGTCTTCGATCGCGCTCGTGAGCCGGTGGAACGTGCGCGTCGCTCCGAAGGCCAGTAGGTACGCGCCAGGCCGCGTCACGCGCAGAACGTTCGCCCATAGATCCTTCGACATCGCCACGCCCGTGGAGTCCCACCTGGCATTGTTGAAACCGATCTCGTAGGGAGGATCGGTGACGACCGCGTCGACATACTCGTCGTCGATGCGATCGAGCACGCGGCGGCTGTCGCCGTTGATGAGCGTCACGTGAGGGTTACTCGCCATCGTGCTCGATCTCCTCGCCCTGGTCGTACTCACTGGCCGGATCCGGCGTGACGATGAATGGCTTGAATTTGAACTGCTGCGCCAGAGCGACCTGCAGGTGGTTGATCGACGCGATGGTGTTGCGCAGGTCGGTCCGCAGCCCGCGCAGTTGCCGGTGCGTGACGTAATTGCGGGCCAGTTGGTACTTGATCCTGTCGATGTCGTTGCGCAGGCTGCGCATGAACCAGCCCACAACGCCGAGCGCGGCGACAGTAAGCGTCTGAGTCAGCCATTCCGGCATCGCCATCTCTCCCTCTCTCAGCAGCTTCTGCAAAGCATCACCACGGCACCGGCCGGGAACGCGCATGCCGCAAGAGCGCAGAGAACGAGGCGGCGGACGACGGCGTCAGAGTTTTGGAACGTGGTGACGGCCTGGTCGATGACCTGGCCGATGCGTCGCACGTTGTAGGTCTGAAGTGGTCGCGTCATTGTTCCGCTCGTTCTCTGCTGCTCATGCCGCACGCGCGGCACTCTTTTCTTCCTTGAGCTCCTCGCCCAGGTCACGCCAAAAGGCTTTCCAGAACGGGAGATCGAAGACCCACCATCCTTCGAGCGCCGCGGTGAAGGCGACACCGAAACATCGGGCGAGCCGTCTCATGCGAAAAGCCCTCACGCCGCGCTGCCGCAGGCGACTCGACGCTCCCCACGCGCGCTCCCACCCACTCGCCAGTCCACGGCTTGTCCAAGGCCGTGACGCGCGTTTGAGCGGAGAAGCACCGCGGCAGCGGCGGCGTGAAGAGTGATGACCATTTACGTCTGTGTGGCGGCCGGCGCGGTCGAGCTCGGAGGAGCCGTCGACGTCGGAGGCTCGGTCGTAGTCGGCACCGGAGGCGCGGGCGATGTCGCCGGCGCGGATGTCGTCTCGGACTTCACCACTTCCGCAATCCCGTCGACGAGCTGCCCGACGAACAGTTCTGCCGTGGCCTGATCGACCATGACGACGCCGTTCGACTTGATTCCTGTCAGAGCCTTTGCGCCGTCGGCCACCATCTTTGCGCGTACAGGCGCCCATGCGACGGGGTCGATTACCAGGCTGAATTTTCCGCCGTTGAGGGCCGGGTCGATGACGCTGTCGTCCAGCACCTTGAGCGCTCCCGCCGTCACAGCCGGCGGCACGCCCTTGCTGCTGAGATAGGCCTCGATCGCGAAACGCCCGATCCCGCGGGCGCTATCGATGGCGGCATGCGCTTGTGGACCGACCGCCGGAGCTTTACCGCCGGCGCAACCGAGGATGGAGCTCATCGCCATGATGAGCGCGACTCCGAAAATGACTGATGCGAGTTTCTTCATGTGTTGCCTCCCGCTCATCCGGCCGGGCTCCCGCGCGGCCGGATGTGTGCGAGGCAACACCTACCCGGCGCTGGCCGTGTCGGCCGGCGAGCCGGCGATCGGCGTGCCGGTGATCAGGCGCAAGCCCAGCGCGATCGCGCCGCTCGCGGTCGCGACCCAGCCCGCAGCCGTCCATGAGGCTGGAAGATTGGGCGCGATGAGAACCAGCAGACCTCCGGCGGTCTGCAGGCCGTGGATCCACACGGACTTGCTCAGGTACCACTTCTTGTTCATGACCCCTCCTTCGTTGCGTTGGATGGCGCCGCAAGAGGAGCTACGCGGGATCCCGCGCAGCTTTCTCCGGCGATGTGTAGGAGCTCCCTTCAGGGAGCGGAATCGCCGAATGGATAGATGCGGGCGTTGCCGTTGCCGGCCGTCGAGTTCACGACCGCCCCGTAGATCGTCGCCCCAAAGCCGGGCGCTCCGAAGCTCGCGTTCGAGACCACGACGTACCCACTCTGAAACTTCGTCTTCAGCGGATACAGAGTGATCGGTGCGTTGCAGTTGATGAACTCAGGGCCGGCCTTGGTGAGCAGCTCGCCGTCCTGGCCGTAGACGTCGACGTTGAGAGCACCTTCGCTCCCGGGGAAGCCGCAGAGCACGTAGACCGTGTTGGTCGTCGTGTTCGTCAGCGCCTCGTCGAAGGTCTGCGGCGCCCCTGGCACGACAGCACCGAGCGCCGGCATCTTGAAACTCGTATGCGACTGTCCCGCCGTGAAGCTCAGCATCGTGAAGCCGTGCGTTCCCGCCGGCACGTCGATCAGGTAGTACTGGTCCTGGCCGCCGCAGAAGATGGTCCGCGTCGAGTCCTCGATATAGCGCGAGCCGTGCGGGACGATGCTGAGCGTCCCCTGCTGACACGGACTGAGGGCCACGCCGGCCGGATCCGTCGCGCCGGGAAGCGAGCTGAGACCGAGGTCCGTTGCCCAGTTGTCCCCGCCAGCGATCGCCAGCTTCAGGGTCGCCGGCGCACTGGCATTCGGGAGCGGCGTCAGGTACCGCGTCGCCGCCAGCGCCGCATCAGGACAAGCCGTCAGAACAAAGAGAAAGCACGCGAGCCCGAAGAACCTCTTCCCCATCACACCCTCCCGCCCAGTTCGTCGGCGCGCGCCCGCGCGCCTTCATCGTTTTGTGAGTTGCAGCCGGACCGCTCAGGCTGCTGTTGCGGGCAAGGTAGGCTCGGATCGGCGGGATTACCAGGGAACCATCGCGACCATCGCGACCATCGCGACCATCGCGATTATTTTTCTATGCCATCCCGCGTTTGGAGAGGAACTGGTCGACCCAGCTCTGTTTGATGCGGAGTAGTCGCTTTCGCTTGCCGAGCGAAAGATTGACGGCCCGGAGCTCGCCGGCGTCGTACCAACCGACGACGGTCTCCTCGGTGACCTTCAGCTCACGGGCGATCTCTCCCGCCGTGCGCCACCGATCTCTCCCGCTCCCGCCGCTTTCTTCCGGAGATCCAGCCACGATCGCGAATTGTAAACGGTAGAGGCGGCTGTAGCGATTTCAGGGCGGGTTCACTTCGACGGCGCCCCCAATTTGGCAAGCGCAGCGCGTGCCTTCTCCGTGAGCGCGCCCCTCGCTTCGGCGTCGGTTTCCTTAACGACGGTTACCGCATCGGCCGCAGCGGCATCGCCACTCGCATCATCCAGAAAACGGACAATGGAAGACTGATTCGCAAAGTTCGCGCTGATGCCGCCACCGCCGTAGGAATGAGATGTTTGCGTTTGCTGCGCGGTCAGCACGAAGTAGCGAAACCCGTTTTCGAGCGTGATCTCTGCAGCTCGTCGGAGCATGAAGACCGAAACCCTGTCGTTCACCGTGAACCCATTCCCCTGAAAGCGAATCTGATAGGTCCGCGGACCTAACTTCGTATCCGAATACCCTCCGGTGGGTCCCTTCGATTGGTAGGCCGTAGCGCAGCCGATCAACGCGAGAGCGAGCGTTGCTGTCGTAACCAAGGATCTCATGTGACCTTTCAAAAATCCGTCGCTGCCTTCTTCGCTTTCATCGCATCTCTGTCGGCGAGTTTGCGGAGCCACTCAGACGTATTGAATTCAACGCGCGAGCTATCGAGACTCGATCCGAACTTTCGCGCGTCAACACGAACCTCGACGCCGACCCAGGTGAGCACCGTGTTGTCGTAGGTCGCGCCACTCTTCGTCTGAAATGGCTCCGAGTGCTGTTCGGTAGGAGGGCCATATTTCTCGATAAGTACAGCCTTCATCGCCTCAAAGTTGGGCGAGTCGAAAAGGAACGTCACGGTGTGCATCCGATCATCGGTGACGTCGAACCCACCCACGACCCGGATGTCCCCAATTTTGAAGCGCTGTACGCACTCCCGGTCCTCTCCGATAGATACGCATCCGATCCGTAGAGTCTTTTTAACGAGAGCCTCACTCGCGCCGAAAGGCACACCGCGTACCTCAGCCGGCTCCTTCTCCCAGGTAGGTTGCGGGGCCGCCGCGAAAGCGAAGGATGCCGCAGCCGCGGTGAGGAACCCCAAAGCCATGACTCGTTTGATCATTCTGGCACTCCTTTTCATCTTTCCTGCTTCCCGAGGGTAGGGGAACGGCCGCCCAAATCCTCTCCTAGCTGAAGGCGCCTTCAGTGTCTATAACGATACCGGCTCGGCAATGCCGCCGAAGCCGACAACAGGAGGCGTTCATGTCATCAAGGACCAAGGGCCGTATTTCCGCAATTCTACTCGTCGTTTTCCTCTCCACAAACGCCGCGATCGCGGCACCTCGTCGGGACGCTGGATCGCCCGGCGGCGTACTGGCACAACTGATTCACCTCGTGAAGAAGTTGCTTCCGTCGCCGATGGACGATCCGCAATACCCACATCCGTAACTGCCACAGGGAGGAGCGGCGGCCGCGGCGGCCGCTCCTCCCTCCCTGTCAGCGCTCATTTGCGCTCGCAGTGATTGCTGATGGATCAATGCAGCACGACACCTCGCGCACAAAATCCGGAGTCACGTCGCGCTGTTTCGCTGCGTGGCTCAGGAGCGCCAACGCACTCGCCGTGATCACACCTATCCGCGCATCGACGGCGCGATTCAGCGCCTCCTGGCAAATCACATCGACGTCGGCATCTGGGGCAAATTCAAGCAACTCTTCCGCGAGTGCGAGTCGCGTTAGGCACCATTGCCCAATCAAGCCGAGACGCTCGAATATAGTTGAAGCCTGAAGGATCTCTTCCTCCTCATCGGCGCCGGCTTCCCGTATCGTGAGGCGGCCAAGCGCACGCAACGCAGTCGCTTGACCTATTCCCATTCCTTCTGCGGCATACATCTCTGCCGCCATGGAGAGGTAACCTCTCGCGGCTTCCGTTTCTCTTAGCATCATGCAGCAGTGGCCGATGTTGCCGACCTCCATTGCCATTCGCTGATTGTCGTTCCTCGCGACCGCAGATGAGAGCGCCGCCTCATAGATCACGCAAGCGTCCTCGTAGCGACCGAGGCCGAAGAGGATCGTCGCCTCCAGGCTCTTGCTTTGCTCGAGCCGGCGATCCTCGCCAGTAGACCGAAACACGGCTTGCGCACGATGAAGCAAGATGAGCGCGTCTTGGCGCTGTTGCGCGTCGCAGCACACGCCGGCGCGGGCGTAATCGACAATTGCAAGGTTGACGACCGATGACGATGTGCGACGGGCCACGATAGCCGCCCGGTCGAGCGTCCGGTGAGCGTCATCAAAACGAAACAACAGTTTGAGTGCCGTCGCCTGCTCTTTGAGAGCGATGAACTCAAGCATGGCGCTGCTCGGTCGGGAGGACGCGATTACATAGGCGAGCTTGGCCACGGCCAGGAGTCTTTCTGGATTCCAGTGGTACCGTTCAGCGTCGAGAGAGTCGAGTAGCTTCCATGCGACCGCGGGTCTCTTCAGCTCCGGGCCAACTTCGAATGCATCAATCGCCCTAGTATCGAGGCTGAGGATCTCGCTGGCGGTCGATTCCGCAAGCTGATCGTCAGCGACCGCCAAACTCGCGGCCGCCTCTTTATTGATGATGCCCTCCAGCCCGCAAGCGAGCAGCGTGGAGAGTGCCGCATCGATCGGGCTATTTGTCATCTCCGGTTGTTCCCCTGCGGAGTCGCGCTTCCGCCACGCTCCCGGCCGTCAGCGCGAACGCCCGCACCGCGGCCCACTGCTGTTCGACCGTCTGCATGCCGTCGAGGAGCGCCTGGAACTCGCGCACTAAGTCAGACGGCGAACCGTCGATCTCTATCGCGATGTGTTCGACTGCCGCCCGGGGAGCCCCCTTCTTCTCCGCTTCGTCGAGAACCTTCTTAATCCGAACGAAGTTGTGCCCGCGCCCTCTCTTCTCGGTGCGTTTGACGGTGCTCTCAGCTACCCCGGCCAGCGTGGCGACTTGTCTCTGCGTCAGTTTGAGCGCGATCCGCATCGCACGGATTCCTGCGTCGTCGACGGTTACTCGCGTCATGTGGGCTGTCAGCATATATCAGCTTACACCGGGCAAGTATGAGGCCGACGTTGCCTGTGCGCAAGTAGCAAGTGAGCTATTTTAGGGGTTGACTTGCGGCCACTGGCGGCTTACAGTAGCTGACATGCTACGTATAGCAGGAGCACTTGACCCGCAAACTTACCCGCTTGCGAGTGCGCTCAGGTCACTTCGGACCAAGACGAAGCTGAGCGTCCGGCAGACCGCCGCGAAAGCAGGGATCTCGCCGGCCTACTTATCCGACCTCGAACGAGCGAAGCGCCCAGGCGCCAGCAATCGTGTCCTCGACTCTCTTTCGAGGGTACTTTCCGTCGACAAGAGCGTCCTGCGCAGACTGGATCGGCGACAGCGCCTAGCACTGGGGTGGATCGCCCTGTCCGATCTCGAACGGGAGCTCGCGTGATGCGCCGCCAGATGGGATCGTCGTTAGCGGCGCTATGTCTTCTTGGCTTGTCGCGAGTGGTCGGCGCCTTTCGCCCGGCTTCCGGGGCGGGGCGGCCCGCAGATCCTTCGCCTCAGAGCAACAGCGAGGTGACCGCCCTGGTAGATCAGGCGATGCGGTTACTGGAGCCTTCTTTCCTTCGTGAGCAGTTCACTCGCGGAGAGCGATTCGTGATCAGCCTCATCGTCAACAAGTTTCTTGCGCTCGAAGGTTCGCGCACCGTTCTGCGCCCCGAAGACATTTTCGGACAGGACGAACCTGCAACGTCGGCGAAACCAAAGCAGCTACCGGCACGCTCAGGCTTGCCAACTCGCAAAGTAAAACTCGGGCCGGGGATCGGTCCCCGCTGCGAAAACGTCGACCGTCACCGACTTCGTGGTGCGCCACCGCCGGCGCTGTTCTGTTTTGTGATCGACGGCGTCCATCACCATGTGTGCGGTTACCACCAACCCGACGACCGCAACCTCGACTTCACCGGAGGCTCTCACCGCATCAAGAACTGCCCCGTCGCAAACCCTCCCTTGGAGGAGGCCGCGCAATGAAGGCCTTCCGCTACCTCGCCGGCTCCGACTTCCGCCAGGTGACGGAGGCCAAAGTCCGCAAGTCGATCGATGCGCTTCCGCCCGACTCCCCACTGCGCGCGAATGGTGAGGAAGTCCTGGCGCTCGGGATGGGCGGGTCAGTGACCTTCGAGAGCGGCGTGGAGTGGACGCGCATCGAAGACGACGCGCCGCAGTTCGCCGTCATCCTCTGCAACCGCGGCCGCTCGCGCAAGTGCTCATTCTGTAAACGCAGCGTCCACGCCGGCGATGGCCTGCTCTGCGACGGCCCTTCGAAGAAGACGGGCAAGAAGACGTGCGACGCGTTCATGTGCCGCGCGTGCGGCAAGAACGTCGGCCGCAATCGTGACCTCTGCCCGCGCTGCTTTCCGGCGATGGTGTTGGAGGCCGCGCGATGACGACCGGTCGGATCACGATCGACGTCTCTCATTGCGCTCGCTGCGGCGAGGATCACAAGTCTCTCGAGTTCTTCCAACGCTCCCGGCCGATCCAGATCGGCAATCTTCTCTTCAGATACTGGGCGCTCTGCCCGAACACGGACCGGGCCATCAACATGCGCATGGTCGAGGGCGGGAGCGAGCAATCGTGACGGCCCTCGCGCATCCCGCCACCGAGATCCCGCCGCTGCCGGTGTCGGTAGTGGCCTCGCTGCTCGGGCTTCATCCTCGCTCAGTACGCCGCACCGCTAACCTGGGGACATCGCTCCGCATTACCAACCGCGAGGTGATCGGGAGAAACCCCGACGCCATTCTCATCGACCCTTACTCTCTGCCAGACGACGCGCTGGCCCGCTACCTTCAAAGCCATCCTGAGATCGTGGCCTCGATCACAGCGAAGGCGACGATCGAGCAGCGCCAGGAGAAGTTCGCGCGGGCCGACGTGCGCGTTCGGGCCCGGACGATCGCGCGCGAGAAGGCCGTGGTGGCCTGGCGCTCCTTCCTGGCCGGCGGCCGCCGCTCGGTGAGCCAGCAGCAAGGCTTCGTCGACGCGAATCGGGAGACGTTCCGCGTCGAGTTGCCGGACGGCGGCGACCACGCGCTTTCGATCTCGACGCGCTCGCTCAAGCGCTGGACGACCGCGTACAGAGAACAAGGCCGCGACGGCCTGGTCGACGGGCGGAACGGCTCGCATCTGCGCGGCCGGGTGCGATTCTCCGAGGAGATCAAGCTCCGCGCCGAGGCGCTGTACCTGCGGTACCCGCGGCGGACGATCGCCCAGTGCTATCGCCTGCTGGAAAAGGAAGCGCGCACCCGTGGGTGGGAGATGCCGCACTACCGGGCCATCTACAACCACCTCTCGGGGCTGGCTCCGGGCCTGGTCGAGCTGTACCGCTACCCAGAGAAACGTCACAAACAAATCCGCCCCTTCGTCATCGGCGACTACGAGTCGCTCCAGGTGATGGAGATGATCGAGAGCGATCATCACCAGGCCGACGTGCCGGTGAACTGCGAGATGCCGTTCTGCGAGGTCTCGCACTTCCCGTGGATCACGGTCTGGTACGACGTGCGCTCGCGGAAGGTGCTCGACGTCGAGCTGTACGTCGACGCGCCGAACAGCCGGCACATCCTCGACTCGCTCCACCGGGTGTGGCTGAAGCACGGCCTCAACCGCTACTGCCACATCGACAACGGCGCCGACTACGTGAGGGGCCTCGGCAAGTGGGGCTGGAAGCATTACGAGGTCGGCCGGCGCACGGCCAAGATCGAGGAGTGCGCGGGGTTCGACCCCGAGTCAGTGAACCGCGTGGTCGGTCCCTTCGGTGTGGAAGCGATCTTCTCGATTCCGGGCGAGCCGCAAGGTAAGGGAGTCGAGCGCTGGTTCAACACGCTCGGGGTTCAGCTCTATCCGGAGTTCGAGTCGTACCGGGGCGCGCTGGGGCAGAGGAGTGACCGCGCCGAGTACCTGCGCAAGCATCCGGCCGAGCTGCCGACGCTCAGCGAGTTCCGCTCAGCGATCGAGCGCGACGTCGAGGAGTACAACGCCAGGCCGCACCGCGGCGCGGGCATGGACGGCCGCTCTCCGAACGAGGTCTTCGCCGACCAGTCGATCCGCCTCGCGCGGCAGGATCCGGATCCGGCGGCCCTGGCTGTGGCTTTCTGGCACGAGAAGGTCGGCGCGCAGGTCGGGCGGAACGGGATCCAGTTCCACAAGCGCACCTATCGCCTGGAGCCGGCGGCGCACGCGCGGTACCTGCTGCAGAAGGTCGTCATCCGGTACCACGAAGCTAAGCCCGAGATCGTCGTCGTGTGCGACGCCATGGGGCGCTTCATCGGTGTCGCGACGGACGTGAGCAGCTCGGCCGCGGCGCCGAAGGGGCGATCGCCCCAGGTGGCCGCGGCGATCGCCGGGCGCAACGCCTTCTGGAACGAGGTCAAGAGCGAGTGGGAGGCGATGCATCCGAAGATGCGCGGCCGTCTCACGGACGTCGACGCCGAGGAGTATCGGAAGCTCGTCGCGCTGCGCGAAGAGGGCCAGGTGCCAGCGCCGATGATGGCTGTCGCCGGCGCCGAGGGCAGCGTCATCACGGTCGTCGATGGGCATCTCTCTCCGCTGGCCAGGCAGATCGCCGCGGCCGAAGAACGCCTCGCCAATCCATTCGGTCTCTCCGCTGCCGACCTCGCGCTCGCCAGCCAGCCCAACGATCCCGCCCAGTTTGTCGATACGGACCTCCTCAGAGAGCGCCATGCGCGCGAGTCCTCGCTCTTCATCCACGACGCGGGGCCCGGCAGCGAAGAGACCGCCGAGGAGCGCCAGTACGTGACCGAGGAGCTGAGCGCGGCCGCGCTGCGCGAGCTCAAGAGGACAAGGGACGAAGCGGGGATGTGCGTCTACGACCTCGACTGCCCCGGCCGTGGGGACTTCGACAGGGACATGTGCTTCGAACACTACGAAATCGTTTTCGGCGCGAGCTGAGGCTCAAGCGCCGCCAGTGAAGGAGGGGTTAACCAAATGACGATCGCGGCTTTCAAGTCACCAGGAAACGAAAGCGCCTCGCCGGCCAGAACCGGAGAGGCGCCACTCGAACCGGCGGCCATCGAACAGGTGCGTCGACGGCTCGCAGACCACAAGGATGCAAGAGGGTACAGCGAAGCCGAGCTTGCGGCAAACATTTCAAAGCGAACCGGGGCGACCCTCAGCGCCTCATCCGTAGGCAATTTCCTGCGCAACAAGTACGGCGCCGACGAGGGCGAGCTGGCGCGCAGGATCGCCGTCTATCTGGAGGACGAAGAGCAGCGCCTGGCCATCGGCGGCAAGCTCCCGTTCGTCAGGACGAGCGTGGCGCGAGAGATCGAGCGCGCGGTGCTGATCGCCGAGAAGACGGGGATGATCGCCATCATCTCCACGGCCGCCGGCTTCGGAAAGACGAGCACTCTGGCTCATCTCCGCGCCGAGCGGAACTCGGTCTACATCTCGGCAACCGACGAGCTCAGCGCTCCCTGGACGCTGCGCATGGAGCTGGTCTATCGATTGGGGGGCGTGACCAAGCGCGCGCTGCCGACGCGCGAGGTCGTGAAGATGCTCGTGCGGCGCAACCGGCCGACGATCTTCGTCGACGAGGCGCAGAAGGTCGATTTGAAGCGCGTCGACGAGCTGCGCTGCATCGCAGACCAGGCGCAGTGCCCTCTGGTTCTCAGCGGCAACGAAGAGGTCTACGAGCGCGCCGAGAGCGCCGCGGCCGCACACGCCCAGTACACCTCGCGCGTCATTGCCCGCGTCCACTTCGATTCGGAGAAGACGAAGGCGGCGGACGTGAGGCTCATCGCCTCGCAGATCGTGGACAAAGACGCGGTCGATGCGTCGCTCGACGTGCTTCTCGCTGCCGCCAAGCGCGAGGGCACGTTCCGCACGGTCAAGTGCGTGCTGGAGGTCGCGAAGATCAACTTCGATACGACCTCTCCATCGCGCAAGCAAGTGCTCGAGGCGCTTGCCTATGTGAAGGGAGCGTCGTTCGTATGATGCCCTCCGCTAGGCAACTCCCTGGTCGTCACGCGATCGCCAAGCCGATCGCCGCGGTCGTGATCCCGTTCGACGAGACCGAGTTCCTGCCGGCCGACGTCGAGATCCGCTATCGCGACGGCGAGAAGCAAGGCGTGTCGGCCATCAGCCAACTTCCGCACCCGATCTATGCCGAGGTGACCATCTTCCGGGCCCGGTTCGGCGAGAAGAGCGAGGAGTTCATCGTCGACATCACGGTCGCCAACGCCGTCCTCGACCGGATCTCCCGCCGGCGGAAAGGAGGCGACCGTGTTTGAGCGCGTCCTGGCGATGGCCGGCTACGTCCCGATCGGAGAGATGGCCGCGTGGGTCGCCATCCGCGATGAAACGCTGGCCGCGCTCCGCGACATGACGATCGCGCGCGACGAGTTGGCGCGCCGTCACGCGTCCGCGCAGGAGGAGCTGCAGGCCCTCGTCACCGAGCACTCCTCGCAGATCCGCGCCTGGGAAGAGAGGGGAGTGCAATGGGAGGGGGAGCGCGGCCAGCTCTTCGAGCAGCTCGACGCGGCGAACACCTTCATCGCCGAGCTGCAGCGCCAACGGCCGCAAATGAGGCTGGTGCGCCCGGAGAGCGAAGACCGGCGATCGGACGACACCGCCCCGGCCGAGGATGAGGTCATCACTCGCGAGCATATGGTCGAGATGTCGGCGCGCCTGATCATCGTGGCCCTCGAGGGCCGCACGTTCTGGACGCTCTCCGTGGACGACCATCAGTTCAAGGTTGCCGTTCATGACCACGCCTTTCTGGACAAAGGCCAGCCCATCACCAAGGGCACGGTCATCCGTGCTGAGTTCCTCGAAACCGTCTTCCGCCGGGTCGACGGCGAGCCCTATGCCGTCCGGAGCCTCGAGCGCGTGCTCGAGGTGATTCCGCCGGCCCCACAAACCACTGAGCCCATGTTCGACGCGCCTGCCGCGTCGGGAAGGAGCTAACCCCATGAAACGGTCACTCGTTATCGTCCTCTTCGCCGCGATCGCGGCCTTCGTCATCCCCTCTGCCCACGCGCAGTGTCTTCCCGACGAATGGTGCATCGTCGGCTGCAACACGCTCGGCGTCTACTCGATCTCGGCCTTCGAGTCGACAGCAGATGCCAGCGCCTTCATCTCGACGCTCAGCTCTCTCCAGCAGGAGTCGGCCCGCGTTACGTCGTTCCGGGTTCCCGGCCCGCACGTGGTCGTCGCATACAGGATTCTAGTGACCGGCGCACCGAGCGTATCGGTGCCGGTCGGCGACGCCTGTCACGAGCACACCGTTTCCCTTCAGACCTTCTCGGCGATCGAGACCGCGGAGACGGAGCTCAATCAGCTCCCGATCGACCAGCGCGCCGGCGCGACGATCGTGGCTGTCCCGAACATGCCGAACGATCCAACAACCAACGTCCTGCTGCTGGTGATGCGCCCTCCCTCCGGAGGGGTGCAGGACTCGTCGCGCAAGGGACGGTAGGGGGCAGCGAATGGCGATGCGAATCACTGAATTCTCGGCAACAGAGCGGAGGTCGCTGGCGATTCTGGCCATGGCGATCGACGACGTCGCTCCGGACCACCGCGACGACGCTCTCCTGGTGATGGAGATGTCCGCCAAGCTCGATGACGTCTCGATCGTTGCGATCACGGACGGGGTGAACGTGCTGGCCCTCGAGAAGCGCAGGCGCGAGCTCGTCGAATACCTGCGCAGCGGGGGCGCCCTCACTGATGTGAAGCGCGAGGCAATCATCGACGCGGCGACCGCGGAGGCCTGAGCGGCTACCTGCGTCTGCGCCGCGGCCGGAGAGGGGTCGCGGCGCAGAGCGGAGGTTGTCTGCGCTGTGCTGCGGTGGGGAGGGGCGGCAGGGGGAAGGGTGGGGAGGCAAGCGGACCGGGGAGCGGGCCGTGTGGCCGCAGCACAACGGAGGCAATTGCCATCCGGGGAACGAAAGGGAGGGAACGTGAAGAAGACGACGGGAAAGAAGGCAGTAGCGGCGCCGGCAAAGCCGGCAATCGAGATTACGGGCTGCGATGAGGCGGACCGCTTCGGGCTCGATCTCGGCTCGGCCAGGCTCGAGCGCGAGGCTCTGCAGCTCGATATCAATCAGCAGAAGACGGCGATCGATCAGAGGTACGCCAAGCGCCTCGAGGAACTGGCCACCACCGAGAACACGCTGCAGCTAGCGCTGGACACGTTCGCCGCGAAGCACGGGCAACCCGAGGATCTTAACTACATCGAGATCGTCGGGACCGGGGGCGGCCTGGCCGTCGCGTTCGACGTCGACGAGGAAGACGTCATCAAGCGCCTCAAGAGATCAGATGTCTGGAAGAGCCTCGTGAAGGTGACCGAGCACGTCTCGAAACGCGACCTGCCGAAGATTCCCACGAAGCTGCACGAGAGGTTCGGCTTCACCTATGGCGCAACCAAGGTCAGCTACAGCGTCAAACCGAAGCTCGACGCGGTGCGCATCTACGCCGAGCGCCGCCGCACTAATAAGAAGAGGTAACCAGTGATCAAAAAGCTCATCGACGAGCACGTTGTACGTCCACTCACTCTCGCCATCACCAACAGCATGAAAGGAGCACTCCAACACATGACTGACCAACTCGACTCGGTCGAAACCAAGGTGGAGAATCTCACCACCGCCATCCACGATGCGAGGACGCGTTCCGACGGCGTCATCGCTCGCCTCACCGCGCTGCAGGCCACGGTCGACGCACACCCGGCCACGGCCGACGATCCGCGCCTACAGAAGATCTCCGACGAGATCGACAGCATCAGCGTTGACGTGGCCGCCATCGCACCCGCACCAGCGGCCCCTCCGGCCGCCGGCACCGGCGACACCAGCGGAAGCGGAACGCCGCCCGCGGCTCCGGCGGCTGAACCCTAAACCACTCTCCCGGCGGCGACGCCGGTCTGCACGTCGATGAGCAGATTGACCAAAGGAGGCCATAGCGAACGATAGAAAAGCGAAATCCCGGCGCCTGCCGTTCCATCTCACAAAATCCGCCCTAACCCGAGCGGAGTGGAGTTGCTGAAATAGTCAGAGCCAAAAAGCGCGGATGGCGCCGGGATCGACCTTGGGGGTGGCGCCCCGGTCCTGATGAGCAGCCAAAACGAGAAGAAGAAGCGATGAAGACCTTCTGCGAGTGCAAATGCAGTAAGACCCGGCACCGTGCACGCCACGGCGAGGCCGGCGCCGGAGCGTGCTTCGATTGCCACTGCTCTCAGATGACAGCCGCGCGCTACGAGCTCTTCGTCGGCGAGCGCCGCATCCTGGCCAAGATCGCGGAGACGACGGAGATCGGCCGGTACGTCCTGGGCGACGATCTCGCCGAGGCCAACGACCCCGCTCGAGACGCGCTGGGCGCGATCCTCTACAACCTGCACTCGGCGGCCTTCGTCGCGTCCAACTTCAAGGGCGACGGCCACACCCTCTCCGCAACCCCCGCGGGACGTGAGTACCTGAGCGGAGGTCAGCGTGGTTAGGTACATCCCAACGGGCAGGGAGCTCATCCTCCTCGCGAGCATCTCCAATCACATCGCCGTCCCGTTGATCTCACTCCAGACGGGCGACGTCGAGACCGACATCGCCGCGTCGATCGATCTGATCAGTCTGGCCAAGCATGGATTAATCGTCTACTCGATGGGCGACGAAGTCGTCCGCTGTACCGCTGCCGGCCGCCTGTGGGTTCAAGGTCACGAGAACTGGCGCGCCGGCCAGGATCGCAGGATGGGGAGCGGCCATTGACCTCCTCGAACCTTGCTGAATCGCTCGACATCCGTGACAGCGCCGCGCGGCGAAAGGTCGTCGCGGTCCTCTCGCGGATACGGCGCTGCAAGGGACGCGCGGCCGCCGTGTCGATGCACACGATCGCCGAGGAGACAGGCATCGAGCCTCGGGATATTCAAGCGTTCGTGAAGTTCCTCGTCGAGGAGCGGCATGTGCCGATCGGGACTGGGACAGCGAAGCCGTTCGGCTACTTCTGGATCACCAGCGACGCGGAGCGCCGAGCGGTCCGGAACCAATTCATGCGCCGCGGGCTCTCCAACCTGACCCACGCCCGCGCCTACGACAATCAGCGGCTCGTCGGCCCGATCGTCGGGCAGCTCGAGCTCGCGATCAAGGAGGGGGAACCGAAGCCATGACCACGTGCATCCGCTGTCTCGCCGGGGTCGACCTGGAGGAGTTCCTCCGCAACGACCATGTCTGCGACGTCTGCGCCGAGCTCACGCCGGCGGAGACCTACAAGTACCGCTCAAACACTACCGAACAAACGGCGGCGATCGCCGCAATGGAGGCCTGAAAATCATGAGCGAACCCACCAACACCACGTCCCCCGATCCTCAATCACCACTCACCATCGAGCAGCTCGCACAGATCCGCCTTGGCCAGGGCGCTCACTCAGACCGGGAGGATGGCGTTTGCCTTCTGGAAGCCGAGTCCTGGGCCGCCGGAAATCCACACTCCGACAGTGACCCAGGCGTGTCGCCAGTGCTCGCGTCGTTCTGCCGCTCGCTCAACGACGGCCTCGAAAGCGATGACGAGCGCGAGGCACTCAAGCCGCTCGTCTTTAAGCTGATCAACACGCGGAGATCGCGCGAAATCGAGATCACGCGCATCTACGCGATCGGCGACTGGTCCCTGCGCGACACATTGCCGGCGTACATCGAGCTGCTCGCCATCTCCGAATTGCAGCCGTTCGCTGCAGAATTGCGCGCGCTGCCGGAGATCGTCGACGTGGCTACGGCTGAAGCAGCAAGGGATGTAATCGCCCGCGCCCGCGCCCGCGCCCGCGCCCGCGACCGCGACCGCGACCTCGACCGCGCCCTCGACCGCGCCCTCGACCGCGCCCTCGACCGCGCCCTCGCCCTCGCCCTCGACCGCGCCCGCGCCCTCGCCCT
>Ga0210394_10000771_pt1 | contig 59996 bp, 47 predicted proteins | sample IncBWC12MmetaG_FD_160121 | JGI IMG/M metagenome (GOLD analysis project Ga0210394, IMG submission 160121) | Forest soil microbial communities from Barre Woods Harvard Forest LTER site, Petersham, Massachusetts, United States - Inc-BW-C-12-M | ecosystem: Environmental > Terrestrial > Soil >...
CTAGATTCAGAGAACCGGAGGTCCAGGAAAAGACGGAATCGACCCGAGCAGCACAGGCGCAAGAGACAAAATCTTTCCCGCCCCACAAACACCAACCTGCGCGAGACGTTTCTTCACAGCTTCAAACCGAAGGTATGCGGCAGCCGACAATTCCAAGACGTTCATTGGGGTGTTTACGGGGGTGGGCCACCCGGGCAAAATGATCCAAGAGGAGCGAAACATGGAGGCGGGAGAACCGTGAACCAAGATATCTGATGACCGGATCAATTCAAATAAAAGGGCAAAAATTCTTGATTTTCGCTTGACAGGCGACCCCAGTCGGCGTACACCTGCGGACACCCATCGAGTATTCACGCCCCGCGAGTGACCAGCCCCCCGGGGCCGGCCCCTAGTACTTTTTGAGCCTCCTAAATGCGATACGCGACAGGCTGTACGTATTCGGTAACCATGTCCAAAACGTGTGCTCAATCTCTCAGTCTTGCTGAATGCCCTTCGATATAGGCGATCGAAGACCAAGGCAAAGTAAGATGCGCCAAAGCCTACGGTAGGAGGATACATCATGAAAATTTTCGAATTGACGCCGCGCCGAATCGCGCCGTTGGTTTTGCTCTGCTGTTTGGTTTGGCTAAAGAGCCCGTCGCTGCACGCCCAAGATTTTAAGTTCACGGATTTCAGTTCCCCCACCCAATTAGAAGAATTAGCCTTGAACGGGAGCGCTATAGCGGCAATCAATGGTTCGGGCGCTCACGTCTTGCGAATTACTCCGGCTGTAGCATCCCCATTCCAGGTGGGCAGTGCCTGGTTCTGCGGCATTGACTGCTCCAACGGAAACCAAGAGCTTCTGGCACAGGGGTTCTCGACAACTTTCAAGTTCCAATTGAGTGGGAGCAACACCCCCGCATACGGCCCTGCCGACGGCTTCGCTTTCGTGATTCAATCGGGCGCTCCAAATGCCTGTTTCGCGCCAAGTCTCACCAATTGCGGGATTGCTGCGGTCGATCCGACTGCGGGAGGCACTCATGGCTATGACGGCCTCACCAACAGCCTAGCGGTTGAATTCGTCACTTACCGCAACATCCCAGATAATGATATCCCCGATAGCATCAGCACAGCTAACAACGGGACCAGCACAGCTAACGAGGTTGGGATTCAGAGCTGCGGCACTGCTGCAAATACAGCCAACACTGACACCTGTGACTTTGGCCAACTGGACCTCGCCAGACTTTTCTTTAGCGACGGCACTTCCGCCGCCACAACGGCCGGCTCGCCAACGGTGACGCTGACAGGCACTCCGTATACTCTCACCCAGATGCAGAATATGGTGGGACTCTCTTTTGTCATTAATGGACTGGATTTTGGGCTGATTACGGCAACCAACGCAACGGCACAGACGCTCACATTGGCCACAGCAGCACCCTCGACGCAAGCAGCAACGGTGACTTATGCCATCGAGCCGGTCCTGGCCGATGGAAACGTCCACACTGTGACGATCACGGACACGCCGACGCAAGCGGAATCATGCGTGGAAGAAGCATGTTCAGCGCCAAGTCTGCTGACTGTCACTCTGGACAATAATGTTGTCTTGTCGACCCCCCTCGATATCGTAGGCTCTGTGCTGGGCGGAAGTGATGGTGCTTTGGTTGGGTTCACCGGCTCTAGCGCGAGCGGCGACGACAATCAGGATATCCTGAGTTGGACCTACGACACGGCTAAAAGCCAGCCGGTGACATCGGGGGAGACCGTGACCGATTCCTATGACGGCGGCGCTGACACCTGGACAATCGTCTTACCGGAGGGGCTGCCGGCCGGTGCCATGCTAACAGCTTGGCGGACGGAACTGACGCAGGCTGACTGGGCCCAGCGCGTTGCGGGAACTTCATATGTGAACACCACGCTTGCACCGATAAACGCTCCAGGCTTTATTTCACCTGGAGACGGGGCGGTCTGGTCGGCGATACTTAGCGTTAATGGTGTGGAGTATAACCCTGCCACCCCCGCCGCCTACGCCCTTAGAGGAACCTGGACTTCGTCGGACAACAATTACCTCAATGAGTCCCCTGGGCAGTTGAAGGCTCATCCTACCGACTCGGATAATTGGACGGACATCTATCTCAGTACCACTGAGAATAATGATCCGGTGTATACCAACACAGGTGGGTCGAAAACTCCCTGCTCTGATTATGCGAACGTTTCTGGCGTGACTGGAACGCCGCCAGCCGTGACAATTACGTCGCCGGCAGACGGTTCGACATATACACCTAACCAAATCGTGGATGCGAACTTTTCGTGCAGCGGCAACTCTGTCACGGGGTGTGTGGGCATACTGAACCCCCTCGGCTCGAACACACCGGTGAACTTCGGCGCCCCTGTCGATACCTCCGTGAACGGAAGCACCAATACGTTCTCGGTGGTTGCAGATGTTAGCTCCGGTCCGAGCGGTACTGGGTCGGCAACCTACCATATTTCGAGCGGGCTATATGGCGTTCAGTTGCTCTACGCATCGAACCGTGTCGTCAAGAGCGGCGCTGACTTTCCGATCAGGATGTATCTCACCGATGTAAATGGGAATGATGTTTCGAGCTCAACCTTGGTCGTGCACGCTTTGGAAGTGATACTCGTTAGCACAAACGTTTCGGATACCGTCACTGAAACGGGCGGTTCGAACCCGGACCTGGATTTCCGGTTTGACGGCACGCAGGGGCCGAAGGGCGGATATGACTTCAATCTCAAGACGACGGGCTTGGGGACGGGCCAGTACGTTCTGCAATTCCAGGTCATCGGGGATATTCCGTCTACCACTACGTATACGGTTCCGTTCGGAGTGAAATGATGCCGATGGGATAGGCTCGGGCACATTCTCAATCGCGTTGGCGGGCGAGTGAGCCTTCCGCCGCAGACGACAACTTGTTCTCAGCTTCGCGATGAGGAGCCGGGCATGCAGTCGCCCGACTCTTTTTATGCACCCTTATCCTGGGACCAGCGAGCGGATTCGGTGTAAATCGCATTTAGATCGGAGCGTTGGAGAAAGGAGTCGGCTCCAAGGTCGTTGCGAATCTCGTCCAGATAGCGAAGTGCTTCGCGATAGTGGCTGGTGGCTTCCGCTCCGTGGCCGCTTAGTCGAAGAGCGGTTGCCAGCGAGTAATGAGCTTGAGCGAGCACGGCTCGGAGTTCCAGCTTTTCGGCTTTCGCCGCTACGCGTTCAAGTTCCTGCCGGGCACGTTCGTAATCTTTGGTTTCAACAAGGGCTTCCCCCAAATAAACGGACGACGCAAGAGACAAGTACTTCACGCCCATGGTGTCCGCCTCTGCGGCCAATTTTCGGAGCGCGGCCGCGGCCTCCGGCGCTTTGCCTTGTTTGAGCATCGCTTTGGCAATATGAACCTTGGAAAGCATGACTTTCTCTGGTTCCTTTGCGCGCGTTGCGAATTGCAAAGCCTGTTCGTAAAGGTTTCGGGCGGATTTGAAATCACCGCGATAGAAAGAGCACTCTCCCTGATAATCAAGGGCCTGGGCGATGGAGCCGTCGATCTTCAGTTCGCGAGACAAGGCAAGAGCCTCGTCGAGGGGTTTCCGGGCGTCGTCGAGCCGGCCCGCATCAGCCAAAGCCATGCCGTAGCCACTCAAGACCTCAGTCATCCAATAGGTGCGGTCTTGCAGCTCCGTGAAGCTCTTGAGCGCGTCTTGCTTGGCCTTAATGGCAGCGCCAAATCGTCCCTGGTAGCCAAAGAGCATCCCCATGCCATAGGAGTCCATCGCGGCGCTGCGTTTGTCTCCAGCATTGCGGTATAGGTCGAGGGCCCTCACGTAATAGGCCAGGGCCTTGTCATATTGGCCCAATTTCTCGGATGTCACCGCCAGGTTGTGCACGGTGAGGGCGATGTCCGCGGGGACCTGGGACTTCTGGCGCAACTCAAGAGCTTGCTGAAAGTAGGTGAGAGCGTTTTCGTAATCGCCTTTGTCCAGATAGGTGATTCCAATGTTGTTCAGGCAGAGTCCCTGATTGATCTCGCTGCCCAACTCCCTCTGAACTTGTAGGGCTTCCTTATAGAATCCCAAAGCTTGGTCGTAATGGCCGCTGTTCTCGTAGAAGCCACCCAAGTCGAGCAGGGTGTCGCCCACACCTCCCTTGTCTCCAATCTCTCGCCGGATTTGCAGCGCTTCTTGATAGCCCTTTAGAGCCTGGTCTGACTTTCCCAATTGCTCCTGGAGCTGAGCCATTGAGTCCAGAGTCAACGCCATTCCGCGCTTGTCGCCGAGGCGCTGTTTGATCTCGAGCGACTGTTGATAATAGCGAAGCGCTTCGTCGTTCTTGTCCAGTTGGCGATAACAGAAGCCAATCCCTTGCAAGACCGTCGCTCTTGCTTCGTCGTTTTCGAGCTGAATAGCCAGGGTGAGAGCGCGATTGAAGTAATCCAAGGCGCTTTGAGGATTGTCGCTTTTGGCTTCGGTGCGGCCCATGGCGATCAGAACGTTCAAATATTTCGGATCAATCGCTAAGACTTTCGCGTAGTGATCGCGGGCCTTATCGAAGGCGCCGGTATCCTCATAGAGGCGCCCGAGGGTGAACTGAATCTCGGGATCGTCGGGCGTAGCGGCCGCCAGATTCTCGTAGGATTCGATGGCTTTGGGGTAGTCCCTCTCGATGCGGGCATCGTTTGCCGCGATCAAATATTTTTCTCGCGTGGGAAGTTTCTCGGCCAAAGCAACGGCCTTGCGTGAGGCTTGCTCGGCTTCGTTGTCGTGGCCCAAGTTTGCGTATGTCTGACCGAGCCTTGCGTAAGCGAGAGCAAATTCGGGATCTGCTTGTGTGGATGCCTGAAAACGTTTCAGAGCTTCGAGATTGTTGCCCTGGCCTGCGAGATCGACTCCTTCGCTGTAAAGCCGGATTGCGTCCAGCGATTGCGATGAAGGCTTGAAGGATTGCGCTTGGAGTTCGTTCACAATCTTCGGCGATAGAGCCAAATTGTCGCGAATGGTCTGCGCGAGTTGATCGACAGCACTCAGCAAATCCTTTTCGTTCGGCGCCAGCGTCTTGAGATTTACGGCGCGATCCTGTTTCATGTCTCGCAAGGTGGCGTCGATGCGAATTTGATCTCCGAATTTTGCGTATTGCCCCGACACCACGGAATCCGCGTTCATCATCGAAGTGATCCGGCGCAGTGTCGCAGCATCCGATGTGGCGTCGGGCGTGACCTGCAGATCGTGCAGCACCTGACGTAGCCGATCGGAAGATACGGGATGCAGGTGAGCGGACTCTCCCACGTCCGTGCTCAGCATGTCCGCGAGACTTGATCCCAGCCAGTCTAGCGATGGATCACCGGACGCGTTTCGAAACGGAAGGATCGCAAGCGCGATGGCAGGCTGCGCCGGTTGATCCGGTTTTGCTGCAGAGTGGAATCCAGGTTTCTCAATGACCACGAACGCGCCCGCCGCAATCGCAGCAGCCAGAGCAGGCACAAGCCACTTCCGAGAACTTCTGAACCGGTCTAGCACGGAAACGGGCCGAGCCGCCACTGACGCTATTGCGCCTGGAGCGCGACCGGCCACTGTCCCAGGGCGCACGCCGCGCCAGATCGCCAGGTCCTCGAGAATTTCGGTGGCGCTCCCGAAGCGTTTCGTTTTGTCGATTTCAAGGCAGTGCAGAACGATGTCATTCAGCTCTTGGGGGATGTCGGAGAACAGCTCGATCGGAGGACGCGCCGGCTCGCTCGTGCGCTTGTAAAGCGACTCCATAGCCGTTTCCGCCTTGTAAGGCGAATTTCCCGTGAGCAGCTCGTAGAAGATGATGCCGAGCGAAAACAAATCCGACTGCGCGTCCACTTTCACGCCCTTGGCCTGTTCGGGCGACATGTATTCGGGAGTGCCCACTAGGGTACCAGTCTGTGTCATTCCGCCGCTGCCGATTTCCATACTGCGCGCAATTCCGAAGTCCATCACCGAAGCTTTGCCTTGCGCATCGATCATCACGTTTTGCGGCTTCAGGTCGCGGTGAATTACGCCTTCCATGTGCGCAACTTCGAGAGCACGGCAAATCTGTTCGATAATGCCCACCGCTTCCGCGGGCGGGAGTTTTCCTTTTTCGCGCAGCAGCGCTTTCAGATCCCGCCCATCGATGTAATCCATTGTGATGAACTTCACGCCGTCCGCTTCGCCCAGATCGAAAATGCGGATCACGTTACGATGGGTCACCTGGCGGGCCAGAATCAGCTCCTGCTTGAACCGGTGCAGCGCATTCGCGTCCTGCGCCAGCTCGGGACGGATTACCTTCAGTGCTACCAGGCGGTCGAGTTCACGGTCGCGCGCTTTGTAAACCGCGCCCATGCCACCCTCCCCCAGCAGCTGCAGAATTTCGTAGCGGTTGCCAAGCACGCGGCCCGGCTCAAGGGGACTCGAAGATCGCGCGAGCCCGGCGGCGCCCGGAGCCGACCACCCGCTCACGTCATCGATTGTGCGGTCGGAAGCCACTTGCGCGCCGGGAGTGGTGATCGGGGTGATCGTAAGTGTGCGATCGCTAGCAGGCAGCGGGGTGCTGCACGCTGTGCAGATGATGATTCCGTCGGAATTCGTCAATCCGCATTGCGGGCATTGCATGGCGGATGTGCCTCGCTATTTTGAGTGTACGGTACACCTGCAAGGAGGCCTTTACAATCACCATGACGTCAGAAGTTTTTTCGCACCTTTCGCAACCAGCAAAGAGTGCGGGCGAGTAGCCCACCCCTTCGCGACGCATCGTTCTCTTTACTTCGCACGGTTGCGTTTGACGCACGGTGACGGGCGGTGATACCACTGCGGTAGTCGGCTCAGAATTTGATTGGATCTTTCGCTTTGCCGTTGCATTGAAACGCGCTCGTCCATTTCACTGCGCTCAATTTACTGGGCGCGGTTGAGGTTTCGCGCGAGGATTCGGAATCTCTACGGTGCGGGCTTGGTGACTTCCTTCGAGAGGTAAATAGTTCGGCCTACGTGATGGTAGGCGTGGGAGGCCGTGCGCAGGTATCCGGTGCAGCGGTCGTGCGCCTCGGGTTCGAGCGCGGCGGAGTAGGGCGCGGCGAAATCTTCGGCGGAGTGGTAAGCAGAGGCGCAGGAAATCGTGGGAAGAAGCCACGAAGAAAGAGGAAGCCGTTTTAGAATCATAATTCCTCCACGGCAATCAAATGTCGCTGCCATCTAACGGAGCGCGTGTAGGCTGTCAAGGGAACAACCACTCGCGGAACAACCACTTGCGGATATAGGTACTCAATGATAGTGGCGTGGAGGATATCCAAATGGGCTCGTGATCCTATGCAGGGATAGTTGGACCGCTGGGCGGAGAGTATTTTTCAGAAGTCCAATAAACCAATCGAGTCTTACTTAACTCCGCCAACTCTAAACTTTAGAGTAGGCCGCGCCCAATTCATCGCTCCGCGACAGGACAGTGATTCCAGAAGCATCTGATTTCGGAACGCGATCTGGAGCGGTTTCCAAGTTCGCTAATTCAACAATTTACGGCTGCCGATTCGGCGTGGTTTTTGGAACGCCCGGATCTTCGTGCGTTTTAGACCGATGCGACGTGAAGCGCTACTTCCGGGCGTTTACCAGGCATCGCTCAAAACATCTACTCGATGGGTTGCGATGCTCGGAGACTGGTGGCCGACAATGCCTGAGCGGCGGCTGGGGTACTCCGATCGGAGGGGGTTCCAGCCGCCGATAGGCGAGCCCAGAGCGCTCCTCCCGGAGCGTGACCGGGAGCTTCAGGGCTGGGGCTTCCTTACGCTAATTTTGGATGCGTGGCTTCGACACCCCGGTTGCCGGGCCCGACTTAGGGAGGTCGTGGGTCATTGTCCGGTAAATGCTGTTAATCAGACCTAGAGCGAGCAGTCGTCTACGAATGCGGCCCGTCGCGCAGATTCAGACTGGAATCCTCCGGCAGGTAAATCTCTATCTTTGGCGATAAAGCGTACTTGTGGAAATTAGCCCCGACGTAGAGGACAGGCACGAATGCGACTAAGACTGCTCCAACCAAGTGAAGCCCACGAAGCCCTAGCGCAGCGAAGAAGAATATCGGGACCAAGAGACTTACCCACCCGATAAATTGGGTATAGGACGCCGCAACTTGAAGGCGTGTGCCGCAGGTCGCGCACGAAAACGGTCCTGCGGGCATGACTCTTGCACGCTTGAGCGTAGCGCCGCATTTGACGCACTTGAGTAAGGGTCTCGTCATAGCAAGACGATAAGGTGTTCTGGGCGAAGTTTACATCATTGATTGAACCCAAGTCCTGAAGAGTCTAGGAACGCTGTGCCCGATGCCTTGTTAGAGCCTGTGCGCCGAGAACACCCGAAATGGTGAGATGCCCCGCCACCGTGGAGGACTTCTCTTGGTGGAGTTGGTTTTGCTAGCAGCCTTTAGCTAAGTAACTCTACGTCAACTTCCCGGTGGCGTTGTTTTGGGATGACATGGAAACTTGCACCTCCTGAGAACGCGCCCACCCGGCCATCGGCCAAATACACACTTCCATGCATCGCGCTTTTTAGTCTGCGCGTCTAATCTAGCGGAATAACCCGGGAGCCAGACGCCAAAGCGGTCAATATCTCCAAGCGGTTACCCCTTAGTGGAATTCCCTAATTTACAAACACCATCCCCGGGCATAGTTTGTTCTCGGTACATCATCCGAAGCACGCGTTTTGCATTCGCAACCTTAGCTGATCGTCACGTGCGTCGCCCAGCCCCCAGTCCACGAAAGAGGAGGGCGCTGTTGTGCGCAGAGAGGCCGGGCACGCCCACGTTGCAAAGAAAAGTTATAGCAAGCCACAGTGCATTTCCCGATCCCCTTCCGAATTGGTTCATCTCTTGCGCGAAAGGCTCTCAGCGCAAGTCCAGTCTCGAAACGTGACGCCGCCCACCCTCGAAGGGCTCACGCCAATTCTATTGGTACAAGGCTACGGCGGCGATCCAAGGTCGATCGAGGACGCGGCTCGCAGTCAGAACTTGCGCGGCCGTTCATGTGACGCTGCCAGCGGTTCCGAGCTGGTTCGCATGGTGTCGCGAGGTTCGGAGCGGACCGGCGCGGAGCAGTCGGATTTCTTGGTGCTGGACCTGAGAGTTCATGGCGGAAATGCACCTGCAATCCTGCGCGAGATTAGCAGTGAACCCATTTTTGGCGGCGTTCCGCTGACGATCCTCACATCCGCGGGCTTTGGCACCCAGCTTGCGGAACGAGAAGTTCGCGCTGCGCGCTGCGCGTGGCGCATGAGCGAGGTTTCGGATCCGGCTCAAGTAGTGCACGCGTTGAAGGCGGTGTTGCGGCTGTGGGCCGAGGGTCGGAAGCTGCGGGCCTCCTCGAAGTCGGCGCCATGATCGAAGTTGCCCTCCCGATCGAAGCGGTCGACCTACCGGTCCGGGCAGCTTTCTAGCCAGCGCACGCCGTAAGCCAGGACTGCCCGAAAATCAACAGGCCGCCGTCGCCAACTATCGACGGTGCGAAAGGACTCCGATGACCCGTCGCACGCCGTCTCTTTGGCAGTTCTTGGAGCACAATGTTAAGGGAAGAGACAGCGGTCGTTACTCGGCCATCTTTCGCGAGCAGCTGGATCGGTCGGAACTCCTCGCGACAATGGGTCGCATCGCCGATACCGTCAACTTCAAGGCCGGTGAACTGCTGATCGATGTGCAGTCTTATCTCCCGCCGGAGGCCCTGGTGCGCAGCTTCTGCCTCCGGGGACACGGCGTGGGCGCGACGCTGGCGGCGAAACGGATGAGAGCAGGCAAGACGATTTACGGCGGGACGGGATCATGAACGATCAGGGATCGCCAGCGAACGGGTCCGCAGAGCTCGCGCCGCAGCGGCCAGAGCGACTCACATCGCAATTTGCGATAGACGTCTGCGGGTTTGACCGTTGGGGGCATTTTTTTATCGAGCGCGCGGAAACCTGTAACGTCAGCGTTCAGGGATGCAAGTTCTACCTGCGCACGGAAGTGGAGCGTGAAGCGATTGTAGCTTTGCGGGTGATCGAGCGATACTGCCGCCGCGGGAACGACGCGGCGCCGGTGCTGTTTCAAGTGGCCCACATCGAGCGCGAGTCGAATATATGGAGCTTGGGGGCCTGGAAGTTGCGCGCTGAGGATCTGTGGCCGATCCGGGCTGCGCATTCTGGGGGCCGGGCGCACTCGTGCGACTGATTTTCTTTCGCCTTGCCCGGCGGCGCGATCGAAAAATCGGCATTGCCGCGGCTGAACAGTTTGCGGAAAAATGCGTGAGGCCTTTGTAGCCGCGGTCGGCACGCCACCAATAGCGCACTAAACATTCACTTAGGCGGTGTGGTGGATTAGCCACCAAGAATGCGACCGTGCCGACTAGAGTCGCGAGACCACAATTAAACATGATCGCTGGAGCGGGCGCGAAAAACAGCGTGCCGGGGAGAAGCAGCAACTGAAAACGCCTTACGACTTCGTATGACAAGCCTGGTTCGTGGCTGAACATCGATTGAAGATCCACAAAGTCAAAGAGGAACACGATTACCGGCAACGCCCACGGTAGATGTTTGAAATATTTGCGTAAAGTCACAAACTGTCCCTCTCTCCCCACTCCCGCCGGTACGCTATGTTCGCAGGCCTCGTAGATAATAATCGCACGGGAGAATTTCGGAGGAATCGATTCTCAACTCCCGGTAAGTCGGGTACAAGTAGTTTTGCCCCGATTCCACTCCGGTAAAAGCGTTAGGAATTTGGAATTGCGGGCGCGAGCCACAAAATCCAGAATCGATCGCTAGGAACGGAAATCTGCACCGTAGTCGACCCCGAGGGCAGAGTGAAAACTTCGCTGAATCGCTGATGCGAGCAACACTGAAGACCTGCCCGTGCGATCGGTTTCAGGCGCAGTCAGGTGATTGTTCTGCGTCCATGGCGATTTGCAAGCTGAAAGATATTGAGCAGGACCTCTGACTGATGCGCTCGACTAGCAGGAAGGGGCCGCGTAATATACTGCACGCCGTTAGGTCCGTGGTGTCCGACGAAGGAGGAACAGGATGGCTGCCAGGACGTCACGATTGCTGTTGATTTTGGTAGCGTCGATGAGCCTCGCCGCGTGGGCGAATGCACAGACTCCAACAATCGTCCTCATCAAAGCCGGGAGGCTACTGGACGTGAAATCCGGCCAGGAACTAACGAATCAGGAAATTCTGATTGAAGGCGAGCGCATCAAGGAAGTAGGACCTGACTCAACGGTTGGTCCGCACGCTTCCAAAAATGTGCGGGTAATCGATCTTTCTAATGCCACGGTATTACCGGGACTAATCGACTGCCACACGCATCTGCTTCAAAACTATGACGGAGCGCTGGGCGAGGACGATCCGAACATGGTTTTGACTGTGGCAGGACTGAGTCCAGCCAAACGCGCACTGCTGGGCGCCAAAATGGGACGAGAGGACCTGGAGGCGGGAATCACCACCGTCCGGGACGTGGGCAATTCGGGATTAAACGGTGACGTGGCATTGCGCGACGCCATCAACGCTGGCTGGGTTGTCGGGCCTCGCATCCTGGCATCTACCCGCGCGCTGGCGGCTGCGGGTGGGCAATTCGGACCGCTACAGACCGGTGCTCAGAACCTGATAGAGCAGGAGTACGCGGTGGTCAGCGGCGTCGAGGAGGCGCGGCGCGCTGTTCGCCAAGCGTTCTATGACGGCGCCGACCAGATCAAGGTAATCGTCAACACAGGGCCGCGTGTCCTCTCGGTAGACGAGATGAAGGTGATTGTTGAAGAAGCCCATCGCGTTCACAAGAAGGTGGCCGCGCACGCGATTGGAGATCTCGCCACTCGCGTTGCCGCCGACGCAGGGGTGGACTCAATCGAGCATGGTTACGTGGTACCCGACGACGCCCTGGCGATGATGGCTGCGAAGAAGATTTATCTCGTACCCACCGATTACCCCTGGGAGTTCTATTACTCAATTCTTAAGTCCGGTAACTCTACGCCCGAACAGCAACAGAAAGAGGAAGCACTCTACAAGCAGATAGCGGACTCAAATGAGCGCCGTTTGGCGCGCGCCCTGAAGGCTGGTGTTCCGATCGCAGCGGGGTCCGACGAATACTATCAGGAACCGGGGAAAACCCGTGGTGAGAGCAGCGTCGCCATCTATCGCGCTTACATTGCTTCTGGGATGGCACCGATCGACGTCATTCGCGCGGCAACCGTTAACGCTGCTGACCTACTTGGGTGGCAAGACCGAGTCGGCACGATTGAGCCGGGCAAATTCGCGGATATCATCGCAGTGGACGGCGATCCGCTGAAAGACATTACCCAGCTTCAACACGCGAGCTTCGTCATGAAGGGCGGCGCAGTCATTAAGAGCCCGCCAACCATGCCTTAGCCGAGCTTCTCCGCGATAAAATCATCAAGAGCCAATTATGCCGGTAGTTCGTGAGGTGAAGCCGAGCTTAAGCTTGATTATTGCGTCGCGTTACCGTCCATCAGCGACTCGCCGATAATCCATATTGCCCATTGGTTTGTGCAGGACTAAAGTGTGCGCGTGTCTTCGCGAAGTGGCGTTGTGATGATCTGGTCGTGCTATTTCGCCTTGGGTTGCGCCCACCTTGCGCGTCAGCATTATTGGTCTGCTGCGATCTGGATGGGTCTTGGGCTGATTTGGTTTCTACGTGGAATCAAGGCTTCACGTCTGGACGATCTCAGCAGCGATAGACACAAGCGCGTTTCACGGGACTAATGTTGAGTTCGGTAAACATTGGTCGCTGAGCGCATTGGCCTGAAAGCGATAGTTGAGCCCAGGGTCACTTAGCCGGAAATGAGTGCTATTCGGCTAGGCGGCGAGAGGCCCCGTTCTTAGTAAGCCTCCGCCGCCAGCCTTAGCTGTATCGCGCGCACCACGACCATCAAAACTTCAACTTATTATTTCGCCTGCGCTAGCCCCGCAACAACTGCGGCAACTTTATCGAGGATCTCATTCCAGCCCTCCACTTGCCCGCTGTTTTTCGCCTCTTCCATGGTTTCATTTCCGATCATGGTGAGTTTCGTCTGGCCGTTTCCAAAATCCTCAAAAATAACCACGTCGCGCGCATCGTCTATGGCCTCATGTTCAATTCCATACCGCGCAGGATCAACCTTGTTTCCCTTCGAGTCGGCAAAGTACAGGGAGTAAACGATCTTCTCGTGCAGAACAATTTCGTGGTATTCCCCACCATTCCAGCCCTCCTGCCCATCCGGCGATTTCATGCAGCAGAGAAATTTTCCTCCTACGCGAAAATCAATCTTGCAAAAAGGCGCTGTAAAACCCTTCGGACCCCACCACTGCATCACATATTTCGGGTTTGTCCACGCCTCCCAAACCAATGCGCGTGGGGCATCAAAAACTCTAGTGATAACCATCCGCTCTTTCTCGTTAATCGTGTTTTTTGTCATCTCTGACCTCCGCTTTTTTCATTTGATTCAGAACCACATCCAGCTTGTCGAAACTCTCTTCCCAGAATCGGCGATAGCTAATCGCCCAGTCGCTGACTGTCTTTATCGCCTCTGGCCTGAGCGTGCACACGCTCTCTCTTCCACGCTTCTTCTTGATCACAATCCGCGCCCGCACCAAGTAGGCAATATGTTTTGAAATCATCTGCTGCGAGAGTGCAAACGGTTCCGTCAATCCATGCACGGAGGCAGGCCCATGGGAGAGTCGTTCGATCATCGCCCGGCGGGTTGGATCAGACAGAGCCGCAAATGTTGTATTTAACCTATCCACAACCATATGGTAGTGAATTATCCGTCGATGTCAAGTGTGGATTTTGGAGTTCCCGATTTCTGCGCGAATCGCACGAAAGGATAGGTACTGACAAGTCGGCTAGTGTTTACTGATGATTTTCGGGCGAGGGCAACGCCAGTCACATGCCAAGTCCTAACGCATTTACCGTCCAAATGAAGTGTTACTTTACATCGCCGGTTACTTATCAGTTGTCAGTCTCCAATCTGTCGTGCGCGTTGAATTTTTCAAGCCATGTTGATTTATTCAACGCCCTTGCTCGCCTGGCCGGGGGCGCGGAGCAAATCCGGCCGTCCCATCCTCCACATTCCACACGGGATGAGTTGCGGTCTCGTTCCCCTGGACATGTGGCCCCGCACTTGCCTATAAGTAACGATCGCCCATGGGGGCAGTTCGAAGCGAGGAGAAGAACTATGGCATCCAAAAAGCGCACGAAGCTCCAGAAGTCCAAGCGCCTGACGAAAGTGGCCAACACCACGGTTAAGAAAGTCTATCAATAACACCCAATCGAGCCAATCCGGGAGGCTGGTTTGGTTGACAGCCTCTCATTTCCATGAAAACCACCTCGAGTCTTCAACTTTCCCTCACCGCTCAGCAACGGATTTCACGGACATGCCCGTACAAACTGCGCGTGTGCCGATCAGGAATTCACCGGCTGGGTGTCCGCGCAGGGAAAAGTATTCCCAGGGGACGCAAGGTGATCGAGTATAGGGGGGAGAAGATCAACCGCGTAGAGACGCGAAGGCGGTTCCTGCATGGCTCGCCAGGGAGAAGCCACAAGCTGAACTACCTCGCTCAGTTGGACCCGTATTGGACCATTGACGGCGCAGTGGGCGGAACTGGCGCCGAGCTGATCAACCACAGCTGCGAGCCCAATCTGAAGCTGAGGAAGTTCAGGGGGCGCCTGTGGCTTTTTAGCATGCGGAGGATTCGCCCCGGAGAGGAACTGGGCTACGACTACGGATTTTCCGAGACTGGAAAGCGAGTGCGTTGCCGTTGCGGCTCTGCAATGTGCAGGGGAACGATCAACCGAGCCTGACCGAGAGAGCCCCTCAGGGTTGGCGATTCTAAACGTAATCCACACGCCTGATTAACGCTCAAACGGCCAGAATCCGCTATACAAACGTTATACGGCAATTCGTCCAAATGGTTAAACTAAATGCCAACAGCTAGATACAGATGGTGGAGGCGGGGGGAGTTGAACCCCCGTCCGAGAAACCTTGCAACACGAAGCCTACATGCTTATCCCGTTCCGTTGGTTTCGCTGCTAGCGCTCAGAACAGGCAAGACGCGCTAGCAACTAGTCCGATGATCTCGCCGCCGCATTGCGGACCGAAACGCGACAGCCAGCCTACTGTGTGACGCCCCGACCCACGCGCGTAGGTAACGCCTGGGGGAGCGCGTAGCCTAATTTAAGTTAGGCTGCGAGTGCCAACTGTGAGTTGCCAGTTGTGTTGTTCCACCAACTTTCGGGGAGGTGGGTCCCGGCATGCCTTCGAGCCGCTACAGTTTCCGTCGAAACCGTTGCGCCCCCGTCGGTCCCCACTAGAATATCACTTCAGCGAATCGCGCGCCAAATCGTTGGTCAAATCGTTCGTCACAAGGCCAGCCGCCATCAGCGGTTGGGGAACTCGAACCCAGCAGTGTTCGATTCGCCACTCACCTTTTCATCCGAATTTGGACCGAGATCACTCCAGATTATTAGTCTCTGACGCAACTCGTTCTTCCATCGTGGTCCGTGGAAGGATGTTGTCCTGCTGGGCATGATGGAGTCGCGCCGGGCCGGCCCGCGTCTCTGTCGCGGTCTTTGTCTCTGTCGCGATCTTTATCCCTGTCGCGATCTCTGTCCTGTCCTGACGCGCCTTGATCTCCGGGGGGTCCTTGCGGTCCTGCTGGCCCGGCCGCTGGGGTGGTGGAGCACCCACCAATCAGCAGCAGTAGCGACAACGTGCCCGTAAATAGCGATTTCTTCATTCCATTTCTCCCTTATGGCGTCGCTTGGGGCAAAACGCTGCCGACGCAAACGATTGCACATGGCTTGCATGGTACGCAGTGCGCACACGGGGGCGCTGTACCAATTCGCACAGTAGTCGAACAAGCTGAAACATCGAAGGTCGAAACCTCGCCGCTGCATGGCAGGCACGCACTTCCGTAATGTGAGTTGACACCCTTCGTTACCGTTTCCATAATCCAAAAGAGGCAGATATTCCTTTGACTTCAAGGAAAACGTCGCTCGAGCAGGCCCTGGAAGAGGCGGTTTCTCGCGCTCTGCGCGACAATCTCGCCCCGCTGCAGCGCACTGCGGACGAGCTACATCATGCCTATGCTGACCTGGTCGCCGCCTGCGGTTCCAGCCGCCCTAGTAACGCGTTGCCGGCGCTGCTGCGCGCGCAAACCGCCGCTGCCGCCCTGGCTGCGGGCCTTTCCGTCCTTTCAAATTTCGTCGCGGTAGCCCTGAATCCGCGCGAGCAGCAGTCCTCCGAGGACCGTGAATTTGCGGGCGCGACTTCAACTGTTGGCGTCGAAGCGCCCGAGGATGCGGCAGAGCGAGAAGCTCCTCCAGAATCGGCGCGCGGAACTGCAGGAGTCGAGGAGCCTGCGGCCGCCCAAGCGCCGCCCGAAGCTGAACTGGAATGGGTGGAAGAGCCCGAAGAGGTATTGAACGCAGCTCCCGAAACGGCTTCCGTTCCTCCCGCTGCGCCACCTCCGGAAGAGGACGTTGCCGAAGAAGCCTTCGACCTCGCGAGTTTGCCCAGGGAAGAACAGGAACTGCATCGTCGCGCGAACCGCGTAGCCAAAGTAGCAATGCAGGATATCAAGCTTTTGCAGCCGAAAGAAGTTCACCTGGGCCGCGAGCACAAGGACATCTGCGTCCGCCTGCGCGTTGATATTGATAAAGCACGCAAGGAATACGACCGCCGCTTTCGCGCGATTCAAGACCACCCCGTGGATTATTTCTACGATTGGATGGTGGAGATCCTCGCGGATGGCGATGCCAAGGCCCTCGGCGAATATCCGTATCCCTCGCCTGTTCTGCGGCAGTAAGATTAATCAGGATGAAATTCTTCGGCCCTGCAATGCGCGCAATCGCAGTTCTATTCGTCTTCTCGGTCGGGTTATGCTCCGCGCCGGCTGCCTTCCCGCAGCATGCCTCGCAAGGCCAGATGCACGCGCCGGCTTCCAATCACGCGGCGAAGCCCGCTGCTGCTTCCGACTTCGTGCCGGCACTCTCCGCAGCCGCCACGAAACAGCTTGAGCAATTGACGCGCGCGCTGAAACAAAAAAATCCTGGCGTGGCCTACGCAAAACTCAGCGCCTTGGCGATACAGAAATCGCCGGGAGTATTGGGCTACCGCGCCGCGCTGGCTCTGGGATATTACGATTACGGCAAAGCGCATTACGCGCAGTCCGCGAAATGGCTTAAGATCGCGCAAAGCGACGCGCTCCTGCGCGACTACGCCCTGTACTGGAGTTCGCAGACCAATCTCGCACTCAATCACAACGCGGAAGCTCTCGCCCAGCTGCAGGAATTTCGCAAAGACTATCCCGACTCTGTCATCACCGATCAGGCGCTGCAATCTCTAGGCGTCGCCGCGCTCGCCGCCAACCAGCCCGCGGAAATTCTCGCGGCCCTCGACGGTTATCCCCAAACCGCGCAAAAGCCCGCGCTGCTGTTCTTGCGCGCCGAAGCCCGCGAACAATCCGCGCAGCCTCTGCTGGCCGCCGCCGACTACCAAACAATTTATTTGCATTTTCCCATGAGCGATCAGGCCCGCGAAGCCGGCGAGAAACTATTGTTTTTACACAGCTCGCACGGCGACAAACTCGCCGCGATTCCCATCGAGCAACAGATTGACCACGCGAATACGCTTTTCGCAGCCCACCAGTGGAGCGATGCGCGCAACGAGTATGCGCGTTTGCTGCCGCAGGTGACGGGTTCGGACCGTGAACGCGCGGAAGTGCGCATACTGGAATGTGGCGTTGCCCAGGGCGCCAGCATATCGGAGCTTTCCGCGCACACCATTACGAACCCCGACGTGGATGCCGAGCGCTATTACACCATCGCGAATTACTTTCGCGACCGGCCGTCGGAAACGCAGATGATCGCCGCGGTGGAATCGGCGGTGGCGCGCGCTCCGGACAGCCGCTGGTCCGAATTCGCACTGTTCCTCGCGGGAAATTATTATTGGGTGCAGCTCGATCGCGATCGCGCCGCCGCCTACTACAAACGACTCTCCGACAATTTCCCAAATGCTGCCGACGCGCTCGCGGCCCAGTGGCGCCTCACGTGGGCAGCCATTCTGAAACGCCAGCCCGAGGCATCCGCGGATCTTGCCGAGCATCTGCGCCGCTTTGCCGGCTCGCAATTCTCGCCAGACGCACTGTACTGGCTCGGCCGCTTATCCGAGGAAGCAAGGAACTCCGCACTCGCGCGCGCTTACTACGCCAAGTTGATGGAGCGCTTTCCGCAAAATTATTTTGCGGCCACTGCCGGAAAGCGCCTGCGTGCGCTCGGTCCCGGCGCGGCAGCCGATGCGGACGTACTCGCAGCGATTCCGCCCGTGCCACCCGCACTACCGCTGGGTGCCAGCATTCCCGCAGCCGCCGCAAACCGCCAAATGCGCGCCGACGCGCTGCGCTCGATCAGCTTCGATGCTTCGGCCGAACTCGAATTGCGTGCGGCCTTCGCTGCAACCGGCGAGCCGCGGCTTTTGCTGGAAGCTGCTCAGGAAGCAGTGAACGCCGGACACATGGGCTCGGCGATCGCCACCGTGCGCCAGATTTATCCGCAGCTCGAATGGCGACCGTTCGCGCAAGTTCCGCGCGAAGTCTGGCTCACCGCCTACGCCATGCCTTTTGAATCTTCCATCGTGGCGCGCTCCACGACTGCCGGGGTTGACCCCATGCTCACCGCCGGACTGATTCGTCAGGAGTCGGCCTACGATCCTGAAGCTCATTCACACGCCAACGCCATCGGGCTGATGCAGCTCTTGCCAAAAACGGCGCAACGCTTCGCGAAGCAAGCCAAGGTTCGCTATTCCACGCCCATGCTCTTCGAGCCGGATTACAATATTCATATCGGCACAATTTATTTCGCTGGCCTACAGCGCAATTTCGGCAGCGTGGAATCCGCGCTCGCTGCTTACAATGCGGGGGAAGATCGCGTGGCGTTCTGGACCACCGGGCAGACGTATCGCGAGCCGGCCGAGTTTGTGGATTCCATCCCTTTCACCGAAACGCGCGAGTACGTGGAAATCGTTACGCGCAACGCGGATATTTATCGTAAGTTATACGGGACGCAACCCGTGCGAGGCGCGAAGAATGAATCCCGCAAAGCCGCAAGCAGCCCCGGCCACTAGCCCTCAGCTTTCCTGGAAGGCCGCGCAGTTCACTGAATCCGTGATTCGGGAAATGACGCGGCTGGCGCTGCAATATAAAGCTGTGAACCTCTCGCAGGGTTTTCCCGATTTTCCCGCGCCGGCGCTCATTAAAAGCGCGGCGCAGGACGCGATTGCCGCGGACATCAATCAATACGCCATCACCTGGGGAGCGAAATCGTTGCGCAACTCCATCGCCGAAAAATTCTCGCGCGCGAGCGGCATGGCCATCGACCCCGAGCGCGAAATCACGGTGTGCTGCGGCTCTACTGAGGCGATGATTTCCGCGATGCTGGCCGTGATTAATCCTAGAGATGAGGTGGTGGTGTTGGAGCCTTTCTACGAAAATTATGGGCCCGATGCGATTCTTTCAGGCGCCATCCCGCGCTTCGTCAAGCTGCATCCGCCCGATTGGACTTTTGATCCGGCGGAACTCGCGTCCGCGTTTGGACCCAAGACTAGGGCGATCATTCTCAACACGCCCAACAATCCCACCGGCAAAGTTTTCGCGCGCGCCGAGCTCGAGCAAATTCGCGATTTGTGCCTGCGCTGGAACGCTTACGCCATTACCGACGAGATCTACGAGCACATGCTGTACGACGGCGCGCAGCACATTTCCATGGCCACGCTAGAGGGAATGCGCGACCATACGATCACCATCAACGCGCTCTCGAAAACTTACAGCGTTACTGGCTGGCGTGTCGGTTGGGTGATTGCTTCGGCGGAAGCGAGCGCCGCCATTCGCAAGGTGCATGATTTTCTTACGGTTGGAGCGGCGGCGCCCTTGCAGGAGGCTGGAGCTGTCGCGCTGAAGTTTCCGGCCGAGTATTATACGACACTGGCCAGCGAATATGCGCAACGCCGCGACAGGCTGCTTGGCATTCTCACCAGCGCCGGTTTCAAGTGCTTCAAACCGCGCGGCGCGTATTACATCATGACCGATATTTCCGCGTTCGGTTTCCGCGACGATGTAGCGTTCGCGAAATATCTGGTCACCGAGATCGGCGTCGCCGCCGTCCCGGGCTCCAGCTTTTATCGCGACCCGGCCGACGGCCGCACGCATCTCCGCTTCACATTCTGCAAAACCGAAAAGACATTCCAAGCTGCCGCCGAGCGCCTGGCCAAACTCAAAAAGAGCGCCTGAGCATTTTACGGAAAATGGTGCGAGGCCTAGGTAGCGGGGGGCCCGCAAAGCGGGACCGCCATCGGGGCTTGCCGCCTCACAAATGGCGGACTGAAGTGCGCCGCTACAAAGTCAAAGGCAACGTCAAAGGCGCCCAGCTAAAGCTGGCCGCTACCCTTCGATTCGGCACTGCCGAATCTCAGGGTGCATCGCCCTCTGGGGCGATTCACCAAGTCAAAACCTGAGCCCGTGCGCATTTTTTCGCAAACTTTGGGGGCAGACTTCAGGTGCAGCCGCAGATGTTGCTCATGCAGTTGGTGTTTCGCGCAGCATTCTATGTGCCTCTGTGGCAGATTTAGCTTTCTTGGCCGCGCAAAAAATCCCGCACCCAGACCTGTGCTAGAATCCGCCAGTTCATTCAGGAGGCCCACGCATGGCCGTGGAATTCGTCTTGATCCCGCCGGGCACGCGGCTGACCGCGAACGGCGAAGGCCAGTCGTTTGAAATCTCCGCAAGCCAGACCCGCACGTTTCTCTGTTCCATGGAAATTACCGATCAGATGGAGCAGGAATCCGTGGACATTTCCGTGTGGGGATCGGTCGACGGCCAGGACTTCGGAAAAATGCCGCTGCTGAAGATGCCGCAGCGTTTTTATCGCGGCGAGACGCGCCAGGTGCTGGATCTTTCGCTCAAGCCCGAAATTCGTTTCATTCGCGCAAAATACGATCTAACCCGCTGGGGCCGCGTCGCGCCGCATCCCATGTTCGTTCTTGGTTTTCGCGCGATTGAAATCCCTGCGTTCGTCGCGCAAGCCGCCGCGCGCTGAATTGCCCGTCGACATTTGTTGCGAACGCTGTCAGTCGGGCGCGCGCCATCAGGGAGTTTTTTGCGCGGCAGGTGTCGCTTTCGCCGTATCCACTTTCTGCGCCACTTGCTCGCGCAGCTGTTTCGCGCGAATTCCTGCTGCGCTGTCCGGATCGAGCTTGATGTAAGCGTCAATGTCCGCGAGCAGCGCGGGATAATCCTTTTGCCGCAGATGAATGTTCGAGAGCAGCCGGTACACGATCGCGGCGCTCGGCGCGAGAGACTTTGCCTGGCTCGCGGACTTAAGCGCTTCCGGAAGTTTATCTTCGTTCACCAACGCGCGGCCCAATTCGTACTGTCCTAGCCAATAATCGGGATTCAATTCCACTCCCCGCCGAACTGTTTTCTCCCCCTGCGCGAAGTCCCGCCGGTCCAGCAGCATTGTTCCCAGCCCTACATCCGCTTCGCAGTATTTATCGCCACTCAGCTCGATGGATTTGCGAAAACTGGCTTCGGCTTCGTCGCGCTTCCCCAGCGAAAGATGGGCCATCCCCACTTGATAGTAAGCCTCGTAGTATCCCGGCGCGGCCGTTACGGCGGACTGAAAATCTTCCAGCGCGCCCTGCGCGTTCTTCTCCGTGTACAGTTTCTTTTTGCCCGCACTCACCAGCTCGCGCGCCTTTTCCGGCATGGAAAGTTCGTGCGCGGAAACGGAACTCGCTCCCGCCGTCTTTTTTTCGCCGGCGAGCGATCGTAGCCGGATGACTACGCCCTTTTCTGGCGTGAAGGACAGATTCACGGAGGTGGTCACGCGCTCGTAGCCCTGTACGTCAACCGCCAGCGCATAGGTGCCGCCACCCAAGCGCCGGAATTCGAACCAGCCGGAATCGGTGGTTTCTTCCGTTTGCCGCGACTCGCCCTCGGAGCCTTGCAATTGCACCATGACATGCGCGGCCGGCTGGTTTCCGTCGTCATAGTAAACATTACCGTTAATCGTGAAGTGGTTGTCGTCCGGGCGGCCTGCACCCATTTGCCAGGCGTCGGAACGAGGGGGGAACAGCAGACAGGTAGCGAACAAAAACGGTACGATGGGGCCGATGTGAAGCCGGCTCATGGGGCACCCCCGGCTAACTTGATGGGAGTATAGCACCACGAAGCACGCCAGGAAAATCCAGTTAAATTTCCACTGCTTGCTCATGGAAACTTTGACCGGGCGAGCCAACTTCTACGTATTTAGATCGAAGCTCTGCAAGTAGGCCGGCACCACCACCGGCCAGTGAAAGCGGCTGGCGATGCCGGCGCGCAGTCCTTCGAGGCCGCTCGGTTCGCCGTGCACCAGGAATGTTTGGCGCGGCGGCGCGGTAAATCCCGAAAGCCAGCGCAGCAGTTCGCTTCTTCCGGCGTGCGCGGAAAGTTGATCCAGCACCACGATCTCGGCGCGCACCGGCACTTCCTGGCCGTGGATGCGCACGAACTGCGCGCCATCCTGCAGCGCGCGGCCAAGCGTCGCGGCTGCCTGATAACCAACCAGCAGCACGGCACTGCGCGAATCCGGCAGCCGTTTGGCCAGGTGATGCAGGACGCGTCCGCCGGTGGCCATGCCGCTGGCGGAAATAATGATGCACGGCGACGTGACGTCGTTGATCTTCTTGGAATCTTCCACGGCGCGTGTCATGTGCACTTCGTGAAGATTCAGGGGGTCGCGATCGCCCTGCTGTTCGAACTTCGTGAAATCCAGATCGTGATCTTCGTGATGCCGCGCGTAAATATCCGTCACACTGATGGCCATCGGGCTGTCGACGTACACCGGCAGCTTCGGAATCCGTTGCGCAGCGTCCAGCTCGCGCAGGTAATACATCAGTGTTTGGGTGCGCCCCACGGCAAAAGAGGGAATCACCACCATGCCGCCGCGCTTGGCGACGCGGTTGATCACGTCCGCTAACTCATCCGCCACCGAAGCGGTGCCATGTTCGCGATCGCCGTACGTGGACTCGCACAGCAGGAAATCCGCGCGCGTCGGCGGCTCCGGATCCTTCAGTATCACCTGATCGTAGCGGCCGATATCGCCAGAGAAAACCACCAGCGTCTTCTTGCTGTTTTCGGTGACGGTCAATTCCAGCCAGGTCGAGCCCAGAATGTGTCCGGCATCGTGCGTGCGCACGGAAAATTCCGGGCCGATCGTGAATACATCCTCGCGCGGAATTTCCTGGAATCGCGCGAGGGCCTGCTGCGCTTGCGCCACGGTGTAAAGCGGCAGCGGTTGTTGGTGGCTGCTGTATCCTTTGCGCGCCGAGAATTGCGCGTCTTCTTCTTGCAGGTGCGCGGAATCCGGCAGCAGCAAGTTGCACAACTCGTGGGTCGCGGCATCGGCATACACCGGCCCGCGATAGCCGGCCGCCACCAGACGCGGCAGGTAACCCGTGTGATCGATGTGCGCGTGAGTGAGCAGGACCCAATCGATCGTCGCGGGATCCACCGTGAGCTGATTCCAATTCCTCTGTTGTAGTTCCTTCGATCCTTGGAACAGCCCGCAATCCACCAGCAATCGTTTGCCGCCTGCTTCGATCAGATACTTCGAACCTGTGACCGTTCCGGCCGCACCCAGAAATGTTATTTTCGTCATGGCCCGAGCATTCTAGACGCATCGCCGCCGCGACGCCATGTGCTTTGTGGCCGCCGCATTTTGTGGATTGTCTTTCCGCGATTTCTGCTTGACCCGCTGGCCATCCGCACGTAGTCTCGCCAATTCACGATCCGCGCACAACGTCGGCGCAAACTTGTAGCAGGTAGGATGATATGAAATTCCTGACCGCATTTCTTGGCTGTTTGATTCTGGCCGCAGCTGTCGCCGCGCAGGATGCGCCGGCCGCACCCGTCGCGCAGGATTGGGCTTCGCAATCGCTCACGAAGCACGCGTGGGAATTAGGTGTTCTCGGTGGCGGCGGAACGGGTCTTGGTAAATCCGATAACACGCAGTTTGCTTACGCCGGAGGGCGTGTCGGCTGGATCCTCACCGGCAACCATCTCCACGGCATACTGCGCGGAAATTTCGAATGGGCTGTGGACATCCTGCCTCTTTACGCCGTCCTTCCGCCTGCGAGCGCAGTTTATGGCGGCAGTTTTAAGCCCGTGATCTGGCAATGGAATTTCACCAGCTGGCAGAAGATGGCGCCGTATATCGCCATCGCCGGAGGCATCGTTTTCACCAAGAGCAATATTCCTCCCGGCGACACCTCGCAGGTGAATTTCACTCCGCAGTTCGTTGTGGGGACTCACCTGTTCGTGAAGCCCCGCCGCGCGCTTTTCCTCGAAGGCTCGTTCGGCCATCTCTCCAGCGCCAGCTTAGGCAATCACAACCCGGGGTACAACGGCACTTTCCTCTTCACCCTAGGCTACAGCTGGTTCAAAGGCGGTCGCTAAGGACGCGCCGCGCAGCCGCGTTCAAATCGTGGAAGCGACTTTCAATATCCTAACCGCACCACACGATTGGCACCGTGTATCTTCGAAAGACGCTGTCCGCAGTCAGGACGACCATCTCCTCCGTTAGGGCCTGCGCGATTAGCAACCGATCAAACGGATCCGTGTGATGCTTTGGCAGGTCGTAGACGGCGAGCGCATGCTGATGAAGAATCGGGAGAGGGGTAATACCTTGTTCAGCCAAAACCCTGGGAATGAAACTCGGTGGCGGCCCCGGCAATGGAAGCTTTCCCGACGACGCTTTAATGCTGATTTCCCAGCTACTGGCGGCGGAGAGATAAAAGTCCTGTTTTCCGTCCGCCAGTAGGTCGCGGCCTAGCTGATTGATCTTGCCGACCGACCCGATGCTCCATAACCATATAGAGGTATCGAGCAGGTACTTCATTTTCACTTCCGCCGTTTGCGCTTCTTTCTTGCGGAGCTATTGCGAGCTTCTTCTACTCCCAGAAATTGCGCGAGCAATTCGGGGGGCAGGGGATCGTTGAAGTCATCAGGAACCACGACGGAGCCCGCATACATGCCCAAGGGACGGGTGGTGTGCTCCGGCTGAATTCGGACCAATCGCGCAATAGGTTCGCCCGCACGGGCGATGACAACCTCTTCGCCCTCCGCCACGCGCTGCAGCAGTCGCGACAAATGGGTTTTGGCCTGATGAATGTTTACTTCCACATCGCTGATAGTAGACTAAGTCTATGGACTAAGTCAATGGTACGACCGAGCGGCGTTCAACGGCGACCGTGCTTGGAGAAAACCGTGCTGCGAGCGCGTTTGACGCTACGCCGCACGAGTGTTATAAGTTAATCAGCACCGTGGGGCCGTAGCGCAGTTGGGAGCGCGCATCGATGGCATCGATGAGGTCACGGGTTCGAACCCCGTCGGCTCCACCAAACTTCCACTCGTTAGTCTGTACCGCTCTGAAACGAAGCGATTTACGACTTTAAACTACGGCCGGCAATGGCAGTACCTTCGGCACATACCCCGCTCGGCATTTTCTGCTATGCTTGAAACGAATCAGGGCGTTCGGTGTCTAACTGTTCAGAAGGACACGCCCTGAAGCTCGGCGCTTCGGGAGGGTAAACAGAACGGCATGTCCGACTTTGCGCAATCACTGCCGTGGGGCCGCGACGAATCTGAATTAGTCACCGAGCTGCAAGCGGGCTCGGACGCGGCATTCGACTGGTTGGTCACCTATTATCACGCAGGGGTGTACAACCTGGTTTATGGCATTCTTTCGGATTCCGCCGACGCCGCCGACGTCACGCAAGAAGTTTTTCTGCGCGCCTTTCGCGGGATTCGTGGATTTCGGCAAGGCAGCTCGCTGAAGACGTGGCTGTATCGCATCTCGGTTCGTCAGGCCCTGAATCATCGCCGCTGGTGTTGGCGGCATCACCGACAACAAGTTTCGATCGACGCGGAAGAAGAAGGCAAGAATCCCGCGCTGGATCTGAAGGATTCCGAGGCCTCTCCTTTGCAACAGTGCGAGACGCGAGAAATGCAAGCCACGGTTCGCCGTGCGCTCTCGCAAGTGCCGGATGCATTCCGCGGCGCCGTGATTTTAAGAGATCTCGAAGGCTTGTCCTACGAAGAGGTGGCTGAAGTGCTGGAAGTATCTGTCGGCACCGTGAAATCCCGCATTCTGCGCGGCCGCCGCTTGTTGAAAGAAATTCTCGATCCGCTGGTGCGAGCTCCGGAACGGACTCCTTCCGCTTCTCCAGAGCATGCGAGTCTTTCGTATCCGGCAACTTCCGAGCTGCATCCTCATCAGCATCCATCGCCATCCTTCACGAAATCCGCGCCGCCACTTTCTGCCGTGGCCGCTCAAGTATCCGCACGGTCGTTGAGAGGTCTCCGATGAACTGCCGTCAGGCCGAACGCTACCTCCCGGGATATCTCGACGGCGCGATTTCGCCGCAGCAACATAGCCTGGTCCGCGAACATCTCGTCGCCTGCGCAGAATGCAACGTGCAACTGGAGCGCTTCCGCCGCTTGGCTGTTTGTCTTGCGACCGTTGCTGCTGCTCCGCCACCTGCGGATCTTGCGGTGCGCATTCGCATGAGAGCAGTGCAGTCCGGCGCACCCTGGGCGGACGTTCGCCGCATGTGGTCGCGCGCGGCCGTCACATTTGAAAATATTCTGAAGCCTCTGGCCGTGCCGGCGACGGGCGGAATCTTGACGGCTCTGGTCGCCTTTGTTCTGATTGTGCAGAATATTCTGGTCGGCGTTCCCATGGGCGGCATCGTGCCCGACGATTTGCCTCTGAACCTGGTGCAGCCCGCGCGCCTGGAAAGCTTGGCGCCGTTCCCAGTTCCCGGCGTGGTGGCGTCTTCCGCGCACTCCGAGTCCGGCGAATTGCTTTTGGAGGCCACGCTCAACGCATCGGGCGAAGTCGTCTATTACAAAATTCTTTCCGGCCCTAATGATCAGGCCGTGCAGCGCCAGCTCGATCAGGTGATGCTGTTCTCGCGCTTCCGCCCGCAGTTCAGTTTTGGGCGTCCGCAGGCAGGCGGCCGCGTCCTGGTAAGCTTCAGCGAAGTGCGCGTCCGCGGGTGACCTTGCGCGTCACCCCGTCGGCTTGTTCGTTCGACTTTGTAACGACCGCCGGTTTTTCAGGCGGGCGTCCTTGACGTTGTCGTTGATCTTGCGTTGTCGTCCTGTGATTTCGCGCCGTCATCCTGAGCGCGCTAGAGCGGGCGAAGGATCTCTCCACGCCTTTCTCTGCGTCCTTTGCGCTAAATGTTCTGCGTTGCTCGAAGCAGAAGGATGACGGCGCAAGTCGCGATTCAGCCGCTGCTGTTGGAGACGGGTCTTAGATCCGCGCCTACGGATTCAAAGGCAAAGTCAACTGCGCCCGTACCGCGGCGGCGGGACGGCCGGTACCCTTCGAACCGGCACTGCCGGCTCTCCGGATGAATCGCGCTGCAGCGCGATTCACAAATTCAACTGCAAAACCTGTACTTCAGCGGGTGGAGCCGCTCGGACTCTGCGCGCTCCATGTCGTGGCTGAAGCCAACGACCCACACGGATGTTCGAGTCTTCACACAGGCTCGATACTCTGCTGTCTCCTTGACTCTGCTCAGGCTGCCATTTAGAGTCTCTCTGCATCTTTTATACAAGACACGCGCACTGCACGGGGCAGCGCGCGAGTTCCTGAATCAAACGCAGCCAACTCGACGAAACAGGTGAGGAGTTCCATCATCCCAAAGCATTCCCAGAAATTTTCAGCGCACGTTTTTCTCGCTGCTATCATCATTTTGCTCGGCACCGCCGCCACTCCCACGACGCGCGGCCAGGCCGGCCCCGAAGGCGTCCAGACCGGAGTGAGCGTCGAGGCCAGCCAGCAGATTTTCTCCGTAATGTGCGCGCTGGATGCCGCCGGATTCGCCGCCGACGAGAGCACGCTCACCGAAATGCCTTCGCGCCTGGCGCTGCGCGGAGAATTGCTGAAGCTGCAAGGGCCCGCCACCGACGCTTTGCGCCAGTTCTATCGCGATTACGCGCTGGCCGATCCTGGTGAGACGCTTTCGCGCTACATCACGTTCTCGCTGGTGATCGGCCCGCCGCCGAAGTTTACGTTCCTGCTGGACCACGAGGCGCTGCCGCCCGACGTTCTGGCCATCGAAGGTTTTCAGGAAATCCTCGTCAATTTTTATCACGAGGCGCATCTCGATCTGCGCTGGGCTTCGGTGGAACCGGAATACAACCGCGCGATCGAGCGCTACCAGTCTTCGGTGCGCCGCGTCGTCACCGTCTCCGACGCTTACTTGCGTGAAATTTACAAACCGCGCTACGCGCATTCGTTTACCGTCTACATCGAGCCGCTGGTCGGCAATCGCACCAACTTCCGGAACAACGGCAACCATTACGCGATCGTGGTTGACGGCGGCCCGCAATTCCCGGAGGCCGACGTTCGTCATGCCTATTTGCATTTCCTGCTCGATCCACTTCCGCTGAAGTACCGCGAGTCCGTGATGAAAAAACGCGGCCTGCTGAATATTGCCGCGCGCGCGCCCCGCCTTTCCGCCGAATATAAGAACGACTTCATGGCCTACGCCGACGAATGCCTGATCAAGGCCGTCGAGTTGCGCATTCGCCATCTGAAGCCGGACAAAGAGGAAGCGGTGCTGGCCGAAGACGATCAGGCCGGATTCATCATGGTGCGGTCGTTCGTCGTGCAGTTGCAGAAGTTTGAGAAAGCGGAGCCTGCGATGTCGTATTATTTCCCCGATTTGATTGATGGGATTAACCTGGAGGCTGAACAGAAGCGCCTGCAGAATTTCCAGTTCGCGGCATTGACGGAAGCAGGGCCGGAAAAAGCGGCGCCGGGCAGCGCGCGCGGCGGATTGCAGCCGGGACAAGCGCCGAATCCGCAATCGGAGTTGGAAAGCGCCTTGGCGCAGGGCGATCATGAAGTCGCTTTGCAGGATGCCGTGGCGGCCGGCAAAACTTTTGAGAAGATCCTGGCGAAATATCCGGACAACGCCCGGGCGAATTTTGGTCTGGCCGTCGCTTCGCTGCTCAATCACGACGCAGACCGCGCACAGGAGCTGTTCGAAAAGTTGGTAAGCGCTGCGCCCGCGGCCTCCGCTACTGGCTCTGACGCGCAAACGAACGGGCCGGCCTCATCTGCGGCGGTGGCTGCTCAAACGCCTGCCGAGGCAAGTGCTGCTCCGGACCCGAGTATCGTAGCCTGGTCGCATGTGTATCTCGGACGCCTGCACGATTTCGCGGAAGAGCGCGACCAAGCTGTCAGCGAATATCGCGCAGCGCTCGCGATTGCCGGCGCTCCGGAAGCTGCTCGCGTGGCCGCGCAGCGCGGAATTGACGCGCCGTACAATCCGCGCGGCGCAGGCGGTGCCAACGGTACAGGTGCCACGGGCGCGCCGCCAAAACAATAAGCTTCGACCTGGGCTTTCAGCCGGCCGCGGGTTCGTAGCTATTCTAAAAAGGAAGGCAACAAAAAATGATGCTCCGTTCAATTCGCAGTGCTCTCTCAGCTCTTGTGGTGCTCCTCGCCATGTTCCTTGCGGCGCCGAATTCATCGGCGCAGTATCAACAGACCCCGCCGCCGGCTGCCCCGGGCTCCCAATCAAAGGCGCAGCCGCAAACTCAGAAGGACGGGCAAACCGCGCCCTCAGCTGCAGCGCCGAAGGTAGATCCGGAAGAAGAGGCCGCCTACAAAGCCTTCAGCGATACGAAACCCCAAGACGCGGACAAGCGCATTCAGCTGGGCGAGCAGTACGTCCAGAAATATCCCAGCGGCAGATATATCGAGCAAGTCTATCAAGGCCTGACGACCGCCGAATACGAAAAGCAGGAGTTTCCAAAGATGTACGCCGACGCGGATAAGGCGCTGGCCCTGAATCCGGACGACGTCACCGTGCTCGTCCTGGTCGGTTGGGTAATCCCGCACAACTTCGATCCGAACGATCTCGCAGCGGAAAGCCAGCTCGCCAAGGGCGAGAAGTACGAAAAGCGCGCTTTGGACGTTCTCGCGGCTCTTCCCAAGCCCGCGAACTTGACCGACGAACAGTTTGCCAAAGTGAAGGCGCAGGGCGAAGCTCAGGCGCACAGTGGACTGGGGCTGATCTATTTCCGCCGCCAGAACTATGAAGAATCCGTCGCCGAGCTGAAAAAATCCACCGCCGACCCCGCCAATCAAGACGCCACCGATTATTACGTGATGGGCAGGGAACTCAGTAGTCTGAAGCGTTTTTCCGAATCCGCCGACGCGTTCCAGAAGTGCGCGGCGATGCCCGGAGGCCTGCAGGACCGTTGCAAGCAAATGGGCGCCGACGCTAAGAAGCAGGCGGCCAGCCAGCCCGCTGCGCCGAAATAGTGGACGGGTGATCGCGCCATGACACCCGAGGAGCGCGCCGAACTCGAAGCAATTCTCGGCCACCATTTCCAGCGCCCCGAGGAACTCGATCGCGCGCTCACGCACCGCTCGCATCGCCAGACGTCCAAGGGCACGGACAATGAGCGCTTGGAATTTCTAGGTGATCGCGTTCTTGGGCTGATCGCCAGCGAGCACCTCTGTCGTTCATTTCCTGATTGGGATTCGGGGCAGCTTTCGAAGGGATTGGCGCGCGTGGTCAGCGCGACGTCTCTGCATGCCGCTGCGAAGAAACTAAGACTTGGGCACTATCTTCGTCTCGGCCCGGGCGAAGAAAAAACCGGTGGCCGCGACAAGAAGCGGCTGCTGGCCGATGCTTACGAAGCTGTGCTCGCAGCGATTTATCTTGATGCCGGGCTTGCCGCTGCGTCTTCCTTCTTGCGGCGCACGGTGCTCGATCCTGTTTTGTCCGGACACGGCGAAGGACTCGAACGCGCGGACCACAAGTCGGCCCTGCAGGAATGGCTGCAGCAACGCGCGCGTTCGCCCGTTGAGTACCGCATTCGCAGCGAGTCCGGGCCCGAACACCAAAAAGTTTTCGAAGTGGAAGTCTGGCACGGCGGCGAACGCCTCTCCGTATCCACGGGCCGCAGCAAAAAAGAAGCCGAGCAGCAGGCCGCCAGCGCAGCCCTGGAAATTCTGGAGTCCCGCGACGCCAACGTTTAGCCTGGGGTGCAACCCCATGTGCGGGCGCGGTCGCTCGGCGCCGTCATCCAGCCTGCCCTGCGCGATTTTGCGACGGGAGCGGAGCGAAGGGTCCCTGTTCGATTTTTCCGCGCCGCTCGCGCCCACAACCACCCTTGCTGATTTTTTCCCCAAGCTGCTACAGTGAACGCATGGCATCTGAAACCACCGCGCTTCCCGTGCCCGAAGTGTCATCTTCAGCCGAGTCGGGTGCGTCGGCCGCGCCGCCGCAGAAAATCGTGCGTCGCCGCAGCGGCCTGGCCGAATTTCTGGAGATGCTGCTGGTGACGATGCTGCTCGCCCTCTTCGGCACCACTTTCATCGTGCAAGCGTTCAAAATTCCTTCGGGCTCGATGGAACCAACTCTGCTGATCGGCGACCACGTCTTCGTGAACAAATTTGTCTTCGAAGGCACGGGCGCGTGGTACGAAAAATTTCTGCCGTATCGCAATATCCGCCGCGGCGACATCATCGTCTTCAAATTTCCCTTCGACGATCATCCGCACTATGTGAAGCGCGTGATCGGACTGCCGGGCGAACGCCTGCGCATCGTGAACGGCGGCGTTTACATCAACGGGGAATTGCTGCGCGAGCCCTACGTGGTGCGCGACCCGGCGTACCAAGATCCATATGGCGACAATTTTCCGCCGGCCAATCGCGAAGCTTTGGAATTCGTCGCGCGGCGCGAATGGGCCGATCAGCTTTTCGATTATGTGCGCAACGGCGAGCTGGTCGTTCCCCCCAATCATTATTTCGCGATGGGAGATAATCGCGACCACAGCGCGGACAGCCGCTACTGGGGATTGGTGGATCGCGACGCGATCATGGGCAAGCCGATGCTGATCTACTGGTCGGTGCGCGCCACCTCCAACGACTATCGCTCGCGCGACGCCTCCAGCGTGCTGCGCGGCATCGGGCAGACCCTGCTGCACCTGCGCGCGCAAACCCGCTGGAATCGCATGTTGCGCGAGGTCCATTAACGCGATGGCCGCGCGCCGTCGTTAATCATGCCGCACACACTTTCAGAACCCGTGCTGCACACCACGCCGCCGCTGGAATCGGCGCCGCCGCGTCGCAGCTGGACTCGCTGGCCGCGCTGGATCGTTCTGCTGTTGATACTTTTATGGCTCGGGGATTTCGGCGTCTCGCTCCTGATCCGCCACACGCGCCTGCAACGCAAACTGACCGCGCGTCTGGAATCCGTTTTCGGGCGCAGCGTCGAAGTCGGCCGCTACAATTTTTCTCTGTGGGGCGGCCCCACGCTCGAAGCGCAATCCGTCACTTTCGGCGAAGACCCGCGATTCGGACATGAATATTTCCTGCGCGCGGATTCGCTCACCGTGCGTCTGCGCTGGCAAAGTTTCTTCCGCGGACATATGGAACTGGGCGCCCTCTCCCTGGAAAGTCCCCGCCTGAATCTGGTGCGCAATGCCGAAGGCGACTGGAACGTCGCCGAATGGCTGCCCAAGTCCGCGGGGTCCGCGCCGCCCTCGTCATCCGCTCCCGCGGTGCGCTTCGGCCGCATCGACGTAACCGCCGGGCGCATCAATTTCAAGCGCGGCGACGAAAAACTTCCGTTCGCGCTTACCGATGTGAACGGCTACATGGAGCCCGACCGCTCCGGCCGCTGGACCCTGAACCTCGAGGCGGTTCCAGCGCGCGCCGCGTTAATCCTCCAACAAGCTGGTACGCTTCGCGTTTCCGGCCACGTCGGCGGCACCTCGTCGCGGCTGCGTCCCGCTGTTCTGGACCTGGCGTGGGACGATGCTTCGCTTTCCGACTTACTGCGCCTTGCGCACGGTTATGATTTTGGCGTTCGCGGAGATTTGGGCCTCGTTGTGCACGCGGAAACAGACGGCGATAATTGGGCGCTGCAAGGACGCGCCGAACTGCGCCGCTTGCATCGCTGGGATTTCGCCGTGCGTCCGGACAATCCGGCGGTCAACGTCAACGCGAAAATGATTCTCTTTCCGCTCGCGTCCGGGCTGGACATCACCGAAGCCACCATCGAGGCTCCGCATTCCTGGGCGCGCGCCGACGCGCATTTCGCCTGGCCGGCGCCCATTGAAACAGCGCTGGCGCCGCAGGGCCCCGTCGCTCCTCCCGCTCGAGTCGAAATCACCCAGTCGCAGCTGGATCTCGGCGACGTGCTCGCTTGGATCCGCGCATTTCACTCCAACCTCGCCGCCGATGTAGCGCTGCGCGGTTTCGCCAGCTTGCATGCGGGATTTTCGGCTTGGCCGCTGCATTTAACTTCTGCATCCGGCGCAATTGCCAACGCGAATCTGTTCGCGGCTGCGCTGCGTGTTCCCGCGCACCTCAGCCAGGCCCAGTTCCGTTACGACCACGAGGTCTTTACGCTTCTGCCCGCAACGGTTTCGTACGGCGCGACGGATGGCTCATTTCACATCGAAGCCGTTGCGAGCCCAGGCCAGCGCGAATTCCCCGTCTATCATTTGTCCGGCAATCTCGCGCAAGTGCGCGATCTGGTGGCCACGGCCGGAGCGCTCGGTTGGAACATCTCGCGCGGATGGGATCTTGGCGGTCCGGTGCGTTGCGATTTGCGGTGGCAGGGCGCGCGCTTTCCGTGGCAGACGCAGCCTGTCGGCACCATCGAGTGGGGAGGAGAACCGACCGGCGGCTCGCTGCTCACGCCATTCTTGAATCAGGCGGTGAAGCAGATCAGCGCGCGCGCAGAATTGAAGCCGGGCTCGCGCCACATCACGCTCACTTCCGCCGAGGCTTTCGGCGCGCGCTGGACCGGCACGTTCGATCGCCGCGACGATCGCCAAGACGCCCCCGCCGCATGGCAGTTCGCGCTGTCCACAGATGCGCTTTCCGTCGCGGACGTGGATGGCTGGCTCAATCCGCGCTGGCGGCAAAGTTTTCTGGACCGCATGTTGCCGTTCCTGAATCCCAGCTCTCCGGCGAATGCCGTGCCGGAAAATCTTCGCGCCGAAGGCCGCATCAATATAGAGGAATTTGCGCTTGCTCCCGTGGCTCTGCGCCATTTGGAGGGCGACGTTAAAATTGGTGGGCGCCACATCGAAGTTTCGCGCGCCACGGCGCAATTCTTTGGCGGCGCTCTCGAAGGCTCGCTTGACGCGCAACTCACCGCGGCACCTGTTTACCGGCTCAATCTCAATTATTCTCGCGTGGATCTTGCTGCGCTTTCTTCGGCCTTTCCCACACTGGCCGATTTGTTTGCCGGCTCGGCTTCCGGCGAGTTCACTGTCGATTCCAGCGGCGCGACGCGCGCCGATCTGGTTTCTTCGCTGGAATGCCGCGGTACCGCGCGCATCACCGATGCGAAGTTGCAAAAAATCAGCCTGCTGGAATCCTTGCGCGAAGCCGAGCCGCGTGCCGGCCCAAGTTCCTTCTCTTCGGCTTCTGCCGTGTTCGCTTGCGGCGATGAAAAAATCTTCTTCCAGCGATTACGCTTTGTCGGCGCGGCGCAGGACGTTGCCGGCTCGGGCTCGGTGGATTTCGCTCACAATCTAGACCTGCGGCTGCGCGTGATACCCGCCACCGGTGCGCTCGGCGCGCCGCACACAGCCGGCAACTCGACCAAGCTTGTTGAGCTGACCGGGTCCGTGCGTTCCCCGAATATCCGGGCAGTTATCCCATCCGCGCCCCGCGCCGCCGAGCAAGATACCACGGAGCAGAGGAATTGATTCGGCGGCGTCTGACTCCGTTCGCATATTTCCTGGCATCCATCGCAACTCTGATGCTGCTTCTTACGTTTGTCGGTAACGCCGCGTCGGCGCGCATCCACTTAACTCCGAATTTCACGATGGGCGAATCGTTCCGCTACCACATCGAATCGCGCACGACCACCACGGGAACCACCACCACGCCCATCGCCAATCCCGAAGCCGCCTCGCAGCTGAAGCAAGTTGCAGACCTGGAAGTGCGGCTCGACGTCGTCGGCGTGCAGCCCGCTGCGAACGGCACGCCCGGCGCCGCGCGCCTGCGCGCCACGTATGAAAAAGCCAGCGCCTCGACGGAAACCGACGCCTACGATCCAGCGGCTGCTTCGCTCGACGCGCAATACAATAATCTGCAAGGCCGCTTCGTCGAATTTACGATCGAATCCGACGGGAAAATTTCGCACATCACCGGCCTCGATGAAGCCGTCACAAATCCCTCCGCGGCCGCCGCCGTACGCGCCTGGATCAATGGATTTTCGCCCAGCGCGAATTTGCCGTCCGAGGGAATCGCCATCGGCCAGAAGTGGTCAGCCGAACGTCCGCTGGAAAACACGCCGCTTGCGAATCTACTCTGGCGCACTGCATCGAGTTATCTGCGCGATGAGCCGTGCCACGTACCGGGTCAAGCGACGGCGCCCGCGCCGGATTCGGCCGATGGTGCTGCCCCCCGTGCGACCCCGCCCGGTCCACTCTGTGCCGTAATCCTCACCAGCTTCGATATTCTGCGCCACGGCTCCGCGAGCGCCGACGCCACTCCGGAAGATTATCGCCACAACGGCCTGCGCTCCTCCGGCACATGGACCGGCAAGGGCCAAAGCCTCGACACCATTTCTCTCCAGTCCGGCATGTTGCTGCGCTCCACGCAAACCAGCACGCAAAAAATGGACTTCGAGATCGTCAGCGCGCTCTCCGGTTCGAAAATGCACTACGCCGGCCAAGTGGAAACCCAATCCGAAATCACGCTAATCGCCAACGCCAGCGCTGCGCAGTAACGCGTTTGTGTCGCGACAGCGAAAACAGTACTTCAGCGGCTAAAGCCGGGGTCGTTTGGCGAGGTCTGTGTCGTGGCTGAAGCCACGACCTACAAAGATTCCGAAGCAGCTGCGAAGGCTGGCGATGTGAAGTCCGCCGCTGCAAATTCAACGGCGGCGGTCCAAATCGCACAATCCGGGCTGTGCATCTTGGGTCGAGCTGCGACTTTCCGTCTCAACTAGTGTTAAACTTGACGAATCCGAGCGTATCCCCCCAGCCAGCCCGGTTCGTATACAAGAAGAACAAGTAGCGAGCGCCCTCGACTCGCTGAACTGATTTTAAACTCCAAAAAAACAGGAGCCGTCTGTGAATATGCCGCTAACAAAATCAAGCAGAACCTCATCTTTTTTGCTCCCGCTCATGGCCAGCGTGCTGTTTCTCGCGTTGCCGGGCATCACCGCCGGCCAAGACGATCCACCCAGCCGCGTCGCGCGGCTCAACTTCATGCAAGGTTCAGTCTCTTTTCAACCTGCCGGCACACAGGATTGGGTTGAAGCTGGTCCTAACCGCCCTTTGACCACGGGCGATCAGCTCTGGGCCGATGAAGGCTCCCGCGCCGAACTTCACCTCGGCAGCAGCGCCATTCGCGTTTCCGAACAGACCGGCATCTCGTTCCTGAACGTCGCCGACCAAGCCGTACAAATTCAAGTGGCCCAAGGCACGGCTGATATTCGCATTTTGCATATGTGGGACAACGAGGCCTATGAGATTGATACTGCAAACGTCGCGTTCACGATTCTGCGCCCCGGCGAATATCGCCTAGACGTGGACCCGGACGGCACAGCAACCCTGATCACGGTGCGCAGTGGCGCCGGCGCAGTCACTGCGGGTGGCCAAGAGTACGACCTAGCCGGAGGCCAGCAATATGCATTTCAGGGCACTGACGAGATTAACTACAGCGCCGACTATATTCCCGATCCCGACGATTTCGATGGCTGGTGCACGGACCGCGATCATCGCGAAGACAATGCAACGGCTGCGCGCTATGTCTCCCGCGAGGTTACTGGCTACGAAGATCTCGATACCTATGGAACCTGGCGGACGGACCCAACATACGGTCCCGTATGGATTCCGACGGGCGTCGCGGTTGATTGGGCGCCTTATCACACCGGCCACTGGGCCTTTGTCGGTCCTTGGGGATGGACATGGGTTGACGACGCGCCTTGGGGTTTCGCGCCATTCCACTATGGACGTTGGGCCTATGTCGGCGGCGCGTGGGGATGGGTGCCCGGTCCCGTGGCGGTGGTCGGCGTAGGAGGAGTCGCGGTGGTCGGTGGCGGATGGGGCGTGCGCCCCGTCTATGCTCCGGCGCTCGTCGGATTTGTCGGCGGCGGCGGATTTAGCGCGTCCATCGAAATTGGCGGTGGAGTTACCGGAGTCGCCTGGGTTCCGCTGGGACCGCGCGACGTATGGGTCCCGGGATACCACACCAGCGCTGCGTACATGACCAACGTAAACGTTACCAGCACAACCGTGATTAACAGGACGCAGATCAACAACGTATACAACACCACGGTCATCAACAACAACACTACCACCGTGACGAAGATCACCTATTCCAACCAGGCTGCTCCCGGTGCCGTTACCGCCGTCCCGCAGAGGGCGTTTCAAGGCGGGCAGCCCGTCGCTGTTGCATCGGTAAAAGTTTCGCCGGAGGTAGTGTCCAGCCCCAAGGTTATATCCGCAAAGCCCGTCGCACCGACCGCAGAGAGTGTCAGAGGACCGGCGCGTCCAGCTGCGGCCTCTGCGCGGCCGCCCGCATCGCTCGCGAACCATCCGGTCGTCACGAAGATGGCTCCGTCGCCCAAGGCCATACCCGTTGGGCATTCGGCGCCTTTGACCGCCGCAGCGTATAAGCCGGCTACCAAGCCGAATGCGCGTCCGAACACTAGCGTCAAGCCCGCGACGCGACCGACGATTGCGGCGAAGCCTGCGGGAGCGCCGGGTGCTAAACCCGCCAACGCGCCAGCTGCTAAACCCGTCACTGCGCCGGCGAGCAATCCCGCCAATTCAGCCCCGCCAGCTCGCAACGCTTCGAATCCAGCCGGCGCGGAACAGCCGAACAAGGCAACTCCACCTCCACCTGCGCGAAACGCGGAGCACAACGCAAACTCAAATCCCAATGCGGCCAAGGACGCGAACGGCGCGGCGCAGCCACCGAAGAAGTTCACGCCTCCGCCGTCGCGCGACAATACAAACTCCCGCGAAGAAGCCCCCAAGCCACCTGCTCCCGCGAAGCCGCCAGCGGCGGCCGTCAAGCCACCTCCGCCTCCTCCTCCCGCGCCGAAGCCGGAGGCTAAGCCCGCACCGAAGCCAGAACCCAAGCCTGCGCCCGCAGCACAGACACCGCCGAAGAACCAAAACAAAGAACCAAAAAACGACGAGAAGAAGCCGCCAAAACCAGAGGAAAAGTAGCCGAATAAGTACTGGCCGGTTTTAGATCGGAGTTCGAACCGGCCCCGAGCAATCGGGGCCGGTTCGGCTCTTTCCTCCCAAGCCGGACATCCGCGCCCTGCGCCGCAAACGACCGCCATAAACAGCTATAATCAAACCGGATGATTCCTGCATCCTACAAGCCGAAAACGAAGTTCATGGAGTTGGCTATTTCCGAAGCCAAGCTCGCCGGCGACCGCGGCGACTATCCGATTGGCGCGGTGATCACGCGCTTGGCGGGCAAGCGCGAGGTGGTCATTGCGAGTGCTGGCAACCGCGTGAAAACTTCGGGCTCGAGCATCAAGCACGTGGAACTTGAAACGCTCAAATACGTGTGCAGTGGCTACGGCCGCTATCTGCCCGACTTCGTTTTGTATTCCACGCATGAGCCTTGCGCGATGTGCGCCGGCGCTTGCGTGTGGTCCAGAATTGGCGCGGTGGTTTACGGCGTTTCGCAGGAAGACATTGCCGCCTACGGGCGCAAGTGCGGCAACGAGGACTACAAGTGGCGAGCGTGCCTTATTTCCTGCCGTTTCGTGTTCCGCAAAGGCAATCACCACATCCCGGTCACGGGCGGCTTTCTGCGCAAGGAATGCCAAAAACTTTTCAGTTACAAGACTACGCGCCGCTGACCAGCGCGAGCCGCCCACCGCCCGGGAACGCCAATCTCCTGATTGGCGATCCGCGCCACAGTTTCAAAGCGCGTCTCGCCGGGTGTGCAGTGGACTTTGCAGCGGCCGGTCCCGCATTGCGGGACCGGGCAGTCGTTGCTTTGCGGTTGTGCCGTTGCCGTTGAATTTGACTTACGGTGTAGTTTTTGAATTCGTAGCGGCCGCCTGTTTGCCCGCAGGGCTGGCGGGCGTCTTTACCTCTGCTGAGCGGCCCCCATCCGTTGCGTTTCGGCGGCTCTGAATCCCACGCCAGCACGCCGCCGCGAAATGCGATATAATTAAAATTTTCCGCATAGGGCGCCGAGCGCGCTGAGGACTTCTGCATGAATTTCAAGCTAGCCAGCGACTACGAACCTCGCGGCGACCAGCCGCAAGCCATCTCGCAGCTCCTTTCCGGCCTCGCGGCCGGAGACCGGCACCAGGTACTACTAGGCGTCACCGGCTCCGGGAAAACTTTCACGATGGCCAAGGTCATCGAGGAGATCAACCGGCCCACGATCGTGCTAGCGCACAATAAAACGCTGGCTGCTCAGCTTTTTCACGAATTCAAATCGTTCTTCCCCGATAACGCCGTCGAATATTTCGTCAGCTATTACGATTATTACCAGCCGGAGGCGTACGTGCCGGCCAGCGACACGTACATCGAAAAAGAATCGACGATTAATGACGAGCTGGACAAGCTGCGCATGAGCGCCACGCGCTCGCTGTTCGAGCGACGCGACGTGATTATCGTCGCTTCGGTCTCCTGCATCTACGGCCTCGGCTCGCCCGAAGCTTATTACGGCATGATGTTGCTGCTCGAAAAGGGCATGTCCATCAATCGCGAGACGATTCTGCGCAAGCTGGTGGAAATTCAGTACGAGCGCAGCGAAGATCTGCGGCGCGGCACTTTTCGCGTGCGCGGCGACATCATCGAGATTTATCCGCCCTACGACGATCTCGCCGTGCGCATCGAGCTCTGGGGCACGCAGATCGAAGCCATCCGCAGGATCGACCCGCTGACAGGGGAAATTCGACTGACGCGTGAAGGCGATATCACGCGCCAGCCCATCTATCCGAAGACGCACTACGTGCTGCCCGCCGAGCAGCGCGAGCGCGCCATTCAGAGCATCTACGAGGAAATGGAATGGTGGAAAGGCGAGCTGAGCCGGCAGGGAAAAATCGTGGAATCGCAGCGCATCGTGCAGCGCACCAATTTCGATATCGAGATGATGCGCACCATCGGTTATTGCCACGGCATCGAAAATTATTCGCGGCATCTTTCCGGGCGTTTGCCGGGAGAAGCGCCGCCGACGCTGCTGGATTACGTACCGTCCGATTACCTGCTGGTCGTGGACGAATCGCACCAGACCGTGCCGCAGTTGCACGCCATGTATCACGGCGACCGCTCGCGCAAACAGACACTGGTGAATTACGGTTTTCGCATGCCTTCGGCCCTCGATAATCGTCCGCTCACTTTTGAGGAGTTCGAGCATCGCACCAATCAAGTTGTGTACGTTTCCGCCACGCCCGGGCCCTACGAGCTCACCAAAACTGGCGGGGTGGTGGTCGAGCAGGTGATACGTCCGACAGGCTTGGTGGATCCAGAAGTGGAAGTTCGTCCGGTGAAGGGGCAGGTGGACGATCTGCTCGAGCAAATCCGCCAGCGCACTGCGCGCAACGAACGCATTTTGGTCACCACGCTCACCAAGCGCATGGCAGAAGATCTCGCCGAATATTTCGCGGAAGTCGGCATACGCGTGCGCTACCTGCACTCCGAAATTGATACGCTGGAACGCGTTCGCATCCTGCGCGATCTGCGCCGTGGCGAATTCGACGTTTTAATCGGCATCAATTTGCTGCGCGAAGGGCTCGACCTGCCGGAAGTTTCTCTCGTCGCGATTCTCGACGCGGATAAAGAAGGTTACCTGCGCAGCGCCACGTCTTTAATACAGACGATGGGCCGCTGTGCGCGCCACATCGAGGGCCGCGCGATTTTGTACGCGGATCGCATGACCGATTCCATGCGCCGGGCCATCGGTGAAACCAGCCGCCGCCGCGCGATTCAGGAAACCTACAATCGGGACCACAACATCACTCCGCAATCCATCATCAAGTCCGTGGATATGCAGCTTGCACGCATCATCGAGGCTGATTACTTGACCGTGCCGGCCGATGAACCCGTCATCGGCGAAATCACCAGCGAAGCCCAAATGGTGCAGGCCATCGCGCAACTCGAAACCCAAATGCGCGAAGCCGCAAAGAATTTCGAGTTCGAGCGCGCCGCCAGCATCCGCGATCGCGTCCGCGCCCTAAAGCAACGCGACTTCGCTGCCATATTTTCGCCGGTTGCGATTGATTCGCCGGTTGCGGCTTCCGCTGCCGCGGCGACGCTCGAAGATCCTCCTGTGGCGCAAGCACCGCAGCCAAAAACGCGGTCGCGCGTCGCAAAAGTATCGAAGAAATCCTGATTGCGATATTGCGATTCTGGTATGCTGTGGCGGTTTTGTGGCCCGGAGAGACCTGCAGTGCGCGAAATCTCATCCTTCACCAAATCGCGCCTGCCTGCGCTCCTGCTCTTGATCGTGGCCACCATTGCGTCTTTGTCGCCGGCCGACGCTCAGAACGCCCCGCAGCCGCAATATCCACCCGGGAACGAATTCGCCATTTGGGGCGGCTACTCCCTCGGCAATTCGCAGGTGTTTGGCATCGAGACCAACCGCCAGCTCGGCGTTCTGGCGCTGCGCTACGCTCGCACACTCTACGACAAGCCCTCCACCTCGCTGCAATACACCCTCGACGTAATACCGGTCGAGACCGTGCGGCAGTACACGTTCACCGAGTGCGTGCCCACACCGTCCACAACCGCCTTCTGCACGAATGGGCGTGAGACGGTGTACGGCGGCGGCATAAATCCCATCGGATTGAAGCTGAATTTTCGCCGCGAGCATCGTCTGCAGCCGTTCATCGCTTCAACGGCGGGATTCGTCGCGTCTGTGAGGCCCGTGCCCGTGGATGTTCCCGGCGGTACCCAATTTAATTTTACTTTCGATTTTCAAGCCGGAGTGGATCTGTTCAATTCTTCGCGCAACCGTGCCTGGCGCTTCGGCTACAAATACCAGCACATCTCCAACGCCTACCGCCGCGACTTCAATCCCGGCGTGGACTTCCACTTCATCTTCGTTTCTTACTCATTCTTCAAATAAGGCGACGCAGCGCCCTTGCATTGGACTTTGTAGGGGCGGTTCGCGAACCGCCCGCCGCCGCAACGCCACAGTCGGTCATCATGGAGCGGTCCTCAATCTCACACCACCCCGCGTTTCAGCTCCTCAATCGCATAGAACGTCCCGCGCCAGCGAATTCCTCCCTGGCGCAAAGTCACAAACGTGGATCGCACTATCATCCAACAAACAATTAAGGCCCCCAGCGGTTGCGTTACCGCATACAGCGGCGACTCCCCAAATTCCAGCGCAGCGCCTGCCTGCGCCATCACCGGCAGCACAATCGCCGCCACCGCAAATATTCGCGCCCATCCGTGCACAAACGGCAAAGCCACCCAGGGCAGCACGAACATCAGCAAATTCCCCGCGACCTGTCCCACCGCGAACCACAGTCGAAAACCCGTCGTCGCATAAAAGTTTTTCGTCGTTCCGCGAATGATATTCCCCAAGCCCGCGTGCCAGTGCACGGTCACCGCGCGTCCCGCTTTTGCGACGCCCGAGCGCAAGCCCGCTTCCTTCACCAGTTTTCCTACTTTCACATCGTCCACCACTTCCATCGCCAGGCGCCGGTGCGTTCCCATTTTTTCGTAAGCGCTGCGCCGGAGCAGTTGAAATGCTCCAACGCCGATGTAAGAGCGCGATTTGGGGTCGCTCGCTCGCCACGGCCGCAGGCCCAACATGAACGACATCGCGAAAAACGTCATCGCGATTTTTTCGCCCGGCGTGAACATTTCTGCGTGGCACAGCAGAGTCAGGTGGTCCCAATGTTTTTGTTCCGCGAGCGCGATCGTGGTGCGCAATACGTCCGGCTCAAAACGCACGTCCGCATCCGTCAGCACCAGCCACTCGCCGTTAGAATGTTCAAACGCCTGTTGCAATCCGTGCGGTTTGCCCAGCCAGCCGGCGGGAAGGGAAGTGACGTGCACCACTTTCAAGCGGGAATTCGCGCGCGCGGCCGCGTCCAAAATGCTGCCGGTCGCGTCTTCAGAGCGATCGTCAACGGCAACCACTTCATAATCCGGATAATCCAGCGCCAGAAAAGTCGCGAGCGCCGCGGGCAATTTTTCTGCTTCGTCCAGCGCCGAAAACAAAATCGAAACCCGCGGCACGCGGGCATCGTGTGAACGGCGCAAACTCAAATCGCTCTCATCGGCATCCGGTGCGGAAGGGCGGGGCTTCAGCCCCGCCGTCGGGCGTCGCAGTAAAAGGGTTTCAGCCCCTGAAGCCGTCCGTTCCGAGCGCAGCTGGACTTGTCGCAACGCCGGAATTGTCAGCGCCCCTCTCGCCAAATCAATGGCCGCAAGCAACCAGCCAAACGCAATGCAACCCAGCAAACCCGTCCAGAACAAGTGCAATTGTAAATTTCTCCCGACGCGCGGCGTGCGAACACGCTATGCTATCACTTTGCATGTCGCGCACTGTTTCCATCGTCGGCGCTGGACGCTTGGGCCGCGCGCTCGGCCGTGCTCTTCGCCAGCTCGGTTGGCACATCGGGCCAGTCGTCACGCGCTCTGGGGCTCATTCCCGCGCCGCCGTGCGCGCGATTGGCGGCGGAAAACCGTTCGCCACACTCACAAGCGAAGTCATGGATGCCGATGTTATTCTGTTAGCTACGCCAGACGATGCGCTGGCAGACGTGGCGCGCCAACTGGCCAAGCTTGCCGGCCGTAGATGCCGAGGCAAGGTAGTCCTGCACGCAAGTGGCGCTCTCGACGATTCCGTGCTGCGAGCGCTCGCGCGCTGCGGTGCCGCCACCGGTTCGATTCATCCGATGCAAACATTTACAAACAATTCGCAGCCGAATCTGAAAGGCGTGATTTTCGCAATCGAAGGCCATTCGCGCGCCCGACGCGCCGCCGGCGCAATGGCTCGCGCGCTCGGCGGCATTCCCGTGCCCGTCACAAGCAGCAGCAAACCCGCCTATCACGCGGCTGGCACGCTCGTCGCCGGCCACGCCCTGGCCTTGACCGAAGCCGCCGCGCAATTGCTTATCAAAGTCGGCTTCACGCGCGCCCACGCCGTCGTGACCTTGCTCCCACTGATGCGTCAGATGCTCGACAATTTCGAAAAGCACGGCCCGCGCGCGGCGTGGACCGGCCCCGCCTCGCGCGGTGATTACGCCACGGTCGCCAAGCATCGCGCGGCGCTGCGCCGCTATCCGCGCGAATTCGGCGATTCCTACGCGACGCTGGTTCGCCTGTCCGCGCGCGTGCTAGCCAAAAATCCGCGCGCAACCTTGAAACAGCTCGAACGCGCTCTGAAAAATTCCAGGAGGAAATCGCAGTGAAGAATCTGCACATCCCAGTCGAACACACGACGCTCGCGAACGGCTTGCGCGTGGTCATTTCGCCGGACCGCTCCGCGCCGGTCGTCACCGTCGGCGTATACTATCAAATCGGTTTTCGCCTGGAGCCGCGCGGCCGCAGCGGCTTCGCGCATCTCTTCGAGCATATGATGTTCCAGGGCTCGGAAAACGCCGGAAAGATGGAACACATTCGCTTGATCAATTCTTCCGGCGGCATGCTCAACGGCACCACGAATTACGACATTACCAATTATTTCGAATCCGTCCCGTCGAATGCGCTTGAACGCGTGCTGTGGCTCGAAGCCGATCGCATGCGCGCGCTGAAAGTGGACGACGAAAATCTGCGCAACCAGCGCGACGTGGTGAAAGAAGAAGTTCGCGTCAATGTGATGAACCAGCCCTACGGCGGTTTCCCGTGGCTGGACCTGCCGCCCGTGGCTTTCCGAAATTGGCCCAACGCGCACAATTTCTACGGCGATTTTGCCGATCTTGATGCTGCCACGCTCGCCGACGTGCAAACGTTTTTTCACACCTACTATTCGCCGAACAACGCCGTCCTGCTGATGGTCGGCGATCTCGATCCCGCCGAGGGCTTTGCCCTCGCGAAACGCCATTTCGAAAATATTCCCACGCATCCGCTGCCGCCCCGCGCGGATGTGTCCGAGCCGCCGCAATCTCAAGAGCGCCGCGGCGAGGTGATCGAAAAATTTGGTCCCTTGCCTGCGATCGCGATCGGCTACACCGTGCCGGATCGTCACAATCCCGAATGGTACGCCGCCTCCATTCTGGATCACGCGCTGCACGGCGGGCGCGTGGGACGCATCTATCGCCGCCTGGTCCTGGAAAAAGAAATTGCTGTGGAAACCGATGGCGGCGCGGACTTCGTCGAAACCAACGGGCCCACGCAAATGGTGACGCGCATTTTTCACAAACCCGAATTCACCTCGGAGGAAACCATCGCCGCGTATGACGAAATCATTCGCGAAATTCAGGAGCAGGGCATCAGCGAAGACGAGCTGGCGCCCGTAAAAGTGAAGCTGCGCGCCGATTACTATTCGAATCTCGAAGGCGGAATGGGAGCACACATGCCACGGTTTGGTTTGATGCACTACCTCGCGTGTTTCACTTTGTTCGACGGCGACCCTGGCCGAATCAATACTGTGCTCGATGGCTTTCAGGCTGTGACGCCCGCGCAGGTGCAGGCCGCCGCGCGGAAATATCTCGTCCCGGCGAATCGCGCGATTCTGGTGCGCCGCCCCATCGCAAAGGAAGTGGCGGCATGAGCGGAACAACAACCAAACCCATGACTACGACTGCAGGCTCTACCGCTGCGGCTCAAACGTCCGTCAGCTCGGTGCCTGCGCTCGGCCCGGAACGTCCCGTCGCGTGGCCCAAGCGCGCGGTGCGCAGACTTCCCAACGGCATGCAAGTCGTGCTGGCGGAACTGCGCACGTTTCCGAAAATTTCCGCGCAGCTTTTCTTTCGCAGCGGCAATGCCAGCGTCGCTCACCGCGCACCCGGCCTCGCCGAATTGACGGCTACCGTCGTGCGCACCGGCACTGCTTCGCGCACCAGCCGCCGGATTGAGGAAGACCTGCGCCGCATGGGCGCGGACCTGGGCTCGCACGCCGGCGCGGATTCCAGCGCCATCTCCATTTCCGGGCTCGCCGAATTCTCCGAAGGCCTTTTCGATCTGCTCGGCGATCTCGCGCGCAATGCCTCTTTTCCAAGCGAAGAATTCGAGCGCGAGCGCGGCCGCAAAATCGAAGGCTTGCGCATCGAACGCACCACGCCCGGTTTTCTCGCGAACGAACGCTTCCGCCGCGTCATTTTCGGCGAACATCCTTACGCGATCGTCTCGCCTACAGAAGAACAGGTGGCAGCCATCGAGCACCCGCAACTCGAGGAGTTCTATCACCATAATTATGCTCCGGCCAACGCGCTGCTCATCGTGGTCGGCGATTTTGCGGCTGATGCGATGTTTGCGCAAATTGAGAAAGTGTTCGGCAGTTGGACGGCTCCGCAGCCCCCGGGGCTGATATCGGTCGCCCCGCCGCGCAATGTCGGTCGCAAAGTTCATCTCGTGCACCTTCCCGGCAGCGTGCAGACGCAAGTCGTCCTCGGCAATCTGGCAATCACGCGCCGCGATCCGGATTGGTTTCGCCTGGTGCTGGCGAATTCGATTTATGGCGGCGCCTTCCACTCGCGCCTGGTCATTAATATTCGCGAACAGAAGGGCTACACCTACAGCCCGCGCAGCGGCCTGCAGTCGCTGCGCCAGCACGGTTATTTCAGCGTGCACGCCGCGGTGCGCAATGAAGTGGCCGCCGCCACTCTTACTGAAATGTTTTATGAAATGGACCGCATGCGCTCGCTGCCGGTCACGCCCGAAGAACTGGCAAGCGCGCGCAGCTACCTCACTGGCGTTTTTTCGCTGGGCGTCGCGACGCAGGATGGTTTGCTCGGCCAGCTTTCGACGATTTATCTGGATCACTTGCCTGAGGACCATCTGGAAACCTATCGCCAGAAAGTTCATGCGCTCACGGCCGACGACATTCTGGTCGCCGCGCGCCGCCATTTCGATTCGGCCAACGCGCAGATCGTCCTAGTCGGAGACCGCGCGCAAATCGCCGAACAAGCCGCGCTTTTTGGCGAAGTGACGGAATACGATGCGCAGGGAAATCGGCAAAGTTAGACACAGGTGGGCATAGCGACGAATGTATGACCGGCGATGAAGATACGATCGCGTGATCGCTCGCGGGCAGCGAGAGCCGTGAAACACGCCGCGATTATCGCGATTCTTTTTGCCGTTTGTGCGTTTGCGATCATGGCGCAGACGAAGCAGCCGCCGGCGCATCCGCTGGACCTGAACGTTGCGGACGTCAAGGAACGACAGCAAGTTCCCGGCATCGGCCCCTAAACTGCCCCAGCCATCGTGGATTTCCGCCATAAGCGCGGCCCGTTCCGGCGCGTCGAAGATTTGCTGGCAATCAAAGGGATCAGCCAGCGCAAGCTCGATAAGTTGCGCCCGTATTTGAAGGTCACGCCGCCACCGCCGCCGCATAAGTCCCCGTAACTGCAAAACGCACCGGATTTTCTCTGCGCCCGGAGGTTACCCCGACGCAGTCGGGGCGTCTCGGCGGTAAGTTCGCCTTTCTCTGTGTTCTCCGCTTTTCCTCTGCTGTCTGTGTTAAATCTTTTTTCTTGCCTTCCGCTCCGTCCGCAAAAGAAAATCGATGCTTGGAGACACCCATGCCAACGAAGCAGTATTATTTGCCAGCCATAACAGTGCCAGCACTGATCCTCGCAATGCTCGCCGCGAGCAGCGCAAGGGAACTCGCGACGCGCAGCGCATCCACTCCCGGGCCTTCCGGCTATCACCTGCTGAAGAAAATCCCGCTGGGCGGCGAAGGCGGTTGGGATTACGTCGCGTTCGATTCCCCCACCCGCCGCCTGTTCATTTCCCGGGGCACGAAAGTTGTAGTGCTCAATGTGGACACCGGCACCGTCGCCGGCGAAATTGCGAATACCGACGGTGTACACGGCATCGCCTTCGCGCCGGAGCTCGACCGCGGCTTCACCTCCAACGGCCGCGCCGGCACGGTCACCATTTTCGATCTGCAATCCCTGCAAGTCATCGGCAGCGCGAAAACGGGCATGAATCCCGACGCAATCGTTTACGATCCGGCGTCGAAGCGCGTCTTCACCATGAACGGCCACAGCAACGATGCGACCGCGATAGACGCCGCCACGGGCAACGTGCTCGGAACGATCCCGGTAACGGGCAAGCCGGAATTTGCAGTGGCGGATGGCGCGGGGCACGTGTACGTGAACATCGAGGACAAAAGCGAGGAGCTGCAGATCGACACGCAGAATCTGAAAGTCACAGCGCAGTGGCCGCTCGCGCCTTGCCAGGAGCCTTCCGGTCTCGCGATGGACATCGCGCACCGCAGGCTTTTCGCTGGCTGTCACAATGAAATGATGGCCGTGGTGGACGCCGATTCCGGAAAAGTGATTGCGACGCCCGCGATCGGCGATGGCGTGGATGCCAACGCGTTCGATCCGGGAACGGGCTTCGCCTTCGCGTCAAACGGAATGAGCGCAACGCTCACCGTAGTGCACGAAGACGCGCCGGACAAATCTTCAGTGGTGGAAAATGTGGCGACGCAGAAAGGCGCGCGCACTATGGCTCTGGATCCGAAATCGCACGAGGTGTATCTGGTGACCGCGGATTTCGCTCCGGCGCCGCCATCCGCGAACGAAAATCCCAAGCCGCGCATGATGCCAGTGCCCGGCACGTTCGTCGTCCTAATCTACGGCAAGTGACGCCGGGCCGCTGACGAAAGCCGTAACGCGCGCTACAAATTCTGGTGGCTCGATTTCGCCGCGTCAATCGCCAGCGGGACCTGATCGGCAATCTCCAGGCCATAGCCTTCCAGCGCCACAACTTTCCGCGGATGATTGGTCAGCACGCGAATCCGCCGCAACCCCAAATCAATCAATATCTGCGCGCCGATTCCGCTTTCGCGCTGCACCAGGCGCTGGCGTCCCAAATCCTGCTCCACTTCTTCGCGCGCGTGAAAACGAATCCGCGGCAACTCTCCATTTTCCGCTTCGCGCGGCGCGTCAATCTGAAATCCGCGCCCGGTGTGATGCAAATAGACGAACACGCCGCGATCTTCCTTGGCGATAGCCGCAAGCGACCGCTCGATGACGGCGTGGCAATCGCAGGCCGTCGAGCCGAAGACGTCGCCGGTGAGGCAGTGCGAGTGGACGCGCACCAGCGGAGGGCCGGATTTCGCGATGTCGGCCAACTCGCCGCGCACCAGCGCCACGTGCAATTCGTGGTCCGCATCGTTCGAATACGCAATCATGCGGAAATTCCCGTGGCGTGTCGGCAGCACGGATTCGGCGATGCGCCGCACATGCCGTTCGTGCTGCATGCGGTAGCGAATCAGGTCCGCGACGGTCAACAATTTCATCGAATGCAGGCGGCAAAATTCCACCAGCTGCGGAATGCGCGCCATGGTGCCGTCGTCATTCATGATTTCGCAGATCACGCCGGAATGGTCCAGGCCGGCGAGGCGCGCCAGGTCCACGGAAGCTTCCGTTTGTCCCGCGCGCACCAGCACGCCGCCATTCCGCGCGCGCAAAGTGTAAACATGGCCCGGCCGCGCGAGATCTTCGGGGCGAGTGTTCGGACTGGTCGCTGCCAGAATCGTTGTGGCGCGGTCCGCGGCGCTGGTGCCTGTGGTGGTGCCGCGCCGCGCGTCAATCGGCTCGCAAAAAGGCGTGCCGAACATCGAAGTGTTGCGGGGCGTGATCGGCGCTAGCGCCAGCGCGTCGCAACGTTGTTCGGTCATGGCCAGGCAAATCAAGCCGCGCCCGAATTTCGCCATGAAGTTGATGACTTCCGGCGTCACTTTTTCGGCGGCCATGGCCAGGTCGCCTTCGTTTTCGCGATCTTCATCATCCACCAGGACGATCATGCGGCCGGCGCGTATGTCTTCGAGCGCTTCTTCCACGCTGGCAAATGGCGGTTTTCGGTCGGTCATGTTGCTCCCTCGAGTGCTCTTTAAATATACCACTGAGTTGCGCGGAGGCTGCGATTCGCGAGTCGTGATGGGTGATTCCTGACCCGCGACCCGTGATTCCTGGCTCGCGATTTGTAATTCGTGAGCCGCACAGCCTGGAAAGTGGAGGGGCGCACTGGTGGCTGCGCCCGCCCTCGGTAGCGCCGACGTCCCGCCGGCGCTTTGCGGTCGCCATCGTTAACTGCTCGGAGACATTCCGCGATCCTGCCGCACGCAGCGCGCATTCTCGGTTTACGCTAGCGTCGGGCTTCCAGTTCAGCGCAACTTTCACGCAATGCTTGGAGACGCGCACATGCTAATCTCTCGCGCTCGTTTTATTCTGCCGTTCGTCATTGTTGCCGCGTGCCTCGGCGCGTGCTCGCACGCTCCCGATCCCGGATATCTGGAATTAAAGCGCTCGCAGGAAGCCATACAGCAGGCCACGAGCTGGCAATCCGACGTGGCCGCGAAATATCCAGGTGCCCAACCCGTGATCGTGGAACTTTCCAAGGTGGATTGCCCCGGCCGTATGGAGCGCGTCGGCATTCTGCGCGAACAGCACAACACCTCGGTGCGCGAAATCTGGGTTGACGGAATCTACTACAACAAAACTGAACGTGTATCCGTCTGGAGCAGCCATCCCGCCGCTGACAATCCCTTTCCGGAGTGCGGCCGAGGTCCGTACATGATATGGGACGGCGTGCTGTACGCCGATCTGGAGCAAGTTCACGCTACGGGTGAGATTCGCCGCGGCAAGACGGACAACTTCGACCATGTCTCCTGCGTCTGGTGGGATGTGATTGCGTGGAAAGGCGCCATGCCGCACTATTCGGTGTGCGTCGCGGAAGGCGATCATCTGCCGCGCCTGGTGAATTCGCTCGAGCACGATCTGCATTACACCTACACTCTCTCGCGCTGGAACGCCACCGTCGTAACCTTGCCCCCCGACGCCATGGTAACTTCGAACTGACAGCCCCGTCGAACAGTGATTAGTGAGCCGTGATCCGTGATTCAGGATTGGTGCAGTTGCGTGAACACCGAATCCGCTAGCCCGGCGTCGATTTCTTTGCGCGCCTGCGCACCCAGTGGCGAATCAGCTCATATTTCGGCACGGCGGTTGCAGAACCCTTGGTAATTTTGATCAGGCAGCGTCGTTTGAGCAGTCGAATCGCCGCTTGCACCGCCGATTTGGACAAGCCCGTAAGCTCAGCCAGCTGCTGCAGGCTCACGGCCACGCTCCGCTCTTCGGATCTGTAGAGTCGAGTCCACAGAACGACGTAGGTGAGGAACGCCGCGGGCGAGCGGTCGTGTCCAGTAAGGTCCGGAAGCAGCACATCCAGAACGTAGTCGTCAATCGGCACATGGAGCATAATCACTATACTAATTAATATCATAGATGGTTGCAATTGGGAGGCAGCTTGCGCAGAATCACGAACCGTGGAGGCACTATGATCAAAGGTGTGAAGTTCGCTAGCATTCCGGTCACCAATCAGGATCGCGCCCTCGCGTTCTATACGGAGAAGCTCGGGTTTCGTTTGCTTACGGACCAGCCGTTCAGCGACGAGCAGCGATGGATCGAACTCGGCATCCCCGGCGCGGACACGCGGGTGGTCCTGTTCAAATTCGGCGATAGTCTTAAGCCCGGCAGCCAGATGAACATCACATTCTGGGCGGATGACGTCGAAGCCACCGCGCGCGAGTTGAAGAGCAAGGGCGTGCAATTCGTGATGGAGCCGAAACGAGAAGCTTGGGGCACGGCCGCCGCGTTCAAGGACGTTGACGACAATACCTTCGTCCTCAGCTCCAAGTAAGCCGCACATCCGGTGAGTCGCGACAGCGACGATTCCCGGCCGGTGGCTATTCCTCCGCTGCCGAGTCTGTGCTGATGGCTGCAGGGTCCACGCCGATCCGTGTTGCGCAAGCAGCGAATCGCGACTTGATCCTCGTCGCCTGCGGCGCGCAGGACTCCGGTCGGGGTATAATCCCGGTCAACATATGCCCCTCCTTCCGGGTTCACATCTCGGGCCCTATGAAATTGGTGCGCTGCTCGGCTCGGGCGGCATGGGCGAGGTGTACCGCGCGCGCGATCCGCGCCTGGACCGCGCCGTGGCGATCAAGATTCTGCCCGCCGAATTATCCATGGACTCTGATCATTTGCACCGCTTCGAGCGCGAAGCGCGCTCCGCCTCCGCGCTCAATCATCCGAATATCGTCACCATCTACGAGCTCGGACACGACGGTTCCGCGCACTTTATCGCGATGGAGCTGATCGAGGGCGAGACGCTCCGCCAGTTGCTCGTCGCCGGCTCACTGCCGATACGAAAAACAATTGAAATCGCGGCGCAGGTTGCCGAGGGACTGGCCAAAGCGCATGAAGCGGGCATCGCGCACCGCGACTTGAAGCCTGAGAATCTGATGGTCTCCCGCGATGGATTCGTCAAAATCCTCGACTTCGGCTTGGCGAAGGTCGCGTCTCCTGCAGCAGACCAGCAGCAGACCCGCACATTTTCCTCGTGGCAGACTCAACCGGGGATCGTGATGGGAACCGTGCAGTACATGTCGCCGGAACAGGCCGGCGGTGGCCCACTGGATTTCCGCTCAGACCAATTCTCGTTCGGAGTGGTGCTGTACGAGATGGTCACCGGAAAGCGTCCCTTTCCCAGAAACACAGCGGCGGAGACGCTGGTGGCCATCATGCGCGAACAGGCCGAGCCGATCGCGGTGCAAAACCCCGAAGTTCCGGCGCCTTTGTGTTGGGCGATTGAGCGCTGCCTGGCGAAGGAGCCCGATAAGCGTTACGTCTCGACGCGGGATCTTGCGCGCGAACTCGCGGCCATACGCGACCGCTTCTCGGAGAAACCCGCCAGGCAAGCGGAGTCTCGCCCGGCCAATATTCCCGTACAGCGCACCGCGTTCGTAGGGCGCGAAAAGGAAATCGCCGCCGCCAAAGAACTACTGCTATCGAAGGATGCGCGCCTCGTCACCATCACGGGTCCGGGAGGGATCGGCAAGACGCGGCTGGGAGTGGAAGTAGCCACGGGCCTTATCGAAAACTTTACCGGCGGAATTCATTTTGTTCCGCTCTCGCCGCTGCGCGATCCCGATTTGATCGCTCCCGTCATCGTGCAGACGTTGGGCATCCGCGAGGCCGGAGGCCAGTCACCGCTCGAATTGCTCAGGCGGCATTTCCAAGAATCGTCGCGCGCGCCGGTGCTGTTCCTGCTGGATAATTTTGAGCACCTGATACAGGCCGCGCCCATCGTGGCGGACCTGCTGGCCATCGCTGACAATCTTAAGATCCTGGTGACCAGCCGTGCGGCGCTGCACGTTTACGGTGAACAAGAATTTCCAGTGCCGGCGCTGGCCGTGCCGGATGCGCAGTCGAAGCCCACGCTGGACGTGCTGTCACAATTCCCAGCGGTCGCATTGTTCGTGCAACGCGCGGCCGCCGCCAGACCGGATTTTGAACTGAATCGCCAAAATGCTTCCGCGGTCATGGAGATCTGTGCTCGCCTGGATGGCCTGCCTCTCGCCATCGAACTTGCCGCAGCGCGCATGAAAGTTCTCTCGCCTTTAGAGATGCGCACGCGTCTGGCCAGCCGCTTGCAATTACTCACCGGTGGCGCGCGCGACCTGCCGCAGCGGCAGCAGACCCTGCGGGCGGCATTCGATTGGAGCCATGATCTGCTCAGCGCGGCCGAGCAGAAACTTTTCCGCAGGTTGTCGGTGTTCGTCGGCGGATGCACATTGGAAGGCGTGGAAGCCGTCTGCGATACCAAGGGCGATCTGGAGCTGGATCTGCTCGACGGCATGTCGTCCATGGTGGACAAAAGCCTGCTGCAACAACTTGAGCAGGCTAGCGGTGAATCGCGCTTCGCGATGCTGGAAACCATTCGGGAGTACGCGCGTGAAAAACTGGAAGCGAGCAGCGAAGACGCGGCGACGAAGCGCGCACATGCCGCTTACTGCCTGGTGCTGGCGGAGGAAGCGGCTACGGCCGAAAGCGGGGCGGAAGGTGCCCAGGGTCGGGAGCGCCTCGCGCTCGAACACGATAATTTTCGCGCTGGTCTCGAGTGGCTGACGGTTACGGGAGACGCCGAATGGGGACTGCGCCTGGGCACGGCTCTGTTTCGGTTCTGGGAGTCCCGCGAGTACCTCGCCGAGGGGCGCGACAGGCTCGGGAAGATTCTGCGCATGCCAGCCGCCGCTGCTCCCACGAAGGCGCGGGCGCGCGCGCTTTTTGCCGCGGGTGTGCTCGCCAGCGAGCAGGGAGATTTCGCCGCGGCCGATGCGCTGATGATGGAAAGCCTGGAAATCGGGCGTCAGTTGGCAGACACGCGGGGCGTCGCCGTAACGATGAACGCGCGCGCCATTCTTGCTCGCGACCAGGGGAAGCTTTCTCTAGCGCACGCTCTGTTTCAGGAAAGCCTCACACTGTGGAGGGAATTGGGCGACCTCCAAGCCATCGCTCGCGCTCTGAGCAACCTCGCGAGCGTGCTGAAGATGCAGGGCGAGTACGACCTGGCGCGCTCGCTTTGCGCGGAGTGTCGCGCAATCTTTGAGGGACTCGGCGATCGCACCGGTGCTGCGTGGTCGCTTAACAATGAGGGAGATGTGGCGCGCGATCAGGGCGACTTGGCGGTCGCGCGCGCGTTGTTCGGACAGGCGCTCGCAATTTTCCGCGAGCTCGATGACCGTTGGGGCATTGCCGGCACGCTGGCCGATCTGGGAAACCTGGCGCGCGAACAACAGAATAGTGCCGCAGCGCTGGCGCTGTATCGCGAAAGCCTGAAAACTTTTCAGCAGCTGGAGCATAAGCGCGGCATCGCACGGCTGCTGGAATGTTGCGCGTGCTCGGCGGCGGTGCAACAGCAGGCCGAGCGTGCGTTGCGCCTGGCAGGAGCGGCGGCTGCGCTGCGGCAGAATATTGGCGCGCCTCTGACGCTCGCCGAGCAGGCCAAGCTGCACGCGATCCTGGAGCCGGCGCGGCAGGCGCTCGCCAACAGCGCAAGTGCGACGGCGTGGTTGGAGGGGTGGGATATGCCGCTCGATCACGCGATTGAAGAAGTGCTCGCGCCCGAGGCGACATCGCGGCCGGGTTAGCGGCGTGAGGCTGCAAGGTTCGCCGACACAGAGAATTGCATGTCATCCCGAACAGAGTCCCGCGCTTACAGCGGAAAAAATGGAGACGCCGCACAGCGGTTCTTACTCCGCGGTCGAGGGATCGATCAGCCGCCGCACTGCTGAGACGCGATTGCACGGAATCCCAGTGCGCTTGGCGTGCTCCTGCACGGTCGCTTCGTCTGGAGCCAGGTACACGCAGTACACTTTGTTGCCGGTGACGTAGCTGTGCAGCCACTGGATCTGAGGACCCATTTCTTTCAAGACGGCGACCGATTTTTGCGAGATTTCGCGCAGTTGCGCGTCGGTCAGACTTCCAGCTCCTGGAACATCGCGTTCGATCACAAACTTGGGCACGAGCATTCCTTGGACGCGTTCGCATGCTAGCATGCACATGGAGCGGCTTCAAGAAGGCGGCCCGAAGCTGGGGCCGAACTTGCACGAAGGCCGCGCACGGCACTTTGCACGACACTCTGCACGAGAATGCGCGAGAAATGAGGTTGCCATGGATCTTCGAACGTTGCAAAAACCGTTGAAAGAGCAATACCGCGCGGACCCTGCCGCGTCGCGCATCACCATTCGCGCGAAAGGCGTTCAGACCGGCGCGCCGATCGCTTGCTCGGTGGACATCGGGCGGGCCGTCCACCAGGCCGAAGCGCACAAGGGCGTCGGAGGCGCTGGCGCCGGGGCGTGTTCCGGCGACTTGCTGCTCGGCGCTCTGGCCGCTTGCGCGCAGATTACTTGTCAGATGGTGGCCGCGGCCATGAACATTCCCACCGAACGAATTGAGGTCACGGTGGAGGGAGACCTCGATCTTCGTGGCACGCTCGGCATTTCGAAAGACGTGCCCGTCGGCTTCGAAAACATTCGCCTGAATTTTGACATCGCCGCCCGCGACGCCACGGCGGAGCAAATCGCCGCGCTGCGCGAAAAAACCGAGCAGTACTGCGTGGTGATGCAGACGTTGCTGCATCCCCCGAAGCCGCAGAGTAACTGGATGCGCCACGATTGAGCGCGCGTGGCGCTAAATAACATGCGATTTTCGACCGATTAGAATTGGCTGCCGCCTTTTGTTTTCTGTGAGCTGCGTGGTTTTCTGATCGCCGCGGGGCCGATTAGAATTGCGCATCGTCTCAACTTGGCAATTTTGCGGAAGCCCCCATGCTTACCAGGTAAACGGGGGCGTCGCTTCGAGGTTGGGCATAATCTCTCCGCCACTGGTTGTCTGGACTGACGACACTCCGCGTTTCTACGAATGTGTTTCTACGAATAGCGCCTGAAATCGGACTGTGTTAGCGTGAGTCGGGGCAATGTTGAAGCCCCCGAAGGGACGCGACATGTTGGAGCTGGGCCGCCGTCGGAAGTCGATCCTCTCCCCGCCCGCCCTCGCGCCTTGGCCCGCCTCTCATCGCTCATCACTCGACACTCGTCACTGCATCAATCAGTCGCTAGCGACACATAATCGGAAGCCATCGCAAATCATTGAAAACAATCATCAGCGACCCAAATCAATCGCTAGTTTTTGTCGTGTATTGTGCGTTGCGGCTGAGCCTAGACTTGGCCCGCCTCCCCTTCGAGGCTTCCGCGGGAAGGCTCTCAGGATAAAAACGCAGACGCTACAAATTCCAGTTCAAATTCAACGGCAACTTCCGCTATGTTGGCGGGGGCGTGAAACACGATTTTACGGAAGGGCTCGCGGTGGACGACGAAGAAAAATGTCCGGTGAGCGGGAAGCGGAAGTACGCGAGCGAAGGCGAGGCGCTGGCGACAGCCGCGCACCAGATCGCGACCGCCGGTGCGCCTAAGGACCTTCGCGCGTATCGCTGTTCGTGGTGCGACGCTTGGCATCTGACGAAGCACCCGGGAAAAGGCGGGAAGGAGCGCGCATAGCCCGCGCGATCCTGCGGCGCGAGCGAGCGTAAAAAAAACCGGGAGACTGGTTGGCCTCCCGGTGTGCGGGCCATTTGCGTTCCCCAAAAATCCGTGGCGAATTATTTGGGGTCTTTTTTGCCGTTCTTATCGTTGTGAATTTCCTTGCTGGTTTTGTTCTGTTCCTTGTTGACCTGTTTCTTTTCCGTGGGAGTCAGCTTGCCGCCGTTGGCTGCGCGGTCGGATTTGACCTGCTGATTGATGTGCTGCTCCTGCTTTTCGACATGGGCAGTTTCGCCGGCCGACATTTTGCCGCTCGCGGCGCCGTTGCCGATGCGCTTCTGCTGGTTTTCGGCGCGTTCACCGACTCGGCTCATCGCGGGGTTTGCGGGCCGCCCGTGATTTTCGGAGGCGAAGTTGGAGCGGTCCTGGCTGGCCATGTGCTCGTGGCCCATCTGCTCCGAGGTCGCGTTCACGTGCTCTTCGTGTTCCGCAGCGCGTTCCTGGGCCGTCGGCATCGCCCTTACGCCGCCGGGGCCGCCATTGAAGCTGGCGCGCACGCCGACGTTTTCGTGGACGACCGTGCGATCAACGAAGGTGTTGTGCACGACTGTGGTGTTTACGTTGAGCACTGCGGTGTTATACGCGAATCGTCCGCCGCGCCATTCGCCGCCGACGAAGCCCGCGCCGCCATAACCGAATCCGTAATTCACGCCGCCGTAGAAGCCGACGTGCGGTCCCCAGTAACCGGCATGCCAGCCGTAAACGCCGCCGGCGAAGCCCCAGTAGCCGGGCGTCCAGAGAAGGCCCACGCGCGGGGGAGCAACCCAAACGCCGGGAACCCAGTAATAGCCTGCGTCACCGTAGGCCCAATAGCCGGGCGTCCAGAGATAGCCTTCGGTGGGGCAAGGGGGCTGAACATAAACCGGCAGCGCCGGGGGGCCTACGTGTACGGAGATGCCCACCGCAATCTGCGCGGTGGCTGGGGACGGCATGGACGCGAGCGCCAAGGGCACGCAAAGAGCGAGAAGAAGTGTTCGAATGAAATTGAGCTTACGCATTGCAAAGTCCTCCCTTTATCGAATTATTTTATCGTTAAAATTTCAGTTTTTTGCTGCGCTTCAGAAACCGAGCTGGGCTAGCTCCATGATTTGTTCAACACGGGAGAGCGCCGAAGGTTTCGCGGTGATTTCACTGCGATTCCAGCGGAAGCTAACTCCCTGGCTGAGAATTATTATAAGGGCCGGTGAAATGACTGGAAATCTCGGGATGCGGAAGTACTCTGTGAGTCGGTAAACACGAGCTGAAGCTACTGATAATAAATGACTTGCCTGCACCTCGAGAATTGGTTTGCGGAGGAAAACCTGCACTACTGGACAGAGTGATCCCGATACTTTCGGACAGCGTCTGGTCGAGCGGCGATACTTTCTGGTTCGCGATCGGCTACAGGAACAGAGCGAAGGTTTCCGGCTGTGTTCAATCCTTATACGGGTCGAATTCGTTGGCGCCAGCCATTGCGACACCTACCGGTGTCAACGTGTGCAGAATGCGAATGCTGGTGCTGTGTTCCGCAAGAACTTCGGGCAAGCGTTTGTAGCAATCGGGCGATTCGTCCAGGCCCGCGCCGCGCAGTTCCACGTGGGATTTTTGCAGCCACGAGTTCATCATTTCTTGAGTGACTTTTCCGGCGCGCTTTACTTCGCCGGTCCTCTTGTCTACTTTTCCTTTTGCTTCCATCCGACCCATGACGCGGCCCGCGCCGTGAACGGTGCTATAGAGAGAGTATTTCGCCTCGTCGTTTTCGATGCCTTCCAGAATCACTGACGTTTCGCCCATGGTGCCGCCTACGAAGCCTTTTTGACCCGGAAACGCGGGCGTGGCTCCTTTACGAACGACCCATAGTTGTTCGCCGCCATGAGTTTCGCGCCACGCGAAATTGTGATGGTTGTGAACTTCTGCAAGGATGGGCGCGCCGAGCAACGCTGCAATCCGTGCGCAGACCCAATCTCGTCCCGCGTAGGCATATTCACCGCCCAGTTGCATGCACTCGATATATTGCGCGCCGAGATCGCTGTGAGCGGGAATTACGCAGGGCTCGACGTCCATTCCATCGCATGCGCCGGCCTTTTTCAAGAACCACGTGGCGATTTTGTGGCCGAGGCCGCGGGAGCCAAAATGCACGCCGACCCATACCCGGTCCTGCTCGTCCGTAAACAAATCAACGTAGTGATTGCCGGAGCCGACCGTACCGAGCTGTTGGCGCGCCATTTCTTTCAGCGGCGAAGCAGCCTGGCATTTCCAGGCGCCGCTATCAAACAAGGAGTGATCAACGCGCTCCTCGTTACGGCGTCCTACGCCGAAGCTGATTGTTTGCCAGACGGAGTCCATGATTGGGCTGATGTCTTTGCGAAGCGCTGACCCCGGCATGTCCAGCAAGACGGCTTTATTGCCGCAGGCGATATCGAATCCGACGCCACTGGGACTGATAGAGTCTTTATAGGCCACCACCCCTCCGATTGGGACGGCGTAGCCTTTGTGATGGTCGGCCATTAGCGCGACTCGATCGGCGGTTTTCGCACACGTCCTGATCTGGCTGACTGCGCCTTCCTCTGGAGCGCCCCAGATGGGGATGTTGTCTAGGACTTGCATGTGGATTCAGAATAGTAGCAAGCCGATGCTGGCCGAGTCCAATTACTCCTGATTCAAGTCACGTCGGAGGAAATTTGGTGATATCTCGGCCGCGCAAACAAAAAGGGCGCCTTGGCAATTGCACCGAGGCGCCCCGTTAATCTAAAACGCCCGCCTAAAGGCGGCCGCTACAATTCTTAGTACATGCCGCCCATGCCGCCGGCGCCTGGGGCGCCGCCGCCGTGAGCTGCGCCGGCTTCCTTGGGTTCCTTGATGTCGGCCACCAGAGCTTCGGTGGTGAGCATGAGGCCCGCGATGGAAGCGGCGTTCTGCAGAGCGAGACGAGTTACCTTGGCCGGGT
>Ga0210394_10000772_pt1 | contig 59975 bp, 50 predicted proteins | sample IncBWC12MmetaG_FD_160121 | JGI IMG/M metagenome (GOLD analysis project Ga0210394, IMG submission 160121) | Forest soil microbial communities from Barre Woods Harvard Forest LTER site, Petersham, Massachusetts, United States - Inc-BW-C-12-M | ecosystem: Environmental > Terrestrial > Soil >...
AAACATGCCGCGCAGCTTCTCGATGCAGCCCACGCCAAATTCTTCATACAAGTGGACGATCACTTCGGTATCGGTCTGAGTTCGGAAAGCATGGCCACGAGCCTGCAGATCGTGCCGCAACTCCTGGTAGTTATAGATCTCGCCGTTAAAGACGATCCAAACCCGTTCGTCTTCGTTCGAGATCGGCTGATGCCCGGTGTTGAGATCGATAATCGAAAGCCGGCGGAAGCCGAAGCCGACTGGCCCGGAGCGGTAATAGCCCTCATCGTCCGGCCCGCGATGCTGAATGGCATCCGCCATCGACTTCAGCAGCGCATCCGAAACGTGGTTGGCGCGATCAAAATTTAATTTGCCGCAAATTCCACACACAGTAGCTTGTTCCTTCCCAACGCGTCGATCTCGTTACGCGCTATCGGCGTTCGACGGCTACGTCTTGCCAGCCAGCGGTCAACTTCAAAACCGTCTTCCATTTTTCCCGTGAGTAATTCAGCGACTCGCGATCCGATACCAGATTGCCCAAAAGCGACATCAACCCCAGCAGCATTAATCTTCCCGTAGCCACCGCGCCCATTGCCAGCCGGTAGCCGAGCGCATACACGCCGCCGCGCGTCTTGCGAAACAACTGCACCATGGCGCGGTACTTCATGATGGTCGCCCAGTGGCTGACTCGCTGCCGCGAGCTGCTGGTCCCGCCGTGATGGATGATCGCGGTTTCTCCCACGTAGTAGTTGGTAAGACCTGCGGCCTTGACTTTGTAATTCAAGTCGAGGTCTTCGGCGTACATGAAATATTCTTCGCTGAAGAGTCCGATCCGCTCAAACACCGATCTTCGCAGGAGCATGCACGCGCCGGGAATGATCTCGACCTTCATCAGACTTACTTTCTCCGAGAACAGCGGCGCGATTTTCCAGAGCGGACATTCCGGCCAGCGCAGCCGCAGATATTCGGCGTCCATCGCCTGATTGAGAATTGTTGGGTAGGTCTGGATCGAGCTTAATTGCACGGACAAATCGGTATTCAGCAACTTGCAGCCTACGATGCCAGCATCGGGCAGACCCTTATGGCGGGCGATCAACAAATCGATCGACGGCGCCATCAACTTCGTGTCCGGATTCAGAAAGAGAACAAACTCGCCGGTTGAGTGCCGGAAGCCGAGGTTGTTAGCCCCGGCGAATCCCAGATTATTTTCGCTGTGGATGATCTTCACGTCCGGAAAAGTTTGCTTCAGCAAATCCACCCCGGGCTCAGGCGACGCATTGTCCACCACGATAATTTCGTAAGCAACGCTGTGCGTTTGCTCGATAACGCTGGCAATCGACTCGCGCAGATAGTCGAGCGAGTTCCAGTTCACGTAGATGATGGAAAGATCCATGCGATTGCGTCGGTTCTCGGCGAAGTTATGGGATTCTTAAATTGCCGTCTGCTAGATTACTTCCAGATCGTTTCCTGCCCGCACAGTCTGGCGAGTTGCTGGCGTTGCAGATACTTAATCAACTGCGGATCGTCGATCCGCGGAGTTCTTTCGAGATAGGCTGCAATGTATCCATAGACGAGAGCGAACGATCCCCAGACATAAGGCCGCTGCCAAAGCCGGGCAACTGCTTTCGCCATCAGGAACAACGGATGGTAGCCCGCGACGTAGTCGGTCTTGCCGTTCTTTGCGATTCCGCCCCAGCGGCCGTAAGCCGCGCCCGTCCAGCGGTGATGCTCAAGTTGAAGATCGAGAAAGCTTCGCGTGCTCCACCCAAGCATGTTGGCTTTCACTTCATCGAGCGTATCCGAGCCCGGCCCCACCCACAAACCGTCGATGGCATCCCAGCAGCCACGGCGGTAGATCTTCGCACCGCCGCGAACGTGAAACATCGGACTCTGTTCCAAAGTCTTTCGCCCGTTTTCCACGTGGTAGAGAAAACCGCCACCGATGCCCAGTCCGGCATTCTCCTCGAATTTCGCAAACATCTGCAAAAAATAATCGGGATCGAAAGACAAGTCGCCGTCGAGCTTCGCCATGAACTCCCAATTCGTGCAGCGAAGCGCGTGAAAGCCGTCGTAAAAGGCCTCGATAATCCCAGCTCCCCATTTGCGAAAGCCGCGATCCTCACGCCGTACACCGCGAATCCAAGGATTTTGCCGCTCCGCCTCGGCGATGATGCGGCTGGTCCCGTCCTTCGACCCGTCATCAACGATGATCCACTCCTGCGGACGCACTGTCTGCTTCACCATGCTGTCAATGGTAAGCGGCAGGTAAGCCTCTTCGTCGCGTACTGGGGTGACGACAACGTATTTTGCGGTTCCTGCGTTCATAAACTGGTTGCCTGGCTTGCAGCGGGCACGCCCGGCTGTGCGGCAGTCTCTTGAATCGGATTCAGTGGAATCTGATTCGGTGCCGCTTGCCGCGTAGCAGTATATTGATCGACCGCGAGCCGATAGGCGGCGAACAATTTCTTGCCAGCTTCCGGCCAGGTGTAGCGAAGACGCTCGCGAATGCATGCGTCTCTGAGAGAGCCGAGCAGCGAGCGGTCTTCGTACAGCAAGGTGATATGCCGTTGTAAGGTTTGCGTGTCGCCGATGGCATGAACCAGGGCGTTGTGCATGTGCTGACAGGCGTCAGAGCATGCCGCGGAAACCACGGGAACGCATCCGCTTCCGATCGCATCCATGCACACTAAAGCGGAACCCTCTTCGAACGATGGCATCAGGAGCATATCTGCATTTCGCATCAGCTCCGGTACGTCCGAGCGGTGGCCGAGTGCTTTAACACTCGGGTGCGCCAATTCCCTGGCCCAGCGGCCCTTGAATTCCGCGCTCAGTTCTCCCGCGATCAAAAACTTGCCGTTCCTGCTGGCTGGCGAAGCCAGCCACGCTTCGAGCGCAAGGTGCAACCCTTTTCGAATAGCGTCGACCCCAACGAACAGGGTAATAAGCTGACCCTGTCGCGCATTCCGGGTGGCATCTGGAAAATATTTGTTTTCATCGAAGCCATAACTGTGGCGAAAAAGCTTTTCTTTCGCAAAGCCACGATCCTCGAAGGTCTTACTGGGAAAAGCTCCGGGACAGAGCAGACCAAACGCTTCTTCGAACTCGGCTTCCTCCCGCAGAAGAACTGCGTAATCTTCCTGATATTCGTGGTGGGGATTACTCAACCCGAGGCGGCGGCACTCCGCCGCAACCGTTTCGTAACAAAAGCGGGTGTGTGCGTTCGGCCGTTCGAGCACCGTCGGAATTCCCATCCGCTTCGCAGTCTTTAAGGTTTCGAGCGAACCCAGCGGCCAGCAGTGGACGATGTCCACCTGGCCGGCCATCTTTTCCAGTCGCCGAGCCACGATTCTGTCATGAAGCACACAAGCGCCCATTCTTCCCAAGAGCTTATAAGGAAGCCGCAGTTTGCCTCGCGCCAAGGTTGGGCGCACGGCAACGTTTGCGGGCAGCGGACGAGCGACGGCTCCGGGAAATACAGTGACATCCGCGCCCGCCGCGGCCAGTCCGCGCACCTGTTCCCATGCGGTGTAGCAGATGCGCGCAGCGCCGATCTTGTGTGGGAAGCTGTAAAGAACTCTCATCTTGGAGATTGGTGGTCCTGGAGGAGTGACGTCTCTTATAGCTGAGCATTCACCGCGTACGCCTCGGACTCCTGACCGTGGGCGAGCGCTTGGCTGGGTTCTACTTCCAACTCGGTTTCTATTCCCACCGTTTTCTTTTTCGAAGGGTTCGTGGTCACGACAGAAGTCATTGCCAACAATGCGAACCAGGCGACCACAGTTTGATCCCAGTAGCTCACGCCGAAAAACGCCATCACGTTCGCGAAGAGAGAGACTCCGAAGAGCCACAAGATCCACTCCTGTTTGCCGCTGACCATCTTCCGCATTTTGCCGAGCCGGCTGAACGAGCGGGAAATGACGGCGATGAAAAATATCAGCGCAATCAAACCGCCCGTCTCCCCCTGTGAGACGTACATATCGCTGAGGTCCCACATACTCCATCCCCAGCTCCCGATATCGCGAGTGCCCACCAGCCACCAATCGAAGAAGTGTTTGATGAATACATCGATCAAGTTGGCTCGATCGAAGCTGGCCGAACCTCCCACCATATCCACCCGCGCGATCAGAAACCACACCGGGGCTTTCATCACCAGGTGCAGGGACACGAGAACGAACACAACCGCCCAGCGCACGATTCGCATGCTCTTGCGGACCGGCCAAAAACAGATTCCTACCAACACTCCAAAGATTGCCATCAGCGGCGTACTTGAAGCCGAGGTCAGTACCATCACAAGCGATGAGAGCACGCCAATCGCCGCAAGCAGCTTGGCTTTTCCATGGGTCCAGAGAACCACGAAGAGCGGGAGCAACATGGCTCCAAAAGTTCCGGCCAGAATCGCATGCCCGAAGGCTCCCTGTGAGCGGATTCTCCCCTCGCGGATCAGCGGTACCGGATCGACGCCGCCGATCACGAGACCAAACAGATTCTGAATTCGCAATTTCTCGTAAACCATTCCAATGGCGTTGAGCGCCGCGACGATTACCAATAACTTGAGAACCCTGTAGACATCCTCCCGATCGCGGATGAGGGATCGCAGGAGAATGTACGACCCCAGTTCCCCCAACAGAAAACCTGCCTGATTGATGACTGCGGCAAGCTCCCGCCAAAGCAAGATGAAGGCCAGCGAGTGGGCGATGGCGCAGCCGAGGAATGCCTTGTCGATCGTGTTGAGGCCGCCAGAAAACAGCGCGAGCTTGGATGAGTAGCGGAGCCAAGCCAGCCGGATCAATCCAAACAGCGCGACAATGCGGACCGGCATCAGGTGTAATCCGCCGATCACAACAACTTCTCCTTCGGGGATCAGAAACACCGCCAGCAACATCGGCGCGGTCATATACTTTCGCGGCAGCGCCAGCATCAGAGCGATCGCCAATAGCATCAGCGCCGCACCCACCGGGCTCATCAGGGTTTCGCGGGCGCCGCCGTGAAGAAAGAAGTTGTCGGGTATCAAAGGAGAGCAGCCTCATCACAAATCGCGAACAATGCTGTACCAGGAATCGGAGAAACGCTGGTATCTTCCAGTCGATGCCTCGGCCAGAACCCGGCCAATCCTGGCCAGTCCGTTGCTGCCGCGGGCAGTCGACCGCGTGACCATGTGCTTCTCTTTATCCCACAGAAGGGCCATACGCTTTGGCGAACATGGCAAATGCGGAGAGATCGTTTCGATGCGTTCCAGCAGCTGCCGGAAATACGCGACTTTTTGGGTCCAATCCTCGGATCGGGCTTGCAGCGACTCCATGCAGACTTCCCAGAAAGTCTGCTTTTTCCAACCACACACCTGCGCCCCATGCCGGCGGTAGCTCAGAAGAACTTCAGGTACCGGAACCCCATAAGAGACCGCCGATGCCAGCAGGACGATCCAGTGGTCGTGCATCCAGTCCGGCATGATCGGCAGTGCAGCATCTCGGAACGACGCACGGAACGCCATGGCCGCTCCGGTGACGATATTGTGCTTGAGCAGGATCTTCAGCTGGCCATCTCCCGAAAAACTCTCGAGCCTGCCACTCAATCCAACCGCATCCCAGAGAGTGCTATCCAGCGTATTTCCATTCTCGTCGATCATTTCCGCGTTCGAGAATGCGTACATCGCTTGCGGGTGTTTTTCCAGCGCCTCGACCATGCGCTCGACCTTTATCGGTTTCCAGCAATCGTCCTGATCGCACAGGAATATGATTTCGCTTTCGCAAAGCCCGATCGCCTTCTCGAAATTCTTTGCGGGACCCAGCCGCTCGGCGTTCTGAAACAGTTTCACAGGGAACGGAGCCGTCCGGCTGAAGCCCTGAATCATAGAAACCGTATCGTCCGTAGACGAATCGTCGCAGACCACCAACTCCTGCGGAAGCAAGGTTTGCGAGGCGATGCTTTGCAACTGCTCGGCCAGAAAGCGGCCGCCATTGCAGGTGCACAACGCTACGGAAACGCGCTGGCTCATGGCTGAAGATTTCTCTTTCATGCGTTTTGAATATAGATACCGTCTAGTTTTCCGCGCCCGCCAGAGGTATCGTCGGGCCGAAAAGCTTTTCGAGCAGTCGTTGCTTCTTTGCCAGAAAAGCATCCAGACCAAATTTCCGGTCCTGGGCGTCCAGCGCAATCCAATAGGCGTAGGGGCAGTAAGCCGCGAGTAACGCTATAGTGACTCCGAGTTGGCCGAAGTTTCGTACGCTGCAATTCCGCAAGCCGTACGAGGCAAATACCAAGAAGACAAGGGCCAATCCCGGCCGCAGCAAACCTTTCTTGATCAGTTCGACGCCGGAAAACGGAACGATTCGATAGACCACAATCCAAAGCACCACAGTCTCAATGATGGTGCGGACGGAATAGCTGAGCGCCGCGCCCGCGATCCCGTAATGCTTCGTGAGCGACCATACCAGAAGCACATTTATTGGCAGTTCGACGATATAGAGTTTTACCAGGATATCCGGCCGGCCCACTGCCTCGAGCAGCGCCCCCGAAAGCGGAGCCAACAAACCGATGGCGAATCCCAGCACCAGCATGCGTAAGGGAAGCGTGGCCTGTGCGGCGAATGAGGCGCCGATCCACAGCCGCAGGATTTCTCCTCCCCATACAAAAAGAACGAAAAGGATCGGAATGAGCGCGGTCAGGAGGTAGCGGTGCGCCCGCACGAAATAGTGTTCAATACGGCTCCATTCTGTCTTCGCCTCCATCGCGCTAAAGGCCGGAAACAGAGTGGTAGTCAGGCTGTTGGGGAACATACCCAGGCGCCAGAGCAGATTGCTGGGGATGGTGTAAAACGGCAGCAGTGAAACGCCAATCAGTATGCTGATCATCCACTGATCGAAAAGCAGAAGAAGCGGCCCGACGATCGATGCCGAGGCTACCCACCATCCGTATTTGACCAACGTAACCACTCGAGACTTATAACTCGCGGTGACGGTTTCAAGGTAGCGAAACGATCTTAATTCCGGCAGAACGAAAGTCGCTCCCCAATAGCAGCCCAGCAGGTTGACGATTCTTATGACAACCAGTCCGTAGACTACGACTTTGAAGTTGGCGCCATGAAGAATTCCGATACCGTAGACCCCGAAGGTCGACAAGGTGCTGAACACGCCCAGCCCATTCACCCAATCGAACCGCTGTCCTGCCTGCATGACGCCTGTGATCGACCGGTTGGCGAAGTCGATGGGAATGCAGAATGCAAATAATCTGAGAGTCAGAATCACCAGGGCACGATTTTCGCTCTGCACATGGATGTGGTTGACGATGAAAGGCGCCGCTAACCAGATTGCCAAGGCTCCGATCAACCCGAGGAACGCCTGCGAAACCACTGCGGTGCAGGTCCACAATGCGGCTTGATCGGGGCGGCCGCGGCCCAGCTCCTGCGCAACATATCGGGCCGAGGCCCGGCTGAACCCGAAATCGAGCCACGAGAAATTCCCCAGTACCATCCAGGTTACGGAGAGCACTCCATAAAATTCCGTGCCGAAGGAGTGCAGCATCAAGGGGACGAAAATGACATTCAGACCCGCAATGAACACCGCTGTACCTAGGTTCAGCAGGCTGTTCCAAGCCAGGTGCCGCCCGCCAAGGTGCTTGCCTTCGGAAAATGCCATTTCGCGTGTCAGACTCATCGCTCGGTAAAATTCCTTCGTGGACTCAGATTATTTTTGTAGGTGCGTAGGAAATGAAGTGAAGTGCGATGCAGGTTGCAATGGCCTTATGCGATTGGTGCCGGTCTCACCAGGTTTGCTGCGGGCTCGGAGCACGGTTCCACAATCGACATCAATTCCCGAGCGTATCGCTCCGGCGTGAAGTAGCTTTGCACCCAGCGCTGCGCATTCATCCCAAACTGCTTTCCCACGGCAGGATTGTGGCAAAGATATTCTATTTTTGCGGCCAGATCCGCTGGATCGCCATGGTTGTAAAGAATTCCGTTCACGCCTTCTTTAATCAATTCGGCGGTGGCTCCGCTGCGGGCCCCAATCACCGGGGTTCCCGAAAACATGCCCTCGATGGTCACCCTGCCGAACGCCTCACTCCTCGAACAAATCAGAACGGCATCGGAAGATCGCATGAGGGGAAGCACATCTGCCACGTGGCCAGCGAAATGCACTCGCCCTTCCAGCTGATTCGTCTTGATGGAATCTTCCAACTTGCGGCGATAGGCCGGCAGTCCGTCGCCGACAATCAGCAGTTCGGCATCGACTCCGGTATTTTTGAGCTGGACCAGCGCCCGCACGCTCTCATCTTGCCCCTTGCCCTCCATCAGTGCTCCCGCGATTACGCAGCGAAATCGCTTTGTCGGGGATGCAAGCGGCGCAAGTGAAGCAACCTCCGTACCGCCCCGCGTCCCGTCTCGTAGCGACTGGTGCATGGACGGATAGATGACCGTGATCTTTGACGGCTCAATCGAGCGCCGGTACTTTGCAGCCAACACTTCAGAAACGCAGATGCAGCGGAATGACAGACGATCGATCACAGCCAGAGAGGAACGTTGCCCGAACAAAAAGGACAAACCCTGATCCTCCATGCCAAACTCATGCAAATGCCAGACATGCGGGCGGCTCGTAAGCCGGGAAGCGAAGGCTCCGACACAAACCGTCGCCGTGTTGGAATAAACATAATCGGGTTGCCAGTGATGGACCTTCCGGGCGACGATGATGGTGTTGAGAATGATACCTACAGCGGATCTGAGCCAATCGACCCATGGAAGTCTTTCCCGGCTCATCCATAAAGGATAGGAAACGATGGCGAAGGGCACGCCCATGCGGACTAATTCGTTGCAGAACTCGCCATTGCCCGGGACCAGAACGCGGCATTCCACGCCTTGCGACTGAAAGGCTTCAATCGTTTCGAGCAGAACCCGCTCGGCGCCGCCCAGCCGGGCAGAGTGTGAAAGGAAACAGATTCTCATCGTGGGCTCACGCAGTCCTCATAAAACCGCTCGGTAGCGTGGAGAAACTGTTCGGTCGAAAATCGTTCAGCCACCCGCACTTTCGCAGCCTCGGCAATCCGCCGTGCCCACGAAGGATCATCCAGAAGGCTGGAGATTTTGGTGGCAAAATCCTCGGGCGAATCCTGCTCTGCCAAAAGCCCGGAAACCCCGTCTTCGATCAACTCTGCACCCGCTGGAACCCGGCTGTAAACCACCGGCAAACCGCAGGCCATCGCTTCTAGAATCACCATGGGAAAGCCTTCGACGGCGGTGGGAAAAGCAAACACTGTGGCACGTGCCATGCAAGCCAGTACCATTTCCCGCGGAAGCCGGCCAAGAAAGTGGACGCGCGGCGATAGATCTCGGCCTAGTGTTTCGTATATGAAATCCGAGATCGGCTTGCCATTTTTTTCGTAGATGCCACCCACATATACCAAGTGAACCGAAGGGTTCTCAAGCATCACAAGCCGCGCAGCCTGCGCCAGCCTGTCTGCTCCTTTTCGGCAGCAGACATGCCCGGCGAATAGGATGAATTTGATTGGCAGGTTCAGCACTTCGGGAAGTTCAGTTGGTATCGATACCGCAGGGTTGTGAATCACCTCGAAACGATTCGGAGTGATGCCAAACGTTTCCCTCGTCAAGTTGAGTACATAGCTGGACACCGCGATCCAGTCGGAGTTAGCTGCAAGGTTTCTGGCTTCGTAAAAACAGAGTCCGCGGCCGTGTCTTTCGCCCGTAACGTGGGTTACCGCCGCAAATGAGAGGTGGAGACGAACCACGACTTTGCAATTGGAAACTCCAAAGGGCAAGAGCCCCTGCGAGTCAGGTACTTCGATCATATCTATGCGCTGGGTTTTTGCGAGATGAGCCAGCCACCGCCGCAACTCTAGGCGCTCGATGAGATTGCCCACAAACCGCGTACGCCTGTGCTGCAACGTCACGACTCGGACACCCTCGTCGCTATGTTCACCAGGCTCACCGAGCCCGACCACCGTCACCCTGTGGCCTCGGCTCTGCAATCCTCGAGCCAGTATCTGAACGACCGTACCGATCCCGGCGTGGGTCCGCACCGAGGGATACTCGTTACACAGGAGAACGACGTTCATCGGGTCCCCTTAGCGGGACCGCGGCAGCCAATCGGAATTGCCAAAGAAATACCTGAGAATCCCGCAAGAAGCGTTAAGCGCTTTACTAGGCCTTTACTGGACCTGCGCGGCGAGCCCAGTGGGCGGTGCCGGAGGAGGGTTTGTGGTGGAATCGTAGGCGCCAGCATCCCAGGGGCTCGATCCTCCCGGACGCCCGATTCCCGCGATATCGGAATCAAGCGCGGGAATACCCAGACTAGTTAAATCCGCGCCTTCCGCGATGGCTGGAGAGCCAGCTTCTAAAGTGCCACCGGAGTTGACCTTAACCCAGGAGGCCGACGCCCCATAACTCGAGTGCGTGTCGCACTTGCAGTGCGCCTGCCACAGCGCCAGAGTTGGATACCACGCGGGAATGCTCTGATCCGTCCAGGGATTCGTATTGTTTCCACCGTAGATGTTGTTATCCACGGTCGTGTAGCCGGTGAGCGAAGACGGAGCGAACAGCGTAGTACAATTGCTGATGATGTTGTTTTCGATGTAAACCGTGGCTCCGGCATTTCCGGTGACGCCAACACAGGTGTCGCTCGAATTTGCACCGATGACGGTGTTGTTGTAAAAGCGGACGTAGCCGCCGGCGGTGATGCTGACGATGCCGTTATTCTCCTGCTGGTACGTCATCAGCCAGAGGTTGTTGAAGACCCGGACATTTTGGTTTACCGATCCGTTCCCCTCGATGAACAGGCCGCTGGTTGGGCAGTTACCCCAATCGCCATCGATCAGATTGTTGTAGTAATCGATGCCCGAGTTGGTCGTTGTGTAGGCAAAAGCATGGAGCGAATTGTGGTGATCAGGGCATCCCGAATTATCCCAGTTCCCCGTTGCTCCGAAGTGATTGTCGTGGATCGAAGCTGCCGTCAAAGTGCCATTATTGTTATTGGAGATGTCCACGCTCGAATTGATGTTATAGGTAACGTTGTTATAGGCCTGAAATCCATTGTCGTTCGAACCGTTGGGCACGTATACGATCGCCGACGAAGTGTCGTGGATGATGTTGTTGTGAATTAACCACGTCCCGTTCCCCGAGGATGGCAGCGTCTGAATGCCGCGTATATCTCCGGCTGGCTCGTTTCCTCCTGAGGACTTCGTATAAATGGGTCCAATATTCAAGTTGCGAAACTCGCAGTTCGAGCAGCTTGTAGCGTCGATTCCAAACTGGGAACCGGAGGGCTGCGCTGCGCTGGATTGAACCGTGCCGTTGCACGGCACCAGCACCTGATTGATCCAACCACAAGGCACGCCGCCGTCTACGATGACGTAGCTTTTATTAGTCACCGCCAGACAACTGCCGCCATTGCAAGTCGTCGTGATGTTCGCGCCGGTATCGAATAGGATAGTGACTGGAGAGCCGTTCGCACCCGACCCCTGTGCCGTCAGTGTGCTGCTGATTGTTCCGCAAAGCAGTACGGTCGTACCTGGCCCGATCTGGCTCGTCCCGCCGCCCCAGTTGCTCGAACTATTGAACCAGGCAGCGTTATGTTGGCCGGCAGTGCAGGCGCCTTTGCTGCTGCCATCCTGCGTGATGTAAATGTTGGTTGCCGAAGAGAACATCAGCGGGCTAAATGTGAGTATGGATGCAACAATCAGAAGGAATTTCCGGGGGCCGTTCACGCGTTCCTCCACTAATCGTGTGCTGGGTGCGCTGTTTCAAGCGAACCCGCTGGTCGGACTTTGTCGTTCCCAGTAGGGGAGTTGCTCACGATCTACTGGATGATCGAGTCTCCTTTATAACCAGTAGTAGTTAACGCGAACAGGTCTCAGGAGGACATGGCCGCTTCCCAATATCCTTATGAACTGCGGGAAAGTCTTTCGACACGCGGTATTTGGACCCCATCGAAAGGCCCCGCAAACAGGCCCTTGTCAATTTCGAAGCATACTGGAATTTCGCGATCCAGTCATAGGCGCCGGCCAGTTTTGCCTGGAACAGCGCACCGTCGTCGCAGGAGTTGACCGGCAATCGTTCCATGAAAAACGGATCGCTCTCGGAGCGAGCTGAACCTACGATCGTACAAACGCCATTCTGGTAGCCGGCTTGCAGCAGCAAACCGCGCAGCATGTTTCTGAAATCAGTATCGGTTTGAGGAAAGGCGTAAGGATAGGCAAACGAGTCGACTTCGCAGCCGAGCTTGTCCTCGATGGTTTTCTTTGAGCCGGAAATCTCAACTTTGACTGCAGCGGGACTTAAGTCTCGAAGTTGCGAGTGAGTTACGGTGTGGGATCCGAAGCGGATTCCGTGATGGTTCAGCTCGCGAACTTCCGCCCAGGTTAAGCAGTTTCTTCCTTTGAACGATACTGGACTTTCTCCGATGTAAGCGGTTGGCAGAAACACCGTAGCGCTGAAGCCGCACTGGCTCAGCACGGGAAAAGCATGCCGATAAAAATCCTGATAGCCGTCATCGAAGGTGATGACAACCTGCTTGCCCGCGATCGGCGATTGTCCCCGCAGTCCGCTGATGGCCTCCGCGAGTGAGACTGTCCGGTAACCGTTGCCATGGAGATACTGTATCTGTTCGGCAAAGCGTTGCGGTGAGGTGGATGTGCGGTAGTAGGGATGCGCGGCCGCTTCTCTTTTATTCTCGCTGCAATTGTCTTCGGTGCCATCGGAGATGCTGTGGTACATCAGAATCGGAATCGACGGCGTCCGATTTGCAGCGGAACTCCGCAGCGGGTTGACCAGGTACAGCGTCGCGAAGCGATCGAAACGAAAGCTCATCTAGGCGCGGCGTCCAGCGCTCGCCATCGAAACCGTGTCGGCTTCGACGGGTTTGCGGGAGCGCGTCGATGTGAAGTTGAGGACTTCCTCCGCCACACGAGACTGTTGCTCCGCTGTCAACTGCGGGAACATGGGCAGCGAGACGATTTCCGCTGCGGCTTTCTCGGTCGCCGGGAAATCCCCCTTGCGGTAATTCATTCCGGCGTAAGCTTTCTGCTGGTGCAGCGGAATGGGATAGTGAATGCCCGTGCCGATGCCCGCCTGCTTGAGATGCTCCATCAAGCCTTCGCGGTCGGCGTTCCGGACGACGTAGAGGTGATAGACCGCGCGCGACCATGACGGCTCGAAGGGCAGCGTTACGACACTGTCCCTCGGACCCAGCAGGCGATTGTATTCCGCGGCGTGCTTCCGGCGTTCCGCGTTCCACTTGGCGAGGCGAAGCAGTTTGACGTGCAACAGGCCGGCTTGTATGGCGTCCAGCCGCCCATTGTAGCCTTCCATGTTGTGGTAATACTTTTTCGCCTGGCCATGATCCCGCACCATCTTGATCTTCGCCGCCAGTGCGGCATCGTTGGTGGTTACTGCGCCGGCTTCGCCGCATGCTCCCAGATTTTTTCCGGGATAGAAACTGAAAGCCGCGGCGCGCCCCATGGAGCCGGCCTTCATCCAGCGGTTGCGTTTCTTAGAAAAATATTCGGCGCCGTGTGCCTGGCAGGCATCTTCGATCACAATGAGCTTGTACTTTTCCGCCAGCGCAAGGATGGCGTCCATGTCGGCCATCTGCCCGTAGAGATGAACGGGAACGATTGCCGTCACCGGCCGGCCGCTGCGGCGGCTGATGAGCTTGCCGGATTTGTCGCGGCTGCACTGCTCAAGATAGTCTTGCAATTTTTTCGGTGACAGGTTGTAGGTGCGCTCATCGATGTCGACAAATTCCGGCAGCGCTCCCGCTTGCGAAATCGCTTCCGTGGTGGCAATAAACGTATGCGGCACGGTTACAACGACGTCGCCCGAGGTCACTCCGGACGCCATCAGGGCAAAGCGCAAAGCGTCAGTGCCGCTGCTGACCGCGATCGAATAAGTTGTCTCGCAGAATGTGGCAAAGGCCTTCTCGAAGTCTTCGACCATGGCGCCGCCGATGAAGCCAGCGGTGTGCAGGGCCTTGTGAAAGACTTCGGTTAGCTCCCGCTCCAGTTCGACATGAGGAGTGATCAGATCGAGAAAAGGAATGATGTTTGAATTGTTTGTAGAAACGCTCACTGGGAAGCCTCCACGCTTCGTTCGATATGACGCAAAAATTTTGCCGGATTGCCGGCGACGATGCTGTTCGGGGGCACATCTTTGGTCACCACGCTGCCAGCGCCCACAATGGCGTTTTCCCCGACGGTGACATTCGAAAGGATGGTCGCTCCGGAGCCGACCGATGCACCCTTTTTAATCACGGTGCGCTCGACCTTCCAGTCGGCCTCGGTTTGCAGATTTCCGCCCGCGGCTGTCGCACGCGGGTAGCTGTCGTTAATGAACATCACGCCATGGCCAATAAAGACGTTGTCCTCGATGGTCACGCCTTCGCAGATAAAGGTATGGCTCGAAATCTTGCAGCGCTGGCCGACGCTTGCGTTTTTTTGAATTTCAACGAACGCTCCAATCTTGGTTTCGTCGCCAATTTCGCATCCATACAGATTGATGAACTTCGATAACTTCACGTCCCGGCCGAGCTTCACGTCGGGAGCGATGCATACATGAGGATTCATGAAGAAAGACTCCGGTGCGAATGGGTGATCGGTGTTACGGCGACGGCAGTTTCAGGCAATCGTTCTGGCGCGGAGGCCGGTTTGCGGTTCAGTCGCGCGTACCACCCGCTTTGCTTCTGGCGGCTGTTCACGCAGTCAAGAACCAGTTCGGGCTTTTCCCAGGGAACATCGTGGTACGCCGACTGCAGAAACGGGCTTTGCGAGTCCCTGATCCATTCTTGCGGGAATAAGGCGATGGTGTCTTTTTCGGTGACTTTCGGCGCGGGCTGAATCTCTTTGCTGGCCAATGTCGCGCGCAATGCTGCTGGAAGGTCGCGTCCCGGGCCCAGTGTCAAGTGTCCAACCTGCGTAACCCGCGGATTGATTTCAATCAGGTAAGCGTGCTGCGTCTCCGCTTCGAGCATGAAATCGAAGCCGTAGAATCCCGAAAGACCGAGGCGGCGAACCACAGTTTCAGCGGCAGTCGCCATCTCAGCATTCTGAACCAGGCGCACCACGGTGGCGTGTCCGGTGGAACTGACTTTATTTACAACTTCAAAATGCAGAGCGGCTAGCAACACGCCCTTCGAGCACACGACTGTGCTGGTGGCTTCCTGCCCATTGATAAAAGACTGGATATTGACCACCCTGCGCTGCCGTTTGAGCGAAGGCCACACCAGCGTTGTGTCGTGGTCGATGAGCGCCCGCTTGGCGGCTCTCGCCAGCAACGGAGGAGCCTGCAACTGGTCGAAGGCGCGTTCGGCATCGGACAGGGTACGCGCGATTCTTACGCCATCGCCGCCAGAGGTGCCATCCGCTTTGAGCACTGCGGGAAGCCCCATACGGTTCACCGAGGCTTTCAGGTCCTCGCGAGTGTGAACAATTTGCGTAGACGGGACGCGCAAGCCCTCGGTGCGGGCGAACTCCATGAAAGCCCAGCGCTCTCGGACAACCGGAAAACTTTGCGGTTCGCCGAAAGAACGCTCCAGCAGCGCGCAGACAGAAGCTTCACTCCGGCCGTTACGCTTTTCACGGGCGTAGAGACAGTGCAGAAGCTGGGTTGCATGGTCGTCCCCGGCAGCAATGAAATCAGGACGGCTGATTGCGATAGCGCGGGCCAGCGAGCGCAGCGGAGAAAGCCCACGGTATACGTGAACTCGTTCCACGGAGCCAGTCTTGCGCAGCGGATGATTGTTCGGGCACACCGCATCAACCTGGCATCCGGCGCTGTGCAGAGCCATCGCCAGCCGGGCCGATGGGTACCAGCTTGAGGTCGTCGCTAACAGGACTTTGGGTTTCACAGTGGTCTTATCTGTCAGTGCAGAATGAAAATCAGATTCCGGAGAATCGAGCCGTGATGAATTCGGCTGGATGAGCTTAGCGGCGAATCGGTTGAATACCAGTTGTGTGGACTGAAGATTACAAGCGAATGGATCTAGAGGTGCACCAAAGCTCCGCGTTTGCGGATTGAGGCGTTGGCCGCCTCGAGCATCCGGACCACACGCAGGCCGGCCTCGCCGTCATTCATGGGTTTCTTGTCTTTGGCAATGCATTCGACAAAGTAGGAAAGCTCGCGGGTCAGGGCTTCGACCTGTTCGATCTGCGGAGCCCACATGTCTCCGGAGCGATAGTGCACCAGGAGGTTGTAGAGGCCTTCCTTGGTCTTGATGTTTACACCCTTGTCGTAAATTTTGATCTTCTCGTCGGCTTCGAGGTCATTCCACACCAGCATTTTCTTTTCGCCGCCAATCAGCGTGGTCCGCACCTTCACGGGCGAGAGCCAGTTCACGTTGATATGAGCGATGACTTTGTCGGGGAAGTACAACGTGATGAACGCCACATCTTCGTGGCCATTGAGGTGCGTCTGCCCAGTGGCGGAAATGGCTTCCGGAATCTGCGAGATCAGATGGTCGATGATCGAGAGGTCGTGCGGCGCGAGATCCCAGACCACATTCACGTCGTGCTGAAACAGGCCAAGGTTCACGCGTGTGGAATCGTAATAATAAAGTTTGCCGAGCGCGCCCTCCTGCAGAAGCTGCTTGATCTTTTGCACCGCCCCGGTGAACAGGAAGGTGTGGTCGACCATAATCTTGAGGTTCTTGCGGGCCGCTAGCTCGATCAATTCCTCGGCCTGGGCTGCGTTGGTGGTGAAAGGCTTCTCGACAAAAATGTGTTTGCCGTTCTGCAGAGCGGCTTTGGCCAGCTCATAGTGAGTCCAGACCGGAGTGACGACGGCAATGGCGTCGATGTCGGGCGAGGACATGATATCCCGCGCGTCGTCGGTGACCAGCACATCCGGATAAGCTTTGGCCACCTTGCGCCGCGCTGCGGGGCTTTTGTCACACACCGCGACTACATCGGCTTCATCGAGTCGGTCGAGATTCCGCACTACATTCGGCCCCCAGTAGCCATACCCAACCACGCCAAACTTCACCACAGCTTCACTCCCTGCCTGCTCCTGCGTCGCGTTTCCAATCCGCGGTCTTGGAATATATGTGACCATTTGTTTTGGCATCCTTAAGCGAGAAGAGTTAGGGAGAGGGAGACTGTTTAGTGCGCGCCTTCGCCGAGCACGACCGCGCCGGGCGTGCGGACCAGGATTTTGATGTCCATCCAGGGCGACCAGGTACGGGCGTAGCGCAGATCGAGCCGAACCATATCGTCGAAGGTGATGCGGCAGCGTCCGCTGACCTGCCAGAGTCCGGTGATGCCGGGCTTGGCTTCGAGCAAGCGGCGGCGGTGCCAGATATCGTAGGCCTCAACCTCGTAGGGAACGGGAGGACGCGGGCCAACCAACGACATTTCTCCGAGAAGCACGTTGAGGAATTGGGGAATTTCATCGAGGCTGGTTTTTCGCAGGAAGCCACCGACGCGGGTGATGCGCGGATCCTTGGTCAGCTTGTAGACCTTCTCGCCATTACCGCTCACTTGATGGTCGGCTTTGCCGGCAATCAGTTGTCGTACGTACTCCCGATGCGCCGCGGCGTCGTTATTCACATACATGGAGCGGAACTTCAGGAACACGAAAGCTTTGCCATGCTGTCCAACGCGCCGCTGCCGGAAAAACACCGGGCCTTCGGAGGTTGCCTTGATTGCCGCGGCAATGATCAGGAAAATCGGGGAAAGAAAGATCAGGGCGACCGCGCTGCCGAGTATATCCATCGTGCGCTTCATCACGCGGAACACCTTGCGGGCATCGTCCCGCGTCGAGAGATCGGGATAGAGGGTCTGATTGCTGGGCGGCTCGGCGGCATCCTGATCCCAATCCTCGGGAAACACGTGAAACGAGAGGCTGATCTGATCGAACTGCTCCGCGGTGAGATTGCTGCGCAGGGTCTCGGTGATGCGGCCGACAATGGTGCCAGGAATCAGGCTGGTGTTGTCGTTGCCAATTTCGGTGAACATGACACCCACTACACATTGATCGGCGTACCAGCCGGTGATGTCGGTTTCGCGGGTGGTAAGAGAAAGCGCCGCCAGTATTTTCGCCAGCGTCTTCCCGTTTTTGTCCGAGGGAAGATGCTCGCCCATATCGAGCAACAGCAGGACAAAAGGTTTGCGGGAGCGCTCACTCCTTTTTCTTTCGAGCGTGATCATCCTCCGGAAGGCTTCCGCGTCGAGAACGCCGCGGTCCATCGACGAGGAGACGCCCGAAACCGGGCTCAAACTTATACTTTTGCCAGAACGTCTGACGTTCACAAATTACCTCCGCAGATTGTGCTCGCTGGGGGTAGGGACAAGCGAACCGATCGTTGCCAATGCCGATGTGGGTGGGGCAGGAGCTACCAGAATGCGACGGCCCGCATGCGCCGTTTCTTACTTTGTCTTGACACTTAGTCTTGAATTACTTTGTCTGTATTTCTTGCCTCTTGCTACTACGAGCGGTCTGCCGGGGGAGAGCTGTACCGCTGGTAATAATCGCTGTGTGCCACGTTCGAACTGCTGTTGACGAGGGCGCCCAAAAGCTTGGAGCGCTCGATGGCTTCGATGCCTCGCTGCAATTGCTGCTTTTCTGTGATGCCTTTGCGCGTAACCAGCAGGATTCCATCGGACAGGCGCGACCAAATGCTGGCATCGGCCAGGGGCAACACCGGAGGAGAATCGATCACGATCCAGTCAAACCAGGACTCCAGTTGCTCCATCAGCGACGGCAGCTTTCCCGATTGCATCAGTTCCAGCGGATTTTGCGGCGCGCTGCCCGCCGGCAGAATCCACAGGCCCAGACTCTCCAGGCGGTAGATGTTGATGTTCTCCGTCTTGCCGCTCAGCCACTCGCATAACCCGGGAAGCCGTCCCAGGCCAAATTTTTCCGCAACCGCGGGACGCCGCAGATCGCCTTCTAGCAGCAGCGTCTTATGCTGCTTTCTTCGAGCCAGTGTGCAGGCCAAGTTGGCCGCGACCGTACTTTTTCCCTCCTGCGGAATCGTGCTCGTAATCAAAACCTTTTTCAGGGTTCGGCTCTGCCGGAGCTGCCGCAGCTTCACCGCCAGAAAGCGGAATTTTTCCGCTCCCAGGCTTTCTTCTGCCCCCACCGACACCAAGCGGCTACTTGGCAAAATGGAAACCGGCAGTGTGGGAAACTGACCCAGTTCGCTTGAGTTGGCGGCGGCATGGTCGTGCCGGCCATTGCCGTTCGCGGCCGTGCCATTGCTCGGCGTTCCACTCACCACTCCCGCGGCGGCGGCCCGCATCTGCATCTTGCGCTCTGCAGCCTGCAGCAGTTCGGTTGCGGGCGGATACCCAGCGGACCGGGCCGGAGCAGTTTCGCCCCCAACGCTCTCCGCTTCCGATCGCTGTAATGCGTCAAAAATATGGCTCATGGTTGGTTCACTATTTGGCTTGCTGTCGGTCGTTCTTAGTCGTTACTAATTTTTGAACTTGAGTGTTCTGAGTTGAGGCTGCGTTTGGTTTGCCAATCTGTCACTGCTCCGACACTCTTACGGTCACGTGCGTGGTCAATTCCTCATCGCGTGCCTGCTCAGCCTCAAGCCGCTCCGAGAGTTCAAGCAACTTTTTGGCCGCTTGGCGAAGGTCGAGTTCCTCGGAGCCCTTTTTTCTGGTGCGGGAGCTGTGAACGCCCAAACGAAAGTCGGATGCGATCGCGTCAATCATCTCGGGAGAAACGTCGGCTGCCTGCTTGGCGTAGGCGGCGATCAACGCGTTTTCGCAGATGGTGTTGATCAGGCGTGGAATTCCTCGAGAATGCAGATGGATCCGCGCCGTAGTCTCCTTGGGAAACAGGATTGCCGGATTGGGACTTCCCGCAAGCTGGAGCCGGCGCTCGATGTAGCCCTTGGTTTCGTTCAAGTCCAGCGACGCCAGATGGGAGCGCAGCGCGATGCGCTGCTTCAACTGCCGTAATTCGAACGAGTCGAGCTTCTCGTCCAGTTCGGGCTGGCCGACCAGAAGGATCTGCAACAGCTTCTCATCGGCGGTTTCCAAGTTGGTCAACAGCCGGATCTCCTCAAGAATGTCGGTCGAGAGATGGTGCGCTTCGTCGACCACCAGCACCGTGGTCAATTTTTTCTCGCCGCGCGAGACCACGTAATTGGCCAGCAGCAGCAGCAGTTCGCTTTTGTTCTTGCCGCCGGCAGGCAGTCCCAGATCGCCCGCAATGTACTGCAGAAATTCGAGCGGGGTGAGCCTCCCGTTGAATACGTACGCATATTTGACGTCGTTGCTTTGCCTCAGCAATTGCAACAGACAGCGCAGCAGCAGAGTCTTGCCGGTACCGACTTCTCCGGTCAACACCACGAACCCTTTGCGCCGCCGGACGCCGTAATAGAGGGCCGCTAACGCTTCGTTGTGTCTCTCGGTGGGAAACAGGAACGAAGGGTCCGGAGTAATTTCAAACGGGTTGCGCTTCAAATTGTAAAAAGCTTTGTACATTTTTATAGATCGTTATAGATCGCCAATTGCAGGTCGTTAGTTATCGATCGTTGTTTTAAATCGCTAGCCGCGCAGGTAACTGTAGGCCGACCCCAGCAAGATTGTGCCCATCACTAAAGCTGCCGTCGCCCATCCCAGCCATAACTTCTTGCGTTCACTCTGCTCGTCGGCAGCTGCGACGATCGCAGGGATCTCCGAGATCACTGCCACCGGCAATAGCTTTTGTAAGTCTTTCTCTTCGTGAACCCGGTCATCCATCATCTCGAATGCACCAGCCACGGCAGCGCCCAGCGCCAGTCCTATGGCCAGTCCGATGCCGCAGAACTTCATGCGATTGGGGAAATCCGGCTTCAAGGGCAGGCTGGGCGGATCGATGATGCGAAAACGTTCACCCTGCTGCAGCAATTCCATGCTTGTTGCCATCGCTGACTCATTCTTCTTTTTCAGCAGCTCGTCGTAATTCGCCTTCGACTGCTCGTAGCCGCGGGTCAAATCGGAAAGTTGCTGTTCGCGTACCGGCTCCTGATTCAGCCGCGACTGGTAATCGGTGACCTTGGCCTGCAACTCTGAAACGCCGCGCTCGCGGTTGGCAATCTCAACTTTATTGGCTTGCAACTGGCCCTGCAACTGCGCCATCGGAGATGAAGGATCGCTGAGCTCAGCCGTATCCGCCATCGTTTTCGAGTCGTTCGAACCGCCGGCGGCTCGGGCTTTCAGGCCGGCAGCGATCTGGTCCCGCATCTTTTCGGTCTTTGCAATCTGATCCTTGAGCTTGCGGACATCGGGATGGCGGTCGGTGTAATGCGAGCTCAGATCGGCCAATTGCGCTCTTAACTTGTCCAACTCGGCATCGATCGCCGGCAGACCGACCGGCGCTCCGTTTTCGGCCTTCGGCGCAGCCTGCATCGAGCGATATTGATTCACCAGCGTTTCCAGATAGACGCGCTGCTGCTTGGCGGTATTCAGGGCATCTTCTTGGGTCTGCAACTGCGCCTGCACTCCAGCGAGGATTTGCAGGTTGCTGGCAACCTGCGCCGGCATTTCGCTGACGTGCTGCCCCTTGAACTCGCGAATCTTTTCTTCCTGGTCCGACAGCGTCTTGCGGGCGGTCTCCAGCTGGTTCTCAAGAAATTTGGTTGTATCCTCCGACTGCTGCTGGCGCACTTCGAGGTTCTCGCTAATGAATAGATTCGTCAGTTCGCTGGTCACCCGCTGTGCCAGCTGAGGATCGCCGGAAGAATACGAAACGTTGAAGGCGCTCACTCGGTTCTGGGCGTCGCGCACCAGCTCGATTTCGATCTGGCTACGCATGCTCTCCACTTTTTCATCCGGCGTCATGTGGCCGTGTGGATCGGCATAGAGGTTCAGCTGATCGATGATATGCAGCAAGCGGGTACGGCTTTCAATCTGCTGCGTGATGCTGCGCAGCCGGTCCTGTAAGTCGTCATTTACGTTGGGCGTAACGTAATCCTTGGGCATGGTCGGCTGTTCGACCAGAATCAGCGTGGTCGAGCGATAGCGCGAGGGCAGAAACCAGCTCGCACCCCATACCACGAGCCACCCCAGAAGCAGCGGGATCAGGAACGGCATGTGGCGGCGTCGCACGATCCCGAGATAGCGCGGGAGATCAAAGCCGCCTGAATTTTTTTCTTCGAGTTCTTCAGTCATGATGACAGGACCTTAATTAATTTCGAACTATCTTTAGTTAGTTTCGAATCTATCTTCCGAGCGGCCGGGCGAATTGATAGGAAATCGAAACAAATTCCCGATTCGTGTCAGGAGTCGCAGCCAGTACCGCGACCGAACTGTAATCTTCGCGTAGCCGGGTGTAGCCGAGCTGAAAATTAAAATGCTGTCCAACCTGCTGCTGCAAAGATGCCGTTCCCGACCAGGTGTGTCCATTATTCGCAAGCAGCGGCGTCGAGGCCAGCAAGTCGTTTTGGGCATACGATGCCGCAACTGAAGCGCTCAGCTTGGGCAAGAGCTGCTGCCGCGCCGAGGCAATCGCAGCGTCTTCCCGCACGGCGCCGATCAGCCCTCCACCGGCGGTGATGGTATGCGTGTAGCCGAGGGCCAGATTCGTGCGGCGTCCCTGCCAGCTCATGCTGGCTCCCGCACTCGGATTCCAGCTGATAAAAGCCGACCCTGGCACCTGCGCCGTGGTCGAAAACTGAGTGCCGACGTTGGCGTACTGCGGACCGCCAAAGGCGGAAATGGAAAACTTCAAAGTCACATACAGAGTGTAAAAAGCCATTACCGCGTGAGTCTGCGTCTCGTTCGTTCCCGGCGCGGGATAGGACAGCAGGCGCTGATACTGATAGGTTGCACCGAGATAGTGCATCTTCGAGACGCGCACTGCATAGAAGACGGTTCCACCCTGCGAAGCCGAATCGTATAGGCCTGAAACTTCCGCGGCATTCGGATAGTGCAGGTTCGAAAAGGTTCCGCTGGCCCCGACCATGCTATTGGCGGCGAACTGGTAGTTGAGGCCCACATTGCCCGCATTGCTCAGGCGGTCTGCAACCGGCGCAATCACCGACTGGTTCGGCGCCTGGATTCCGCCCGAAACTGGAGTGACTGCTCCCGGATCCGGCTGATTAAAAACGTTCGAACTCTTCTGCAGCGCATCGCGCGCTGAGAAAGTTACGTGTGGGCTCAGGCGATATTGCAAGTCCAGCGCCAGGTTCTCGTCCGCTTCGTTGTATGAGGTATCGCGCTGATAGAAAGTGAATCCTGGGGCGTAAGCCAGCACCCAATGCAGGCGCGCCGAACTCTCGTCGAGCGCCAGGGTGGGCCAGATCGAATAACTCACATCGCTCACCGGATGTCCGTTCACCGAACCAAAAGCGTTGTCCGAGTAGGCGCTCGTAAAGTTGACGCCGCCGCGCAAATAATTTGCTCGCTCCTCGGAGGTAAAAGAAACGGGATACGTCGATCCGCTTACCGGAGGCGGCGTCTGCATGCGGTTTGTGTCCGGGGAGCTATTCGCCGTATCGGCATCCACGGCGCCAGTCACCGCGGGCACGGGAATGCCTGGTGCGTCCTGCGTCCATCCCAGCGTGCTCGCCAGCAGCACCAATCCCAACCCGAATAAATCGAAGATTCTGATCTTCACGGAGCAGTGTTGACGGAGCATGTTCACGGAACGATATTTACGGAACGATGATGGTGTCGCGCGGCTGCAGCTTGATGTTCTGCGACATGTTCTTACCCTGCGCGACGTCTTTGTAGTTAAATGGGAGGCGCGTCTCCCCGTCGGGACCTTGCCGAAGAACATAAATCGATTTCTGTTTGGCGAAATCGCGGAAGCCGCCGGCCAGCGCAATGGCGTCGAGCACTGTGGGAGAGTTGGCGATCACGTACGCGCCCGGACGCACCACTTGTCCCAGAATGTTGAATTTCTGGCTGTTGACCTGCTGCACCATCACCGTAACTTCCGGCTCCGAAATGTAATTCTTCAGCTTGCTGGCGATATCTTTTTCAAGAGCCGCCGGAGTCTGGCCTGCCGCCTGAACCTCACCCACAAGGGGCAGCGAAATTTTGCCATCGGAGCGCACCGGAATCGAGCGCGAGATGTCCGGCTCCTTCCAGACGTTGATGGCCAGGACATCGTCATTGCCAATGATGAAAGTGGCATCGTGTGGCTTCGCTGCCGTTGGCGCGGCGGGAGCCGTCTTCGCAGAGTTGGCCGCACCGGAATCGGCACCGGATCCGCTCTGCGCGAAAACCGAAGCGGGCAAGAGCATGAGAAAGGCGCAAACCACCAGTCGTCCAGTCCATCCGCCGCGGGTGCTGCCAGCCTTCATCATCTCTATCGCTGCTCGATTCTCTTTTCCGTTTGCGTGCGTATGCAAAATTAACTGGCCTTTCCGTTGCCTTTGACGCCGTCCGCCTGCACCGAGAATTCTTCCACGGGCAGCGACGGAAGATAGGCGTCGGGCGCCCGCATGTGGTATTGCTCAATCTTGTACAACAGGGTGCGGTAGCTCACTCGGAGCAGCCGGGCAGCCGCCTTGCGGTTCCAACCGGTTTTCTTCAGCGCTGCGCCGATGGCATTCTGCTCAGCCTCCGACTTGATTCCCTGAATCAGCGACTTCAGCGACTCGGGTTCGGCTTCGCGCCGCCCCAATTCGTTTTCTTCGTCGCCGTCGATTTCTCGCTCATACCGCTCTGTCTCATCCCATGCGGACTGAGCTGGCCTCATGTTTCGCGCAGGTACGCGGGCACCTCTATTGATCGAGTCTAAACCCATTTCGCCGAGAGTCAACTGCGGCTCGCCGGCGACCAGGTAGCGCTTCACAAACGTCTCAAGTTCTGTCAAATTTCCCGGCCAGACGTGCTGCTCGCAGGCATGAAGCATGCTTGTGGAAAATCCCCGGGCGGGCAGGTTGTAGTGTTTCGCGAGTTTGTGCATCAGATAGCGCAACAGGATTGCAATTTCGTCTCTACGCTGCCGTAAAGGAGGAACCTGCACGGTAAACGCGCTCAGACGATAGTACAAGTCTTCCCGGAGCCGCTTTTCAGCCAGCGCGCGGTCGAGGTTGACACTGCTCGCTGCCAGTATTCTTACGTCGGCCGTTGCCGCATCCACTCCCGCCGCCCACCGCACGTCCGCGTTCTGGACACCTTGGTTCGGAAAAATTTCATTGCGGAAATCATCGCTACGGAAGCCATGATCTGCCAAGCCGCCATAATTCTGCGATGGTTCGTCCTGAAATACCGGGTTTTCCAAGCCCGCACCTTGCAATCCCTGATGCTTCAATGCCTGGCTCTTCAACGCTTGGTTCTGCAGCACCTGCAGCAGGCGGGATTGCAACCTGGCGGGCATCTCGGTAATTTCGCTCAGAAAGATCGTGCCTTTTTCCCCGGCGGCAAACTTTCCTAGACCCGCCGGACGGGTGCCCTCAGAAGCGGCGCGTTTCTCGCCAAACAGTTCGGCTTCGAGCAAAGCTTCCGGCATCTCCGCACAATTAATTTTGACGAGCCGGAAGCCCGATCGTACGGAAAGCTTGTGGATCAGGCTCGCTACCGTGTACTTGCCGCATCCCGGCTCGCCGAGAATCAGGACGGGGACATCGGCCTGCGCCAGCAACTCCGCCTGGGCGCGCAGCTTGTGCATGATCGGGCTGGCGCTTACGAAAAATCCATCCGCGCCAATGGTATCGAAATTCTCGCGGGCGACTGCACCATGTCCGTTGCCGGCTGGCTCCAGGTGCCGACGGACCACCGCTTCGATTTGCTGCTCATTGAAAGGCGCGACCATAACATCCTCAGCACCTAGGCGGGCCGCTTCTTTGCCGGTAGCTGCATCGTCCGAGTGGCAGAGCACCGCGACGGGGAGTTCGGGGCGCAGCCTGCGCAGCCAGCGTAACAAGTGCAAACTGTCGGAATCGCCGCGGGGAAGATCGAGCAACAGCAACCGGGGAGTCGCGCCGGACTGAACCCGCTCCATGGCATCCCAGCCGCTGGCCGCAGTTTCCAGATGCCAGGCGTTTGATTCTGCAATCGACCAAAGCAAGCGGAGAACTGCAGGTTCCCGGCTTACGGCCAGCAAATGAGTTCTTTCCATTCTGTTTTCCGTCAAAGGGTAGGTAAATCCTGACCGAGGGAAAGCGAACTAACTATCTTGGGGAGAACTTCGGAGATTTCGATCGAAAACGGGTGCAACCATAAGGTGCAAACCAAAATCGATACGACTTGAAAACTGTAACTTCACACCGGCTCTACTTCGTAGCCTTCCACACGCACCGACAAAGATCGTTGAATCGCGTCCACTGAGATCACCAGCGTGCGGTCTCCGTTGCGCGAGACCAATATGCCCTCCAGGCCATCCAGCGCCCCGCTGCGGATTCGCACTCGCTGTCCGATCTTCAGGAAAGGATGAGTAGACCACGGCAGCTGACCTTCCACCACATTGCGCACCGCACAAATTTGTTCGTCGGGAATCGGCGCGCCTTCGCCGCGGGACCCGACCAGATTAAATACACCATCGACTCGCAAAACCCTGAGGCGCTCCGTCCGGTTCGGAATGAATCTGGCGAACACATAGCAACTGAAGAGCGGCATCTGTACCGATTTTTTGCGATCGCTCCAACGATGCGTTTCAGTGACTAGTGGCAAGAAAGTTGTCACGCCGCGCTCTTCTAGACGCTGCGCCACAATCTTTTCGTGCCGAGGGCGGGTTTGCAGACCGTACCAGTGCTCGGTCTCGACTCCGACCGGCGGAACCAACTGCGCAGACTCCCACGTTAAGGTACTGATGCCCATAGCTTCGCCCTCTAAGTCACTTGTCACAGTGACCCCAAATGAATTAAGACACGATTCCTGTCAAGATCCCGGTTATAGGACCAAGGGGGATGCCAACTAGCAGAATCTGGAGGGGGATACTGGTTTCTGCTATCGCCTATTACTCAATAGTTACTTAAAGCGACTTTTCGTTTCAGAACCATCCGAAGCTTTCAAGTCTGCCTCGGTATCAGGAATCATCCGCGCCCTAAAAATCACTGGCAATGAGCTAGAATGATTGCGCTTGGTCCTGACCTTCACAGTGTTGCGTAATGTCATCAAGGCCTAGGGGGAGAAGGCCACATCGGTTTCAATGTTAGCTGCCCTGATGCTGATCGATAGTACACACGATTGCAGTTCTCTGCAAGTGGTACACGCACCCAGGGGTGTGTTACCCACGTGCTATATGGATTAAGGTCCTATGACTATGAGAATGCTAGGCTAGAGACGCTTTTCTCTCTTCCGCCATTGCTTTACCTCTGCCTCTCATATTTTGAACGAGGATCCTAGCCTTCATGTCACTCATTATATTAATGTTACATGCCTGCCTGCGCTTCACAATGGCATCCGCTGCGATGCGAAGAGCGCTAGAAAACCTTCGTCTAGGTCGAACGCCTTATGCAAGACCTTGCAACTAGTGTCAATCATTTGCTACATTCCCCAAACGGGTATTTGAATCGCAAGGAGAGAACTCGTTAGAATTTGCGCCGCTTCTCGGGAAGCGGACCTGTGTAAGCATTGGGGATTTGTTCGAGTCCGGCGTCAAAGGTTGTTATGCGAAATGAGCAGAGTCCGCCCGAGCCTTCCATTCGAGTCCTGGTTGCCGACAGTTCGAGTATTCACACCCTTCTGCTCGCGAATGCGCTGAAGCGCGACCCGCAACTGGAAGTGATTCCATTCAACTCCGACTGTCGTGAGTTGCCTGCGTATGTCGTGGCTCAAAGCATCGATGTACTAGTGATTAGTTCCGACCTGCAGGATGAGCCCTCGCGCGGGCTCGACGCGCTGCGCGAGTTGCGCGCCAAGCATCCCATCACGCGCGCTGTGGTTCTGGTGAATCTGCCCAAGCGTGAAGTGGTGTTGAACGCCTTTCGCGCCGGTGCAAAAGGAGTGTTCTGCAAGAGCGAACCGATCGAGCTTCTTTGCAAGTGCGTTCGCTGCGTCCACCAGGGTCAGATCTGGGCCAACAGCAGTGAGCTTGCTCTCGCGGTTGAGGCGTTAGCCGGCGCTCCTGCAGTGCGGGCCGTCAATGCGGACGGCATGAGCCTCCTTTCCAAACGCGAACTCCAGATTGTGCGCTGCCTGGCAGAAGGTCTCACGAACCGGGAGATTGCAGAACGTCTAAAGCTGAGCCAACACACCGTTAAAAATTATCTCTTCCGCGTCTTTGACAAACTCGGAGTCTCCAGCCGGGTTGAACTTTTGTTTATGACGTTGAGCCAGCCTGGTTCAAACCGATTGGCTTGGCCGGATTTGCCTTTGAGTTCTGAGCTTAGCGGTTCACCTGATGATTTTGTTTTGTGCCAACGGGCGGCCGAGGCCGGGCTACCGGCTGCTCAACTGGCCCTCGCTCAAATGTATTTGACGCGAAAGGCTGGCCCTCAAGATCTCGTCCATGCCTACATGTGGTATCTCATTGCCATGGAGCGTGCCTCGGAAGCCAAAGGAGTCATCGCCAAAGTGATGACGGCCGCGCAGATCGATGAAGCTCGCCGCGGTGCAAGTGCCTGGCTTTCCCGGTTGGAACCGACTCCGCGCGTTGCCCTTCAAAGTCGGCCCAGCTCCCAACTTTCGAGTGCTGCTGACGGGCCTCCATTTAAATCGCTGGACTAAGAGAACCGGCAAGCTTCGTATTGTCTGGGATGAAGCTGCGCGAAACGATCATGCGTATAAATGAAAACGGCGTGCCGATATCGGCACGCCGTTTTCATTTGCGAAATTTGATTCGTGCTAGCTTTGTTTCGTCTGCACCGTTTCTGTCAGCTGATCGTGCGCCGTACTTTTTCGCAGTGACTGCACGAACAAAACTCCGAAGCAGGCGAGGCTGGCAAGAAATAGATACATCAAATTCGACCCGCCTTCGGGGACCGACTGGCAATTACCTCCGCCATTGTTGCCGCCGCCCCAATCCTTGTCACCTTTGTCGTCCCATCCGTTGCCACCTTGGTTACCGCAGCCGTTATTGCCACCGCCGCCGCTGCCGTGGTGACGATCGCGGTCAAAAACGAAAGTCACGAAGCTGGGCACAGCGTGACTCACACTCGCGACCGACCCGTGCGCCGTACCTTGGGCGAGGGCGAAAGGTGCGCAACACAAGACCACCGCTAAAGCAATCATCGAGAGCTTGCTTATGAATTTCATCATGAAACTCCTGTGGACTCGATAGCAGTGGGGGAAGGCTGCTTATGAATGTCTGGCGCACCTTGCGCCGAGAATCGTAGCAGTCACTCTAGCGCAACTCTGCTCAATGTCAAGGGTGATAATTGCTGCGATATCGGTTGCAGAAGATTGCAACCACCAACCAACTAACGAGGAGTGAATAAGATAAGGAAAACCAGGACAGTCAGAGGATCGTCCAAAAGTGTAAGAAAAATTGTGGAACACATTGCGCGAACAGGTGCTGATCGTACGAAGAAACTCGATCCATTCCGCCTCGCGGAAATGATTATGGCGGCGGAATCACTGCTCCCACTGGAGTCGAACGAGCGCTTTCTTCATTGCTCGAGTTCACCGCAGTGGTCTCGTAATAATAAGTCTGACCGTCCGTCACGGAGCTATCCGCGTAAGAAGGGTTGGCATCCAGCCCGCTGTTGATTCTCACGTAATTGCCGTTTGCTCCATTGCTGCTGCGATAGATGTTATAGCCCACCACATTCGGCGATGAATCCGCATTCCACGAGAGATTGACCACATGGACCGGCGCCGCTATTCCCGTACCGGTAAGAGTTGCGATCGTGGGTGAGTTCGCTGTGTTGCTCGCAAAAGAAGCGCTTACCGATGCCACCCCACTCGTCTGCGGCGTGAACGTCACGGTGAAGGTCGCGCTTTGGCCGGCGGGGATCGTGACGGGTAAGGCCAACCCGCTCACCGCAAACTCAGAACCGCCCACACTCACCGATGACACCACCACGCTGGCACCCGTCGCAGTCAGCGTTCCGGTTTGAGTCCCGCTGGTTCCAACCGTGACACTGCCTACATTGATGGTGGTCGGATTCACGCTCAACTGGCCTTGCGACTGCGCCGTTGCCGATCCGCTTAAACCAATCGTCAGGTTGGGATTCGAAGCGTTCGACGTAATCGCCACACTTCCACTGAAACTTCCCGCGGATTCAGGTGCGAAGTTCACGCTGAACGAAGCGCTTTGTCCCGGCGTCAAAGTGATGGGTGTGCTTACGCCGGAGACGCTGAAGCCGGTTCCGCTGGCCGCGATCTGAGAAATGGTCGCACTCGTTCCGCCGCTGTTCGTCACGGTTTCGGTCTGGCTTTGGCTGGTCCCGATCGTTACATTGCCGAAGGTGACGCTGGCCGGCGCGGCCGTGAGTCCACCCGTTAATCCCTGCGGGCTTTGCGCGGCAGGTTTGCCGGTGCTCAATCCCTGACAACCGGTCAAAACGGCGAGGCCCACAATCACCGCAACAACCGCTCCGCCGCTGCCCAAGCGGCTTAACCGCGAATTGACGAATTGTTTTCGATTCGCTTGCATGCGCGATTGAACGGTAAGTGTGACCTCTCCTCGAACATGCCGTAAGGTCTCGAAAGGGCACGATGACCTGCCGCGAACGGCCTATCGCTTTTGGGTAACTTGGGATAACTAAACTAGACCTTGGGTGCAAAGAAAACGTCCCGGGAAGAACCCTCGAAAGCCGCGACAGGCGCGGAAACCCGCCTATCGCCGAATCAGAAATCCTGGTCACAATTACGCCCGGCCCGAGCGCGTCGAGAGAATCTATCACAAAGCGCCAACTGCTGACAGCGCAGTTGTACGATTTCTCCGCTGCAATGCATCATGATCGGTGCAGAGTAGCCCATCCAGAGTAAGCCGGAGGATGAAGTATGCAGAAACATGTCTTGCCGCCGTGCCTTATACTGCCACGTTGCCTGCGGGTATCGTATGGTTGCTACTAATTCATCTTCGTCCCGGCTGGCTTATATCGACTGGATGCGAGGCTTGGCTTGCGTCCTGATGTTCCAAACTCATTGCTATGACTCCTGGCTCGGCGCGAGCGAGCGTCACAGCAAATTTTTCATCTGGTCGCAACTCGGAGGAACCTTCCCTGCTCCTCTGTTTCTTTTTCTCGCCGGAATTTCATTCGCGCTGGTAACCGGGAAGCTCGTGCGGAAAAATCTCCGGCCCGCGCAAATCGCACGCGCCACCATCCTTCGCGGCGCTGGGATTCTTGGCTTCGGTCTGCTCTTTCGGCTGCAGGAATATCTCATTGCATGGGGCTGGGCGCCGCTGAGCGATCTCTTGCGCGTGGATGTGCTCAACACCATCGGCGTGTCGATGATGCTGATGGGCCTCGTCTGCTGGTTGGTGCTATCGCTCCGCCACGGAAAATCTTCCACGGGCGCGCTGATACTGACCTCAGCCGGGACTGCTTTGCTGATTTCTCTCCTCACCCCACTGCTGTGGACAAGCTGGAGTCCGGATTGGCTCCCGTGGCCGCTGAAGTCCTACATTAATGGGGCTCACAATCTGGGCGCACCGCAGCCCTGGCTCTTTCCGATTTTTCCATGGACGGCCTTCGCCTTCGCCGGACTCTCTGCAGGATTCATTTTGCAAAGCGACTGGGCGCGCAGACGTGAGACTCGGATCTTCTTATTTGCGGGTTGCGTCGGTCTTGTATTTGTTGAAGCCGCGCGCTGGCTGGACGCCCAGCCCCGTCAGCTCTATGCCGTCTACGACTACTGGCATACCAGTCCAAACTTCTTTTTGATTCGCGTAGGCATGTTGCTCATGATTCTTTCCGCCAGTTACGCGTGGTGCCACTGGGTTATCGGACAAGGCCGTGCGGGATTATGGGGTTTCAGTCCACTCATTCAACTAGGCCAGGCTTCGCTGCTGGTCTACTGGGTCCACCTTGAATTCGTGTATGGACGTTTTTCCATCCTGCCCAAGCACGTCCAAAGCATCCGGACAGCCTCACTGGGATTGCTGACTATTTTTCTCGCCATGCTCTTGTTGGCGTTCCTGCGCACGCGGCTGAAAGGACGCGGTGACGAGATTCTGGCTTGGTTTCGCACTCCGGTGCGGGCAAACTGAGTGGGTCTGCGGGAGCCGTCTGAAATTAATTTTGCGACGCCGAAAAACCGCGCCGGTTTTGTTCCCTAGCGGAATTGCTTCGCAAACTCCACCACTTCACGCTCCGCCCAGCGGCCATCGTAAGCCGGATCATTCTCGCGCTCGCTAATAAAAGCGCAGTGGCCACCATCTTCGGTTTCTACATAAGTAATTTTTGGATTCGCGAGAAGTTTCGCCCGCGTTTCCGGCAAGATACGAATGAACGGATCATTGTTGGCATGAATCACGAGAGTCGGGCGCGCGATGCGATTCACTACATTTGCAGCCGCTGCTCGCGCATAATAATCGTCGGCTCCCGTGAAGCCGCAATAGTAAGCTGTCACGCGATCGTCGAATTCTCGCAACGTGCGAACCCCCCGCACCCGCGTGGGATCGAAGCTTGCGGGAAATAATCTCACTTTACGGCGATAGCGCTGAAATAACTGCGTCAGAAAGTAGTATTCGTAAATCCGGTTGGCGGGCTCGTGTAGCGCATCCGCACCAGCCGCCAGGTTTATTGCGGGACACACCGCCACAGTTCCGCGAAACTCGTTCGGACCGCCGCTTCCCCACTCTCCCGCCAGCTTCAGAACCAGGTTGCCGCCCATGGAAAAACCCACGAGGACGAAGCCCGGCACGCCATCGCGCTCCACGATATTCCGCGCCACAGCTCCAACGTCGGCGGAACGGCCCGAGTTGTAAAGCGTGGGCGCGCAGTGGTCCATGCCGCCGCAGTTGCGCTGGTTCATGCGCACCACACTCATGCCTGCAGCCAACCCCTTCTGAGCGATCCCCATCATGTATTGCGATTCGCTCGATCCCTCAAGCCCATGCACGATGATTAAGGTCAGAGCGCTCCGCCGCTCCGCCTGCCAGTGACAATGGCACAACACGGAGATTCCGGGTTCCACTTCGATTAAGCGCTTTTCAGCTGCGGGCAGCTCGATCCGCCGCTTGAGAAAAAAAGACGCGAGAGTCTGCACATGCCCACCCCGCAACCACGGACGCGGACGGAAGTTCGAAGGCGCGAACGCCCGCTGCTTCGATATCGAACTGTCCCCGAGATCAACTTCTACGCGTAAGGGTTTCAGGCATCACCACTTGATTTGCGAAGTTTGCAAGGAACGATTCTAATAGTAGCTATCTGCTTCACGGGAGTCATCGTATGCCGATTTTTGAATACGTCTGTCAGGATTGTCAGCACGAATTTGAAGCCTTGGTTTTCGGCCGCGATAAAGCCGCCTGCCCGAAATGTCAAAGCAAAAAGCTAAGCCCTCAGCTTAGCGTCTTTGCCGTCTCTGCCAAGGGCCACCACGCCGGCGCGTCTTCTGCTCCGGCCGGAGCGTGCGGTTCCTGCGGTGACCCGCGAGGTCCCGGCGCCTGCTTGCTCGGCGACATGGACTAACAACTTGATGAGAGTTAGGGTGAAGCTGGGGCCGAACTGGGTGAGGCTGGAGCGGAGCGATGGTGGAGCAGCGCTTCAGTGCTGCGTCGGAACCTCCTGCCTTTGAACCCGGCTTCAGCGGCTGATGTGCCTTGACTACGCCCTGCCGGATCCTAAGCGCTCTAGAACTTTAAAGAAGCTATCGAAGTAAAGAAGAAGATCCACACCCAAGAATCAGCGCCCTTGAGTAACTATCCTTCAGTCACCACCCCTCTGGTGACCGTCGTGACCTTTGTTTCCGCATACCTCCCGCCTACGATGCCTGATCCCCTAGAAATCTTGAGGAGCATCGCATGGATCGCCGCCAACAATCGCGTGTGTTCGTCGACCTTCCCGTGCACATCTGGGGCATGGACGCCAACTCCCGACCTTTCACGCAGCCGGCCAGCCTGCGCACCATCAGCGGCCGGGGTGCAACGTTGCAGTGCGTAGACGCTCGCCTCAAGCCGGGAGACGTCGTGGATGTCCTTTATGAAGGCACGAAGGCTCAGTTCCGCATCGTGTGGTGCGGGAAACCGGGAACCGAAATGGCCGGCGAAGTCGGAGTAGAAAATCTCTCCGTCGAAACTCGGCTCTGGGATATCGATCCGTTGCGCTGCGCCGCGGCCGTAGGACAGGGGTAGCCTACTTTTACTTTCCTGCCATCATTTTCTCCACGTCATCCGCTGTCGATGGCAGGGCTGCGCTTAACTTGATCAGCTTGCCGCTCGGGTCTACCCAGTAGTCGTCTTCGATACGAACCCCAAGATTTTCTTCCGGAATATAAATACCCGGCTCAATAGTGAAGACCTGACCCGGTCCGAGAGTCACGTCGGGATCGGTGGCGTCGTGAACGTTCAATCCCACAGGGTGTCCCAGCCCGTGGATAAAATACTTGCCAAGTGACTGGCCATGCAAGTCTTTGCCATGATTGTCGATGTAGCTGCGAGCGACCTCGTAGAGCGAGTCGGGACTGTCGCGCCTCATGGTCGATTTGCCGGACTTGAAAGCAGCTTCGGCCGCCTGCTGCGCCCCGAGAACGACGTCATAGATTTCGCGCTGCCGCGCCGTGAAGTGTCCGTTGACGGGTAGCGTGCGCGTGATGTCGGAAGCGTACATGGAATATTCGCCGGCGGCATCGATGACTACCACGTCGCCCGACTTCATGACGTTCGAATCGTCCGAGTAATGAAGAACGGTTGAGTAGTAACCCGATCCCACGATCGGCGCATAGGCCGGACGCTCGCAGCCTCGCTTGCCCCACTCATATTGCATGAGCGCGGAAATTTCGCGCTCGTTCACGTTGGGCTTGACGGCCTTGAACGCGGCGAAGTGGGCTGCCACCGAAGCGTCGACCGCCTTGCGGATTAACGCCGCCTCTCCGGCATCTTTATTGGTGCGCAGCGACCAAACCATCGGCTTCACATCCTGAAAACGCAGGAATGAATTCACATCTTTCAGAAACTCCAGCGGCTTGCTGCTTGCGGAGGTTTCATCGTAGGAGGGGACATCCGTGTAAACCACGGGGCGAACGCCAGTCGCCAGTCGAGCTACCTCCTGAGGCAGCTTCGTCATATCTTCAACGTGATCGAAACCGGTAATCTTCGGCGCGTCGGGGTTCTCCGGACCGAGCTTCGGTCCGGTCCATTTCTCCTGAGTCAGATTGCGTGCGGGAAGAAAGAGAATTTCAGTGTAAGAATGGGCGGGCGTTTCTCCCTTGGCATCGGCCGCCGGCGCAATCAATAACGCCGCGCCGGGTTCCGTCGAACCCGAGAGATAGAAGAAGTTGTCTTCCTGCCGGAATCCATACAAGTCATTCGGCCCATCGCTTTCCATGGGAGCGACGAGAACGACTACGCCTCCTGCCTTCGCGGCAAGGGCTTCGCGGCGCGCATGGTAATCCGAGTTCGGTTGACGATCAAGCGCAAAACTTGAGACGCCAACAAACAAGAAAATGGCGAACAAACTAGCGAAGAGAATCTTACCGATAAATGACAGGGGTGTCTTTTGCATGGCTAGGTCCATCCAGGATTTTAAAGCACGCCAATAGGTCGACCGTGGAATACCCTGGCTCGCCAGAAAGAATTCTGCTACTTCTGGCCGCCAGTAACGCTCTGCTTGGCTTGCAGAAACGTGTCCACGTTGCTCTTATCGATCAGGGCAGAACCAGTATCCACGAAGGATGGGATCGGAGCAAAACTGTCTTTGGACCAATCAGTATCGAGTGAAGGCGGCTTGTGGTGATACAAGTTGTCGAGCATCTGCATGCCGACGAATGCCATGGTGTAGGGCTTCTGCGCCAGCGTAGCGGCGATGCCACCTTTTTGGATCCACTCAAGCGTTTCTGGATCTGTATCCATAGCCATAACAACCTTGCCGGTGATGTGATAACTGTTGAGCACTCCGGCAACTTCCTTGCCTGATTGCGCCTCCAGACAAACAAAAGCATCGACCTGATCTTTTTCTTTCCCGATAATCTGGGTGGTGGTGTCGAAGGCGATGCGCGGATCGCCTTGAATGTCGACCACGCGCACGATCTTGATGTTCGGAGTATGCTCCAGCGCATCACGATAACCGCGCAACCGGTCCTGCATGTTGTGCTGATCGGGCATGGTAAATACCACAACGTTGCCTTTGCCGTTCAACGCCTGGGCGAGACGCAGGCCTCCGGTGACGCCGACCTGGTAGTTGTTGGTTCCGATGAAAAACAGCCGCTTGCTAGCAGGAGCGTCGGAATCCACCGTGACCACGGGAATTCCGGCGACGATCGCCTTGTCGATGCTGTCTTTGAGCAAGGCGGCGTCGGTAACTCCGAGAAGGATGCCGGTCGCTTTTTGCTGCACCGCCTGATCGAGGGCATCGCGCTCGGCCTTTGGATCGTAGGTGTTCGGGCCAACAAAATCCGAACGCACCTTGAATAATCCCGCGGCCTTGCTGAAACCCGCGCCCGCAGCCTGCCAATACGGTACTTGCAGATTTGCTGCCACGAAGAAGAAGTGTTCATCCGCATCGTGAGGGGAACCGCAACTGAGTGAAGTAACAACGAGGGCGAGAGCTAGAAGGGACAACAGCTTGCGTGAGCAGAGCATCGGACCTCCTTCGAACCATACAGCGCGGACTTCAGCTGGACCGGCGAGAGATTGGGCGAGTTGGATTGTAATCGACGGCGCTGGCGAAGAAAAGCGCTAGCGCGACGCCTTATCGAGTAGCGGGGAGATCACACTCTCATCCACTTCTCCCGCGGAGTTGTACAGTGCCGCGCCCGAGGAATCGAGGACCACCACGTGCGGAATGTATCCTTTGTAATACTTCTTGCGCAGCTCTTGCTGCGCAGGGGAAAGCGAGTGGTCGAGATCGATAATCACAAACTGCACTTGGCCCTTGTATTTTTCATACAAGCTCACAGTGCGCCGCGCCTGCCGCTTGGAGTTGAAACAACCCTCACCGTACATGAACACGTACGCGGGCTTTCCCGCAGCGACGGCGTCTTTCATACGGTCTCCTGTGATTAGAGGACCGTTCTGGCTGTCGTTCGTGTAATCAAGCTTGGGATTCAGGCGTAGGTTTTCCCCAGCAAAGGCAGGAACTATTGCAACAACCAGGATGACCGCAGACGCGAGTAGCAGCTTCATAGTTTCTCCGGCAATTTCGCCCATCCATTGGACCAACCGGGAGAAAAAAAGTTACAACAGCGAGGCTGCTAGAGAATTGTCGCCCTCAAGCCGGCAAACCCAACACCAAGATTCTAAACCCCCACAGGGAATGGCTTGGTGTGTGTCGTGGTCCTAAGTGAACCACCTCCAAATCGGCCCTGCAGCAAAGACATCAATCCTGTGTACCAGTAGCCAGCGACGAATAGCAGGAGGAATGGAATGGTGACGAAGTTCTCATTCTCGACTGCATAGTACACCGTAAGTGCAAAGTAGGCGCCGATGAGCAACTCAATCCACGGAATCCACCCCAGCCGTTTGCGGTACTTGGTCGCGCCGACTTTATCTTTCTTCGATTCAACGTTGTATTTAGGAGTGCGAGCGAAGGCGCTCTCCTTGCCAATCAGCGCTTCAATCACGGCTTTCGTATTGGTGATGGTCAATCCGATTCCGAGTGCCATCAGAAACGGTAGGTACAGCAAGGCTTTTGGCCAAGTCTTGGGAAAAAGTTCGCGTTGCGAAACCAGATAGAAACTCGAGATAGAAAATGTCGAGGCCATGAAGAGCGGCAGATCGATGAACAGCATCTGAAACCAGCCCTGATAAAAACGAATGATCATCGCCGGCAACATCAGCACCGAAAGCACAATCATCAGCGGATAACTTAGGTTCGCCGTGAGGTGATACCAGGCCTCGATCTTGGTGTGCCGCGGAGCGTCGCTGCGCAGCACACGCGGCAGAATTTTCTTGCCAGTCTGGATTAGTCCTTTGGCCCAACGCGCCTGCTGGGTTTTGAATGCGGTCATCTCAACCGGCAACTCCGCTGGACACTCGACATCCTGCAGGTAGATGAACTTCCATCCCTTGAGCTGCGCGCGATAAGAAAGATCGGTATCTTCTGTGAGCGTATCGTGCTGCCAGCCGCCGGCTTCGTCGATGGCAGCGCGCCGCCAAACGCCGGCGGTGCCGTTGAAATTGAAGAAGACCCCGCTGCGCGCGCGTCCTGAATGCTCGAGTACGAAATGTCCGTCGAGCAGGATGGCCTCCACCTGCGTGAGGAAAGAGTAGTTGCGGTTGATGTGCGTCCAGCGCGTTTGCACCATGCCGATTTTCGGATCGGAGAAATGGTGGATGGTGCGCAACAGAAAATCTTCCGGTGGAGTAAAGTCCGCGTCGAAAATGGCGACGAATTCGCCTTTCGCCGTCTTCAAGCCTTCGGCCAGCGCTCCCGCCTTAAATCCTTCACGGTTCGAGCGGTGATGGTAGCTGATGGGATTACCCAGCGCAGCATAGCGCTCGACCAGGTTTCGCGCCACTTCTACGGTCTCGTCGGTAGAGTCGTCGAGCACCTGGATGTCGAGCTTCTCCCTTGGATATTTCAACTTGCAGATCGACTCCAGCAGTCGCTCAACCACATACTGCTCATTGAAGATCGGGAGCTGCACCGTGACTCGCGGCAGCTCCTCGAAGTACGCGGCTGGCTCGGTGGTGCGGTTCTTCTTATGCTTGTAATACAGATAGACCAGAACGTAACGATGCATTCCGTACGCCGCCAGCAAAATCAGCACGATGAAATACGGGACAAGTAGCGCGCGATCGAAGGCATCGGTGTGGTAGAGACCCTGAAAAGTCTTATCCAGCAGGTGCTGGCGAAGATAGGGCCCAATCCCCTTAGGGGCAGCCCAAGCGGCCAGAAGCGAAGACAAGATGAGATCAGAATCGAGCAAGGGGTTCGGTCGAAACCCTTATTCTACCGGAAGCTGAGAGATGCTTTCACTTTCCTTCGGGAGGCTCGGCCCTGATGCAGATATCCTTCTCTCAATGCCGCGTCGCCCAAGCCAGGCCGTCGGGATCGTGCCCAGCCTCGATGCGGCCAGCCACTTCCAGCGAATGCAGATCGATGACGGCGACATAACCATCGGGAGAACACGCCACAAAAGCTCGCGCCCCGCCAGGCTCCATCAGAATCCCGGCTGCGCCGTGTCCAACCGCGACTTTCTTGATGGTCTTGTGACTCGCGGTGTCAATGACGGTCACGTCCGCACTGCGTAACGACGAGATGATGGCAAGTTTTCCGTCGAGCGTAAACTTCAGCCGGTTCGCGCCGCCTACATCGGCAGCCAGCGTTTCCCGCACCTGCTTGCTGGCAACATCAATGATTGACACAGTTCCGTCCTGCGCATTCGCCACCCAAATTTCTTTACCGTCCGCAGAAACATCGAAGCCTTCGGAACCATTGCCCACCCGTACTACCGTCTCATTCCAATCCGGCCTCGGAGGCCCCATCGGGCTGCCGGGGCCGCGTGGCGCACCCGCACCCGCTGGCGGGCCTCCTTGACCCGGACCACTCATGCCTTTCTCGATCATGTTCACGGTGCCTGAGCTAACGTTGGTCGTCGCAATCCACTTCATATCGGGCGAAACGTAAATCATGTGGGTCCGGTTCTGACCGGTACCAAGAATCCAATCGACACTCTTAGTCGCCGGATCATAGCTTCCAATCGCCTTGGATCCTTCCGCGGTAAACCATACCTTTCCTCCGGCGAAGGTCAAACCATGCGGACCGCGCAGCGCGCCCAGGTCGATCGAAGGCAGGGACTTCTGGGCGACCAAATCGACCACCGCCAGAGTGTTGAAGGCTCCTGAACCGTAGTTGCTCGCATAGGCAGTCTTGCCATCCGTCGAGGCGATGACTTCGTGGGGATCTTTGCCAACGGGTATGTGGGAGATGACGTGCAGGCTGGCAGGATCAACAATGAGCAGCATGCCGTCTTGTTTCGCGAGTATCAGCAACGCATTCGTAGGCGTGTCTTCGGCCTGAACGATTGTGCCAAACACGCTGGCGAGCAGAACTAGAGAAGCGAGCACATATTTCATCATTCCAGAAGAATACTGCATCGCAGGTGGGAACAAGAAGGCGAGGACGTCTACGGTTCGTCCTCAGCCGCGGGAATTGCCTTGAGCTGGATGCTCGCGCGATCGCCCTGGTTCACATGCAGCGTCTTGCCCTGGCTCTCATAATTTCTGAGGAATTGCGCGTCGTAATAGGCGTCGCCCTCGACGCTCTCCCAGGCGAAAAGCGTGTAATCGCCGGTAGGCAGGCCGCGAAGCGTGAAGTGTCCATGCTGATCGGTGAGCGCTTTGCGATAGCGATCGGGATGGCTGCGGAAACGAGGTTCGGGAACCGCGACTACGACCGCATCCGCGACAGGGGTATCTTTCTCAGGTTCGTCCGGTTGATTTGTGACTGCGCCCTCAGCCGCGGCTCCGTTTGAGCTCACAACCAGATCAAGTGTCATGGTGCTGCCGCTCAGGCTGAATCCAGAGTCGGCCGCATCGCGCCCACTCGCCGCAACCGATTTCACGAACCAATCCGGCAGCGCACTGGCTTCAGAAATCTGAACCGAATAATGCCCTGCGGGGATGTTGTTCCACTCGAAGCTGCCATCGGCGCTTACATGCGTAGCGACAGGCAATACACCTCCTGCAAATGTCCCGAAAGCGTCGTCATCGGCATCGACGGAACGCAGCGCTAGAAAAATCTGGCCAGGATCCGGCCTGGAGTTGCCGCTGGTTTCCATGCGCAAGCGGCCGCGAATCGAGCCGCCCGGCTGAGGCGCGAGCCGCAGCCCTTCTACATTTCCCGTAGTTAGCTGGAGCGCTTGCCGCGCCATCATGGGTACCGGCGAATTATCTGCCGTTGCGATAATCGTGTAAGCTCCCGGTGCGACATCGCGAATCTCGAAGGTGCCGTCCTTGTGCATTTCGGCGCCGTTCAACATGAGATTGAAATCTTTGGACTGCAGCATGATCGCGGCAGTAGAGCCGGGCAGCAGATTCACCACCGAGCCACGGATGATGAGGCTGGGCCCGGGCGTGAGCGAAAAGTTCGCGGGAAAGTCGTCGCCGGCGTGTAACTGAATGGGAGCGGCCTGTCCGCGATCTCTGGTGCCGGGGTAATAAGTTGTTTGATAGGAAACAGGCGCGGGCTTTTCGGCAGCGACGTTTCCCGACAGGACTGAAGTCGGGTTGCCGGATGTTTCGATCAGCGTTCTGAAATCCGGCGGCGGCGTAACCGAGACAAAGTAATTGCCCGCAGCGAGGCTCGGGATGCGATATTCGCCGAGGTCGTTGGTACGTTCGGCGCCAACCTGCTCCCAGTGGCTGCGTCCCGCAACAAAAGACTGCCGCAGAATGGCGACTTGCGCTTCGGGCATTGGGTCGCCGTCTTCGTCGGTGACCCGACCCTCGACCACTGCCGCGGCCTGCAAACGAATAACAAGATCTTTCAGTTCCTGCCCCGCGCTGAGAGTGAGCACCCGGCCGTCTGTGCGGCGATGATGCTTGTCGATTTCCTGATAGCCGGTGCGTTCCACAAACATGTGATAGCGGCCGGGTGCGATGTTCTCGATGTGAAAACCGCCGTCAGCGCCGGTGACGGCAGTGTAGTTTCCGCCATCGCTCTGGCTCTCGGCGATCAATTCAATCAGCGCTTTCTTTACTGGCTCGCTGCCGGGATCTTTGGTGACGATTCCGCTGAGGGTGGCGTGCGTAGGCGATGAAGTCTGCGCACCCGATGAAAGTGAGGTCTGCGCTGAAAGCGCGGCTACTGCCAGGACGATGAGCCACAACAGAGCTGCGGAGAAAACCTTCATTATGTCGAGTGCGGGGAGCTTGGGATCTGTTGAGTCGGCGGCGGGGGGGCGATCATGTTCGCTTCGACTTCGACATTCTATCCCGAGGAGGGTGTTTGATCCAGATCAAAAAATTTACAGATTCGTGCGGGTAAAATATCTGGAATCAGCGACTTACGGCCAGCCGGTCGTCGGTGATCTGGCTAAAATATTGCCAGCACAGGACTTATATGCAAAATATTCCATCCAAAGAACCTAGCGGATTTTCCCACCAACGGTACCGTCTAAGTACCCTTAAAATCAGCACGGTCGAACGTAAAATATTGCATCCACGCGACTTATGTCGATGCCGTTTTTGACTTTGTCAAAGATCGAGTGCGCTAACTGGCGGCCCCAAGTGTGCCGCTCGATGATTGTCGGCTGGCGGGGCTGTGGACGGCAAGGGTAGATGTCACAGGGGATTGCCTTTTCGGGATTGGTGATTTCTTGCCATTGGCCAGCCGAGCTAACAGGTGGCGATATACTTCCTCGCCTGGAATCATCTCGACTTTGCCGGATTGAATCTCTTCGACACGGCGCTTGATTTCCTCGGACCATGTCCATTCTTTCTTCGGAAGGATTGTCTCTCAGGGACAAGTGGAGGGTCGCTGGACAGGGTGCGACTCTCCTTAAAGTAACTTGATTCACGGCGCGATTGTTTCGATAATAGTGGTGCACCTTGGCAGGGAGCTAGATATTTGCTGTTGCAAACGGCTTCGGAGATTTCCGAGGCCGTTTGTGTTTCAGAAAGTGCGTCTTACGCAATTAAAGTTGCTGGCTGATTCGCCGATAATACGAGTGATACCTTGACGGGGTGCTGATTCACCACAGCGCAAACGGCCTCGGGCTTCCGAGGCCGTTCGCATTTGCAATCCGTCGCCAAATATCACGTCGTAATCATACCGCGGTGTGCCGCGACCGCTGCAATTGCAATAATCGCCACACACGCTACAACTGCAATGCTAAGGATTGCCAGTTGTTCTGTGGTAAAGCCAGCCTCCAATGCTCGATTTTCTGCCGCGTTCTGGGCGTTTTCTTGTGGCGTCTTCTCGATCGTTTTACTTTCAGTATCGTGGCGGAACAGTTCCTTGACCTTCGCAACCGCACCGATTCCTTCAATAACTGTTTTCGCATCGATCATCGCTTGTCTCCTAATTTTAGGGGCACAGTTGTCAAGGTCAACGCGCAACCACGCCTCCGTTCCGAACTACATCACCTTTTCCGTCACAACCTTCATCGCCAGTTCGGGCAAACTAACTTTTAGACCTGGGAAATACATCGTGATTGGGTTGTCTACCGCCTCAGGGTTTTCTAGGGCTTGGCGCGCCTGCATTGCAATCTGTGATTTGTAAACGTCCAGTTTAGGAATCATCGTGTAGATGTCACCGTTGTCGATTGGGATCGTTCGAAACTGTTGAACATCGAACGGTATCTGGTCCTTCTGCCTAATCACTTGAACAAGAGGGAGACCAATGACGTGTCGCAAACAGAGCTCATAAAACACGTTGGGATTGTGGAAGGACAGATCAGCGATGACCAACCGAGACCGTAAGATATGCTCGACGATCTGAGCGCCGATCATCCCGGGCTTACCGATCTGATCAGCGCGCACCATCTTCAGATTCAGCGCTGCTATCGCTGGTTCAACGACATAGTTTAAGAAAAGATCGGAATGCAATCGTTCCGGTGACCCTTCTACACCGATTGGTGTGATGTAAAAACAGATCTTCGACCAATCCGCGGTTTCATCATTCAAGGGGGTCGCGCTCGAACTACTATTCGCGCGGAATACGGGAGCAAAATCAGGGCCAGCACCATTCGGCATCTCTTCAAGGACGTGCTCTATGGGAAGCAACCTCTCGGCACCCGCGACGTTCCTTAACAAGCCGAGAAACTTTGCGTTAACAATAAAAGCATCCGCGCATTTTGCGAGGTCCTCCTCCGCCACATGTATCTCCCGCAGGTTGTCGTGGATCACGGCAGTCGCGGGTAGCTTTTTCCCTGCCAGCCTGTCATACAGATCCTTGAACGGTGGAATCTCAGCGATGGCAAGATCAAACCTCGCTTTTAACCGATCTTTCGGGGATGCCTCTGGATCCGTCGCGACTCGCCCCTTTAGCGTCAGTTCCAGATAGTCAGCTTGATATCCGCCAACCGTTAGTCCGTACCTTGATGAGTTGGCGGTGTCCTAACGTGGGTTAGGACACTACCCATTCACGTAGTGAGACCCACAACCTATAGAGGTAAACATGCATTTGCAGTCGGATTTCCTCCCAACTGCGTTGTCGTGTGAGTTTCCGCCGCCCAATGTCGTATACGACAAAACCCAAGACCAGAGAATGGCGAGTATCGCTGCTAGAGTTTGAAAGGAGCGTAAGAGCTAGTTCAGGAAGTACTGCCGATACAACGTATCCCTCTGCGCCGGCCGGAATCCCGCATCGCGGATGATGCGGCGCAATTCTTCTTCGGTGGTGCAGTTGGTGACGCCGGCGGCTCTTACCACGTTTTCTTCCAGCATTACCGAGCCTACGTCGTTGCCGCCGAAGCGCAGGCCCATCTGGCAGACTTTCAGACCTTGCGTAACCCAGCTGGATTGCACGTTGAGGAAGTTCGAGAGATAGAGGCGCGAGATGGCCAGGACTTTGAGGTATTCGACGGCGGTAGCTTCGTCCCAGTGGCGGCCGCCGAGGGCGGTGTTTTGCGGCTGAAAGCTCCAGGGGATGAAGGCGGTGAAGCCTCCGGTTTCTTCCTGGAGGTCGTAGAGGGCTTGCAGATGATTGATGCGGTGTTTGTAGTCTTCGCCGACGCCGAACATCATGGTGGCGGTGGTGCGCATGCCGATCTGGTGGGCGGTGCGGTGGACGTTGATCCAATCGCCGGTGAGGCATTTGAGGCGGGCGATTTTGTAGCGGACTTCGTCGTCGAGAATTTCGGCGCCCCCGCCGGGGATGGAATCGAGGCCGGCATCGCGCAGGCGGAGAATCGTGTCGCGAATGCTGAGGCTGCTGTACTCGGCGATGGCGATGATCTCCGACGCGGAGTAGCAGTGCAGGTGAACTTGCGGAAAGCGGTCTTTGATTCCGCGCAGCATCTTTTCGTGCCAGTCGATTTTGAGGTCGGGATGCAGGCCGCCTTGCATCAGCACGCCGGTGCCGCCGAGTTCGACGGTCTCGCGAATCTTTTCGTAGATGGTATCGAAATCGAGGATGTAGCCTTCCTTCGCGGCGGGGCCCTTCAGCGGGCGGTAGAAGGCGCAGAAGGTACAGTATTCGGTGCAGAAGTTCGTGTAGTTAATGTTGCGGTCGATGATGTAAGTGACCGTGCCTTCGGGATGAAGCTGTCGCCTGACAGCGTCGGCTTCCATGCCGATACCGATGAGGTCATCGGAGTGGAACATCTCGAGGGCTTGCTGCTTGGTCAGGGACATGAGTGCTGCTTCGATTCTAAAGGAGAGGGGCCGATGGGGCCAAATACGAGGTAAGAGCATAAGAACCTCTAACACAGCACAGAGAAAAACTGATGGCTACTTTTTCCTAAGGCGCAGGTATTGAACCAGTGACATGATTGCGCCGATGACGGCAAGGCCGATCAGGATGGCCATTGCCGGTTTGTAGTATTGATTGAAGAAGCGCAGGATATGCCGGCCGTAGTGAAATCCTAAATATGCTCCGATCGAGTAGCGAACACCGCGGCCGAGGGTCAGGGATCCCAGAAATTTCTTGGGAGAGTATTGCATTGCGCCCGCAGCCAGTAAAAAAGGAAGAAACGGAAACGGCGGAGGCATCAACGCGGGGATAGCAACAGCGAAAAATCCCCAGCGTTCGAACGCCTTGGAAACCTGCTTTGCTCTCCTTTTCGAGAGCTTGCGCTCCATGGTCTCTTTGCCGCCCTTTCGCGCGACGGCATAGGTAATGTAGCCACCGAGAACCGCGCCGAGCGTGGCCATCGCGGCATAGAAGGGCCACGGGTGTAGGTGGCGCGCAGCTAACCAGATGGTTAACACGTCCATACTGCCGGTCAGCGGGATTACAGAATTGTCGGCAATGCCCAGTAGAACCAGACCCGGTCCACCGAGCCGCCGAAGGCGATGCCAGATGGGAACCGCGGCCAGGGGATGCAGATGGAGAAGCATTCAGGTTGAGTGAGTTTACAGGAATCGGTTGAGAACTGCGCTTGACTTCCGCTACACGAGCGCGGCGTTCGCCGTGCGGAGAAAACGCAGTTCCGGCGCTGCTGGCAACACTCCGATCTCGGCTGCGTAGCGATAAAACAATTGCAAACCTTCGTGGCAAGAGGCGTCGAGGTGGTAGTAAATGTTTTCGGTAAGGTAGGAGCGTACATCGGACTCGCTGAGGCCGAGCCTAGTCGCCCACTCCCGGCAGATATGATCGAGGCTGGCGGGTTCAAGTCCGTGGTCGCGGGATAATTGGAAGATCGCTGCGAGGTCTTGCACGGGAGCAGAAGCGTCGCTTCGCGACGCGGACAGCCGGGGGCGGCTGTCCCCACACAAAACTTCATGCACAGCGTCCTGCCGCACTGCCCAGAAGGCAAATACGAAGGGTTTGCTGGTGTAGCGAATCCATTCCTCGGCCAAATCGAGGGTGAAATATTGCGAGCGAGCGATTTGCAACGCAGGATCTCCGATCAGCAATCCCGCGTCGTGGTGGGCAAGCATCTTGTCGATATCGGGCGCCATCGCGTTAAATGTTCTGCCGCCGCCTAGCCATTTTTCGAACAGAACCTTGGTCAGCGCGACCGATGTCATCGACGACGTGTCGAGAGCGACGGTGCGAATCTGTTCAACAGGGACTTTGCTGACCAGGAGGATGGAACGCACTGGCCGACGGGAGGCGATCGCGACCTCCGGCAAAACCAACAGACCTGGGATTTGTGCGTAGGCAGCAGCGGGAATGATTCCGATATCGGCGGTTCCAGCATCAAGAGCGCGAGCGCAGGCCGAGGGCAAAGTGTATGAAATGTCGAAGTCGCGACCGGCATTGCCATGCACGAAATCCCACATCAGGGGAGCGGCGTTCAGGTAGGAAATCGCAGAGATGCGCAGACGTCTCATTCCTGTTTTGATTTTAGCAGACTTGATTTTGACAGGCCCTGTGTGACAGCTTTCCTTGACACTACATTGCCTGAATGACTACAGTCCGCCCAGTTCAGATGAAGATCAGATAAAGGACTGGAGAGAACTTGGCGAACGTAGCGGCTGCACCCGCAACTCACATTCTGGAGTGGCTTGCCATTTCGCTGACACAAGGACTGGGGCCAACCAAGGCACGGAAATTGGTGGAACATTTCGGCAGTGTGGAGGCGGTGTTTCACGCGTCGCTTACCGAACTGGAAGGGACGGGGATTCAGGCGGTTTCGGCGCAGTCGATTGCCACTGGAAAATCGGCGGAGATGGCGCGGGAAGAGATTGCGCGAGCAGCCGAGGCTAAGGTCATAGTGCTGTCGCAGGAAGATTCCTGTTACCCTCCCCGGCTCAAAGAAATCTACGACCCGCCGCTGGTTCTATATGTGCGTGGCGATCCCGAGGTTCTGACGCAGCCTGGAATCGCCATGGTGGGGACGAGGCATCCCACACCGTATGGCTCGGGGATGGCGGAGCGTCTGGGGTACGATCTTGCGGCACAGGGGCTCGTTATTATTAGCGGCATGGCTCGCGGAGTCGATACGGCCAGCCATCGTGGAGCAATCTCAGCAAAAGGCAAGACCATCGCAGTGTTTGGCACGGGCGTCGACGTGATTTATCCGAAAGAAAATTCGCGTTTGTCGGAGCAGATCGTGGCCTTAGGTGGCGCGCTCATTTCGGAGTTTCCTCTTGGCACCGAATCCTTTCCACAAAATTTTCCGATTCGCAACCGCATTATCAGTGGGATGTCGATCGGGGTCATCGTTCTCGAGGCTGCGGAATATTCCGGAACGCGAATTACGGCGCGATGCGCGTTGGAACAGAATCGCGACGTGTTCGCTGTCCCGGGAAATGTTACGAACAAGAATTCCTGGGGACCGAACACGCTGATTAAGCAGGGCGCCAAGCTGGTCGCAACCTGGGAAGATGTGTGGGAAGATCTGCCGGCGGAGGTAAAACTTAGGCTGACCCCAGCGCCCTCGTCTGAATCCGGCGGCGACTCGTCGGCATCTCTATTCCCGGACGAAGGCCTTCCACCTCACGAGAAGCGAATCCTGAGCTTGTTGAAGGCTGACGAGGCCACGCACATCGACGAACTGGTGGAACGACTGGAAAATGAAATGTCGTCTTCGGAGATTTTCGCGGCATTGTTCGAACTGGAGCTGACCGGCAAAGTAAGGCAAATGCCGGGAAAGAATTTTGTGAAAAGCTTCTGAGAGCAGCTTCTAGCTGCTGGCTTCTGGCCTCTAGCTCAACTGAGGCGTTTACGGATGAAAAACTTCAGGGACTTGCGGGTCTGGGCTAAGGCGCATGAATTGACTTTAGCTATCTACCAAAGGACGCACGCGTTTCCAAAAGAGGAAATGTATGGCGTAACAAGCCAACTGCGACGTGCCTCCGCCTCGATTGGAGCAAATATAGCTGAGGGATGCGGCCGGAGATCAGATGCCGAGATGAGACGGTTTGTTCAAATCGCCCGCGGCTCGGCTAACGAGGTGGAATACCACCTGCTGCTCGCAAGGGATCTGGATTTTTTAACTGCGGATGAGCACAAGGATTTGGAAGGTAAAGTCTTCGAAATCCAGCGCATGCTAGCCTCGCTCGTGCAAAGCCTGAACGCTACGGTTTTAGCTAGGAGCTAGCCGCTAGAAGCGAGGAGCTTTCCGGACAGTAACTTGTTGCCGCAGTCCCATTCGTGCTAGCTTCGAGACAAATTCGAAAAGAATAAAGGCAGAAGTGAGGAACCATTGTTGAAGAGTTTAGTCATTGTCGAATCGCCGGCTAAGGCGAAGACCATCCAGAAATATCTGGGAAAGGGATTTAGTGTCGAGGCCTCGCTCGGCCACGTGAAAGATCTGCCCAAGAGCACGCTGGGCGTCGATACCGACGACAAGTTTTCGACCGATTACGTTGTCATCCCCGGCAAAGAGAAAGTCCTGGCCAAGCTGAAGAAGATGGCCCTGGGCATGGATGCGATCTATTTGGCGCCTGACCCGGACCGCGAAGGCGAAGCGATTGCAGCACACCTGGCCGGTGAACTTGATATCAACGGCCACGGGAAGAAAGCGAAAAAGAAAAAGAAAAAGGATGAAGTAGAAGCGCCGCCGCGCATTCAGCGCGTTACTTTCAACGAAATCACCAAGCGCGCGGTTCAGGCGGCTTTCGAACATCCGCGGGCCATCGATCAGAACCTTGTAGACGCGCAGCAGGCGCGGCGCGTGCTCGACCGGCTCGTCGGCTATCAGGTTTCGCCGCTGCTCTGGGACAAGGTTCGTCGCGGTCTTTCGGCAGGACGTGTTCAGACCGTTGCGCTGCGATTGATCGTAGAACGCGAACGCGAGATCAAGGCGTTCGAGAAAAAAGAATACTGGACCATCGACGCGCACCTCGCAGCCAGCAAACCTCCTTCGTTTGACGCGCGCTTTGTCGGTAAGGGCGAAGAGAAGATCGAAGTCACCAACGGCGAGGGCGCGGAAAAGATCCGAGCGGCTCTCGAAAAAGCCGACTGGTTCGTGCGCTCCGTCGAGAAGAAAGAGCGCCGCCGCAACGCCGCGCCCCCCTTCACTACGAGCAAGTTGCAGCAGGACTCCTCGCGCAAGCTGCGCTTCAGCGTGAAGCGCACGATGATGATCGCGCAACGCTTGTACGAAGGCGTGGAACTCGGCGAAGAAGGTCTCGTCGGACTGATTACGTATATGCGTACCGACTCGACCCGCGTTGCGCCGGAAGCGATTCAGGAAGTGCGCGAATACGTGGGCAAAGAATACGGTGCGGCCTACCTGCCGGAGACGCCGAATACATATAAGGAGAAGAAGGAAGCACAGGCGGCGCACGAGGCCATCCGGCCAACCTCGGCGATGCGGCATCCGGACCAGGTCAAGCAGTACTTAAAAGAGGATGAATTCAAGGTCTACAAGCTGATTTGGCAGCGCTTCGTAGCTTCACAGATTATGCCGGCGGTCTTCGACCAGACCACCGTGGATATCGACGCGAAGAGTAAGGCTGAGACGTTCTGGTTCCGCGTGACCGGATCGGTGCTGAAGTTTGATGGCTTCCTGCGAGTTTACGAAGAATCGAAGGAGGGTAAGGACGAAGAAGACGAAGAGTTGAAACACAAGCTGCCTGCGCTGGAAGCTGGACAGAAGCTAACACTGAAAGAGTTGAAGCCGGAGCAGCATTTCACCGAGCCGCCGCCGCGTTACAACGAAGCGTCGCTGGTGAAGGAGTTGGAAGAGCGCGGCATTGGGCGTCCCTCGACCTACTCTGCGATTCTTTCGACCATTCAGGAGCGACAATACGTCCAAAAGCTCGGCGGAAAATTTACGCCAACTGAGATTGGGCTTGTAGTCACCGATCTGCTCGTGGAGAATTTCCGCGACATTTTCGACGTGGCTTACACCGCGCACCTGGAAGAAGAACTCGATGACATTGAAGAAGGCAAAGAGAAGTGGACCGACACTCTCGCCGAGTTCTACAAGAAGTTCACGAAAGATCTGAAATATGCCGAAAAGCATATGGAGAACATCAAGCGGATGGAGAAGCCCACGGACGAGAAGTGCGAGAACTGTGGCGCGCCGCTGGTGATCAAGTGGGGCAAGCACGGGTCGTTTTATGCTTGCAGCACTTACGACAAAGAGGATCCGAATACCTGTAAGTTCACCAAAGAAAATCCCATCAATCTGCCGGACCTCGATTCGGCCGACGTCCAGGAGACGACGCAGGAGGAATACTGCGAGAATTGCGGGCGCGTGATGGTGCTTAAGCGCGGCCGCTTCGGGCAGTTCATGGCTTGCACCGGCTATCCTGACTGCAAAACCACGCGGCGGCTCGATCAGGGAAAGAAAGTTCCGGATATTCCTCTCGACGAACTATGCCCGAAGTGTGGGCGCAACATGATGATCCGCCATGGACGTTTTGGCGAGTTCACAGCATGCAGTGGATATCCCGAGTGCAAGTACGTGAAACAGAATTTCATCGGGGTGAAGTGCTCCGAGTGTAAGGACGGAGAACTGGTCGAAAAACGCGCACGCAAGGGCAACACATTCTACGGCTGCGGGAATTATCCGAAGTGCAAGTTCACTTCGGCGCATAAACCGATTGCCGAGAAGTGCCCGAGTTGCGGCAGCGAATATCTGGTTGAGAAAAATCTGAAGGCAGGTCCAGTGATAGCCTGCCCGAACAAAGAGTGCGATTATGAACGGCCTGCGCCTGTCGAGGCGGCTGCCACAACGTCGGCATAGAGCCGGAGCCGAGGGAAATATTTCCCTCGGCTTCCACCTATAATTTCTTCGAAGTCACTTGCTTAACTCAATCTGTTCAACTCAATCCGCTCGACTCAATATTCGGAGGACTGATGTCCAAGAAACCGACCGCTGCCGATGCCCAACTCATTCTTCATCTCTATGATCTGCGCCGCGAGGGGGAACTCCGCAAGGCGCGGAATTGGTGGTTAACCACCTTCTGGCCCGAGAACGCCGACGATTTTATCAAGGTTGTCTCGGCGATGGGATCGCAGGAAAATAATTGGCTGCGCCAGGGATCTAGTTACTGGAGTATGGCCGCGTCCTTTGTGCTCAACGGCGTTTTGAACGCGGAGATGTTCCTTCAGCCTTCTGCGAGTGGGGAGATGTATTTCATTTTCGCGAAAGTCCAGCCTTTTCTTAAGGAACTGCGGGAAAAAATGGGTGAACCGGAGATGTTCGGGAACATTGAGAAGGTAATCAACAGCTCCAAGTACGGACGGGAACGCCTGAAGTGGACCCTTAAGCGAGTCGAAACGATGAAGGAGAAGAGGGCGGCTGCGAAAGCCAGCTAAGAACGGTCTGATTTGCCGGTTTGTAAGGCGGCTTCTCCGTTTCGCGTCCGGTCCATCTGCTATTCTGGTCGGCTGTGCGGATGATCTGGTGGTTCCTGATCCTTGGCGTTAGTACCCTGGTCGTGGTGTGCGTTGCAATCGCGGTGTACATGCGCTTGCGCCGCCATCTGCGAGAGGCACAAGCGGCGCGGGAAGGAAGCTCAGGTGAGGTCGGCGGCGAGCATCAGCCGGGCGACATCGAACATTAAAATTTCGTGCAACGTTTCGGAGAATAATCTTCCATGACAAAACCAGCAATTCAAACCTTGGGCGCTCCGTGGGAACGCGTTTTCGTCTCGAGCCGTGCGCGGCAAACCGCCCTCGTGATTGGGGGCAGTTTGATCGTGGCGCTATGCGCGCGCATTACGATTCCTCTCCCGTTTACACCTGTGCCGCTGACACTGCAAAACTTCGGAGTGCTTTTGGTCGGCCTGCTGCTGGGCAGCCGGCGCGGGTTTGCCGCACTCGCGCTTTACTTGGCGGAAGGTGCGATGGGCTTGCCGGTTTTCAGTCCCATCGGCCCGGGAGGAATCGCGCAGATGCTCGGTCCCACCGGCGGATTTCTTTTGGCCTACCCGCTGGTTGCTTGGCTCGCCGGGTATGTAATGGAGCATGGGCGAAAGGCTTTCTCTCGTGCCGCAATCGGCGGCCTTCTTGGCGAGGTTGTGCTCTTCACCGCAGGTCTGGCCTGGCTCGCCGTTCTCACGCATTCCATCGCGCAAGCTTTTCGTTGGGGCCTCTATTGGTTTCTATTTGCCGAAGTGATCAAGATAATGATGGCCGCAGGAATCGCCACGCGATGGCATCGCCCTACGGCTGCAAAACAATAGAGGGCAGTAAGTCGATTTGGTGTACGAAGGTGGAGTTCAAGAAATGACAGTCATCTCGGAACAAGAAACGAAACATTCAAGCGGCGATCCTTCGTCCAATGTGCGCGAGGTCAATATCGCTCACAGCCCGGACTCCGACGATGCTTTCATGTTTTACGGCCTCGCTACCAATAAGGTTCGCGTGCCAGGATTGCGCTTCACGCACACCCTTTGCGATATCGAAACGCTGAATCAGAAGGCGCGCGAAGGCGTCTATGACGTCACTGCCATTTCGTTTCATGCCTATCCTTATATTCAGGATTTGTACGCGCTCATGTCCTGCGGCGGCAGCGTGGGCGAGGGCTATGGTCCCATGATCGTTTCGCCGCGGCCATTTACGCAGAGTGAGATCAAGGAGAAGCGCATCGCGGTTCCGGGCACGCTCACGACTGCTTATCTGGCGCTCCATCTTTTCGCTCCCGGAGTGGAGACCGAAGTCGTGCCCTTTGACCAGATCATTCCGCAGGTGCTCGAAGGAAAGTATGAAGCTGGGCTCATCATCCACGAAGGTCAGTTGACGTACGACAAGGCTGGACTGCACCGCATCGTCGATCTTGGCCGCTGGTGGCAAAAGATGACAGGCTTGCCGCTGCCGCTGGGAGGCAACGCCATTCGCCGCGCGCTTGGACCTGAACTGATCGCCGCGGTTAACGGCGCGTTGCGCGATAGCATTCAGTACGCGCTTGACCACCGCGAAGAAGCGCTCTCCTACGCAATGCAGTTCGCACGCGATCTCGATTCGCAAACCGCCGACCGCTTCGTCGGCATGTATGTGAATGAGCGCACGATCGACTATGGTCCCGAAGGCCGCGAAGCCGTCTTTCGATTGCTCGATATGGGCCACAAGGCGGGAATCATTGGGCCTGAGGCCAAGGTGGATTGGGTCGCGTAAGACGCCTCCCCACGAGCTTGCTTATGATGAGAAAATTCGGATTATGGAACAGGCACCCCAAGTAGTTGATGAGCCAGCAGTAAAGAAACCGAATCGCAGACCGAATCCTCCTCCGACTCGCGGAGGCAAAGGTCCGCGACCACATGACCGGAGTTCGCGCGCTAGGGGCAGGAACAGGGGTAGGGCGAGAAGCTAGAACATCCCCGCCGGACCGGGATAAACTAACCCTTATGAACCGAATCCAACTTCGCGACGAAGTAAGTCGGTGGACTCAGAAGGCCGAGGCTAAGAAAGAGTCCGCGCGGCCTAGCGACGCCGATGTCGACGCACTCAAGGGGCTTTGGGATTTTAGAAAAAAGCCTTCAATTCTTTCGGCTCCATTTCTTGAAAGCAGCAGGGATGTACTACACGGTGACGAGCCAGATTGGAATTCCTGGCCATCCATTGCGGCACGCTTCAAGGCTTATCACGCGGCGCTCGCTGAAATAGACAACAAGAGCTCCATCCCATTGGCCAAAATGAGATTGCGTGGGGTTTGAATATGCGGCACTGCCGCCTGTCGCCTGGAATGCCCAATGATAAGAATCGGTCTAGCAATTGCTGCCTTTTTGGTCATGCCCTACGCGGCGACGCCGCAGGTTCCCGCCAAGGATCTGTTCTCGATCCACATTACCAAGGTGAAGCGCGTTGACGAAGGCTGTACCGCTGAGGCGGAGTCGGCTAAGGTGCGATTCAAAATAAGTGCGGACATGTCTGGCTCCTGCGCCATGCTTCGGGCGGGAGAGACCTACACGGCGTTTAGGGCTACTGTGGGAAGCGATCCGCCGGATCACACCAAGGACACTGCAATCCTTGTTGTTTACGACAACGTGAAAAACGGCCCTAGGAACAGTGCAGGGTTCCAGATTGATTCGGAAGAAGCCATCGCAAGTAAGGCAGCCAAGTAACCCCACTTATCCTGCGCGTGAAGAGGTGCGCGTCCTTGTCTGAAAGTATCGACAGAAATAGCAACGTTGCTCAAACCCTCCTCATCGACGCCGACGATACCCTCTGGGAGAACAACATCTATTTTGAGCGGGCCATCGCCAACTTTATTTCGTTCCTCAACCACCATGAGTTTTCTCCGGAGCAGGTGCGCGGGGTCTTAAACGATGTGGAGCGGGAATGCATCGTGACGCATGGCTACGGTTTGCACAGCTTTGCGCATGCACTCGTGCATACGTTTGAGCGGCTCAGCGTTCGTCCGGTCACGCCTGAGTTGCACGCCCAGATCCATGGATTTGCTCATACCATCGCCGACCATCCTTTGGAACTCCTGCCGGAGGTCCCGCAAACGCTGCAGTATCTTTCCGCTCGGCACCGCTTAATTCTTGTGACCAAAGGTGCGGTCGCGGAGCAAACTGGAAAGATCGAGCGCTCAGAATTGAAGCAGCATTTCGCCGCCACCGAAATCGTCGCAGAAAAGGACGCTGCCATCTACCAGTCTATCGTCGAGAAATATTCCTTGCCGCATGAATCGACGTGGATGATCGGCAATAGCCCCAGGTCTGACATCAATCCGGCGCTGGCCGCGGGATTGCACGCGGTTTTCGTGCCGCATGGAAATACGTGGATTCTTGAACATGACGAAGTGAACGCTGCTTCGCCGCCACAGAGATTGCTCATCGTAGGCAGCTTTGCGGAACTGCGCGAACATTTCTAACCCGCCCTGGCGGGACCCACAGAAGTCTCGAACCTCAGAAGCTGGAATCAGACTCGTCACCTTGTTCGCTCACATCGCACCAAACTAACCAACAACGCACTCTCCCTGCGCATGTTGGCGCATGGTACGCTCATTTTGCTCAGCGTTCTCGCACACTTGAGTGGCTGTGGAAACCAACAATTTCCGCCGGTTGTTGCGCACAGTTGAAGCCCTCTCCGAACTGGGGCCGGAGCTGACCGCTGAACGCGACTTCTCCGATACTTCGCGCCGCATGCTCTCCGCTGTAATGGAAGCAGCCGGCGCGCGAGAGGGTGCGCTTTTCCTTTTCAACGAAAAGCCCACCATGCTGACTTCGGTGGCAGCTGCCGGTTTTGACATGCTGCCCGAGCCGGCCTTCATTCCTCTTCTGCCCAAACATGCCCACGCTCTCAGTGCCGCCCGCCAACCGATCGTATTGAACTCCTCCACCTATTCGGTATTTCTTAGTTCTAATGGCAACGTGGCTCCCGAGCTGTTCAAGTGCCTGGCTCCCCTGAAAGCGGCTGGCAAGCTTGCCGGAGTTGTGGCGTTGGGGCGGCGTCCCGGCGACGCAGCTTACGAAGACGCCGAACTCGATGCCATGGAACTCCTGTGCAGCTACATTGGGCTAGCGGTTCAGAACCATGCGCTCACCCAAACGCTGGCGCAACGCGTGACCGAAAACCTGCGTCTGATGGCGTCCCTGCACGGTTTTTATGACACTGCGCTAGAAGCGTTTGCGACAGCCATCGACGTAAAGCACGTAAACATTCACGGGCACTCCCTGCGCGTAGGTCGCTACGCAGCCGCCATCGGTGAAGCAATGGGCGTTGAGCCGAGCGAAGTCGCCGCGTTGCGCAGCGCCGGATATTTGCACGACATCGGGAAGGTCGCCGTTGATCGCCGTCTCTTCAGCAAACCGGCAGCGCTGAATGCCGAGGAGTTTCGCGAGATGGCGGACCATACCGTGGTCGGCCATCAGATCGTCAGCAGCGTGGAATTTCCCTGGCCTAAGATTCATGAATCAGTGCGCTGGCATCATGAGCGCTCCGATGGGTCCGGATATCCTGACGCTCTCGCTGGAGATGACATGCCCATGCCGGTGCGCATCATGGCCCTCGCCGACACCTTCGACGCCATGACCAGCACCCGTCCCTATCGCGAATCGCTCTCGCTTGGCAGCGCGCTCAGCGATCTGGTCCGCATGTCCCCGATGAAATACGATCCTAACGTCGTGCAGGCTTTACTGATCCAGGTGCGGCGCGACGCCGTGGGCAGCAATCGGACTCCACTCGTGGCCGACCACATGGCTGTAAACATCGCTCCCACCGATATCGACCAACTAGCGGCAACTCTGCAGCACAAAGTGTCCCGCAGCAAGATGTATCTGACCTAGCCCTTAGGTTCGGGACCTCTATCTAAACGCTGCTGCAGTGGAAAAGCCGCCTCGACGAGGATGGGGTTTCATGTTTGGCGGATGCCGCTATGGAGTCACTCGGAAGTTCATGTTGCTCGAAAGCATGCCCCTTTGCGTTACCACTTGGACTTTACCTGTGGTGGCACCGGCGGGTACGGTGGTCGTGATCAAGGAACGCGAAACCACGGTGAACGTAGCCGCAGTACCGTTAAAACTGACGCTGGTAGCGCCGGTCAAATCGGTTCCAAGAATCTCGACGGCAGCTCCCACATTACCGGAGGTGGTCTGTGTTTCCACAAACGGGCCAAGCCCTACAGACAGGCTGAAAAGCGTCCCATGGTTGTCGGCCCCGCCACGCACCGTTGTCCCGTAGAAGGTCCCATTAGTGTCCTGGATCAGCCCCGTGTAGGGTACGATACCTTCTCCCGAGCCGAAGCTGTGCAGCGTGGCCAGCGTGCCACTTGCAGTAATCTTGAAGGCCGTGCCAAAGTTGCTGGCCCCGCCATAGGCCGTCGTCCCGTAAAAGCTGCCGTCGGCGGCCTGGACCAGAGCCCCGGATGGCTCGGCGCCGTCCGTCGAGTCGAAGCTGTGCAGCGTGGTCAGCGTGCCACTTGCGGTGATTTTGAAGACCGTCCCGAAGCCGGCAGCCCCGCCCTCGTCCGTCGTTCCGTAGAAGCTTCCGTCGGTGGCTTGTACCAGCCCCGCAAGAGGATATTGGCCGTCCGTCGAGTCGAAGCTGTGCAGTGTGGTCAGCTTGCCACTTGGGGTCATTTTGAAGACCGTTCCATCGCCGCTAGCCCCGCCAGCGTACGTTATCCCGTACAAGTTCCCATCGATGGCCTGGACCAACCCCACGTCGGGGTATTGGCCGTCCGTACAACCGCTCTCCGAGCAAAAGCTGTGCAGCGTGGTCAGCGCGCCGCTTGGGTTGATTTTGAAGACTGTCCCAAAGCCGTTGGCCCCGCCAGAGTACGTTGTTCCGTAAAAGTCCCCGTCGACGGCCTGGACCAGCACCGCGTCGGGATATTGGCCGTCCGCGCAACCGTTTTCCGAGCAGAAGCTGTGCAGCGTGGCCAACGTGCCGCTTGGGCTGATTTTGAAAACCGTCCCATGGCCGTTGGCCCCACCTTCCGCGGTTGTCCCGTAGAAGTCGCCGTCGGTGGCCTGGATCAGACCCGCGAAGGGGTAGGCACCGTCCGTACATCTATTCGGCGGCTGGCAAAAGCTGTAAATCATCGTCAGCGTACCGCTAGGAGTGATTTTGAAGATCGTTCCATCGCCGTTGGCCCCGCCAGACCCCGCCGTCCCGTATAAGTTCCCGTTGGTGGCCTGCACGAGCCCCGCTTCGGGCACCTTACCGTCCGTGCCGTCGAAGCTGTGCAGTGTGGTGAAAGTCTGCCCATGCAAGGCGATCGCCGTTGTTGCGCATAGGAGAAGCAAAGCGTAGCTACAGCGATGTGGGCGCACGGCATTCCCTTCTGCGCCTTGATGAAAGATCAGCGCAGCAGACACGCGGATTGTGCTCCCCCAGAATTGGCATGTCAAGACGAAGCATCTTGCACTCGGGTCAGCTAGGTGAGAAGTTTCTCTCGTATCAGTTGAGGTTTCTACTTTCGCTAGCTCAGTGTTTGTTAGAGGCCTCTAGACTTAGTCATCGGCTCTAGCTGCTTACTTCTGGCTCCAGTTACTTCCGCCGATTTTGTAACCACAGCCGGCAACTTTTCCATGCTCTTCGGGTTGATAATGGGGAGAGCTTGTGCCTTCCTGGCGAGGAGTCCTCATGGGTTTGGGCCGTTCCAAGTCCGCAGTTTTTCTTATCCTTTTTTTCTTTTCGAGCCTGGCTTGCATCGTTCCGTCGTTGCTGGCAAAGAAGAAAGATAACAAAGATCGGGGCAGCACCCCGATCAGTCAGGGCGAGCAACGACGCGCCTTGCACGCACTGAATCGCCTGACCTTTGGCCCGCGCCCGGGAGATGTTCACGAAGTCGCAACGATAGGCGTCGACCGCTGGATTGACCTGCAACTGCATCCCGAAAAGATTAACGACGACGCTCTCGACGGCCACCTGCAGGCGTTCCGGACTTTGCGAATGAGTTCGAAGGAACTCGCGGAAGACTTCCCGGATGGACAGGAGCTGAATCAAGTGCTGAACGGGAAGAAGTCGATGCCGTCGGATCCGGCGTTGCGCATGGTTTACGAGGTACAGATCGAACGCCACCAGGAAAAGAAAGAAGAACGCAAAGAGAAAGAAACCGCCGACAAGAACGCCAGCGGTGCGATGTCAGGGAAAGCACCAGCGAACGGTTCGTCGATGGCGGCCAACTCGACGGTCGACAATGCCAGCGCCGCTCAAGACAATGCTGGGGCAAACCCGAACTCAGGCCCCAAGGCTGCTCCTGACAGCGAGAATACCGAGAATACAATGGCGGCCTCCGTTTCCACCTCAACCGCCGCCCCAGCGCCGCCTCTAACGACTGCGGAAAAAGAAGAGGCGCGACTGCGCGAAGAGCAGCTCTACGCCGATCTCGAAGTTCAGCAATTGCCGAACCTTCCTCCGGAACAGCGCTACAAGAAAATCGTCAGCATGAAGTTGCCGCAGCAGCTTACCCTCGCCGATACTCTGCGGGGCGGCAAAGGCCAGGAGTTTCTGGAGGGCATGACTCCGAAACAGAAAGAAACTTTGCTGGCAATGAACAACCCGCAAGGCGTCGTCACCGGCGAAATGGCGCAAGCTAAGCTTTTGCGCGCTATTTACAGCGAGCGCCAATTCGAAGAGGTGATGACCGACTTCTGGTTCAACCACTTCAACGTTTTCGTTGACAAGGGGCTCGACCGCGTCATGCTCACCAGCTACGAGCGCGATGTGATCCGCCCGCACGTGTTCGGCAAGTTCGAAGACCTGCTCGTGGCGACGGCCAAGAGTCCGGCGATGTTGTTTTATCTGGACAACTGGCTGAGCGTAGGTCCGGATTCTCCGCAGGCTCTGGGCCTTCCAGTGCATCCGAATGGGCCTTACAGGCGCTGCTATCCGCCGCGTCCAAATCAGAACAAGCGACACAGCGGCCTCAACGAAAATTATGGCCGCGAGCTACTGGAACTGCACACGCTTAGCGTGAACGGCGGCTATTCGCAGCAAGACGTTACCGAAGCGGCAAAAGTTTTTACGGGATGGACCATCGACAAGCCGGCAGACGGTGGCGGCTTCAAATTTGATCCACGCATGCATGAGCCCGGCCCCAAGGTTGTGCTCGGACATCGCATCAAGCCCAAGGGCGAAGGCGAAGGCCTGGAACTATTACACCGATTGGCCACGAGTCCGCAGACCGCGCATTTCATTTCTCTTAAACTCGCGGAACGCTTC
>Ga0210394_10000773_pt1 | contig 59779 bp, 40 predicted proteins | sample IncBWC12MmetaG_FD_160121 | JGI IMG/M metagenome (GOLD analysis project Ga0210394, IMG submission 160121) | Forest soil microbial communities from Barre Woods Harvard Forest LTER site, Petersham, Massachusetts, United States - Inc-BW-C-12-M | ecosystem: Environmental > Terrestrial > Soil >...
CCGCATGCCCGCAGCTCGACTGCAATACATCTTGAATGACATAGCACCTGCTGTCGTCATAACAGAGGAAGATCTGCGCGAAACTGTCGGAGCATATCTTCCCCCGCAGGCCAGCTTACTTCTGAAGGAAGACTTAGAGCGTATTCTACGGGTGAGCGCAGCAACGGATTACATCCCCGCCTCGTACGTAAGTTCACCGGGATGGCTTCTGGACTTGCCAGCATACTGCATCTACACATCCGGATCGACCGGACGGCCCAAGGGTGTCTTGATCGACCATCGCAGCATCGTCGACTTTTTCGAGGGAACTGAACAAGTTTACGACGTCCGTGCGGAATCGGTTTGCGCCAGTTTCTCGCCGCTGCATTTCGACGTTTTTCTCATGGATATGTTGTTCCCACTTGCCCAGGGTGCTCGTCTGCATGTCCACGACGACATTGTGGTTCCTGATCTGTTGTTTCAGACGATAGCAACTCACGATGTGACCCATTTTTCTGCTTGGGGCTTGATGCTTGGACTCATTGCACAGGCATCTCAATTCAGTACTACTCCTCTGCCGCACCTCCAGACCGTACTAACTGGAACAGATATTCCAAATGTCGACACTGTTCAGCGATGGTTGCGGGTAGGGGCCGGCGTTAAAGTGATCAATGCTTACGGTCCAACCGAAGTCACATGCGCCTCAACCGCGTACACGATCAGAGACCTTGAGCCTGGCCGACAAGAGCTTTACCCCATCGGCAGTCCGCTAAAACATGTGCACACTTTCCTCGTCGGCAGCGAAGGCGAGCGAATCACGCAAAGGAATGTGCCTGGCGAACTGTACATCGGTGGTACGCAGGTAATGAGGGGCTACTGGAACTTGGCGGCGGAGACGGAGGCTGCTGTGAGGTATCTGGACGGCATACGCTGCTATCGTAGTGGTGATGTCTGTATTTATCAGGAGGATGGCAGCCTCTTCTACATTGGGCGGAAAGATAACGAAGTGAACATCGGCGGCTATCGCGTACACCCGAATGAGGTGCGGCGCGTCATCAATAGCGTGCCGCATGTGCACGACTCCGAGGTCGTCTTGGTCGACTCTAAGTATGAAGAAAAAGTCTTAGCGGCGGGAATACTTCTCGATGAGAGCGGCAAGATGGGGGAGCTCGACGTCGATCAGCAGATCATTCGGATTCGTGCTCGTCTTCTGGGCGAGCTACCAAGTTATATGGTGCCTCGTTATCTTGCAATTTTCGACGATTTTCCGAAACTATCGTCGGGCAAGGCGGATCGTAAGGCGCTCACATCCATTCTTACTGTTCGCATGACAAAGGAAACTGAGGAGGTGACAACTGCACATGGACACTGAAGCTGTAGTAACCAGCATCATCGAAAATGTAATCGGAGTCAGAGGGGTGAGCCGCGACGCTCGCTTTCTTGACATCGGCGGTAACTCACTGAATCTGGGTGCAGTCTTGACACAGATCCATAATAAGACCGGAGTAGCTGTGCCTGCGCGCATGTTCTTCCACAAATCTGACTCCACAATAGCAGCCATCACCGCCAAGATTGACTCTCAGCTCCAGGAGAGCCAAGCGGCGTTAGCAATCAGTCAGTAACAACAGCCGGGACTTACAAATAAGGAGGAGTGGTATGAGGGACGACTATTATCTGTCCGAAGCGGAAACAAGCTTTTTTTACCAGAATGGTTATCTGGGTCCGTTCACGCTGTGTCAACCAGACGAAATGACGAGTCTATTTGAAGAGGTACGTATGGACCTGCTGGACACCCATAACGCACCCTTCCCGAAGAGCAAGTTGAACTATGACCGGCACCTCGATTTACAGGCGCTAAATCAGATCATTAACAATCCAAAGATAGTTCATCGCATTTCAAGCATCCTTGGGCCTGATGTTTTGAGCTGGCGCACCGAGTGGTTTCCCAAGTACCCGGGAGACGAAGGCACCGATTGGCACCAAGCGGAAAGCTTCGTCGAATTTGAGGGAACGGAAAAGCTGGTTCCAACCGCGGCAGAGGAGGGCAGGCCTTGGGAGCTTACAGCTTGGATCTCGATGGGCGAATCAACTAAGGAAAATGGTTGTCTCAAAGTCATGCCGGGAAGCCATCGGACGTGGTTTTTCGATGAAAAACGGAATGTGCCCTTTGAACCGGAGAATTTCAATAAGAAGGTGATCGACACCGGAGAGAAGGCTGGATTCTATGGCTATGATTACGACAAATTGAAGCTCGATCCAACCTGGAAGCCAGACGAGGAGAAAGCGGTCCATATGGTGATGAAGCCTGGCCAGTTCTGCATCTTCACCTCGCGGTGTATGCATGGATCCAATCCCAACACGACCAAAAACTCGACACGCTTCGGCTGGGCGACCCGTTTCGTGCCAACCCACGTAAAGGTGTACGCCGGCCAGGACTCTTTCCATCACTTTGGGGAAGAGCTGCCGCTGGACAACTATTCAACGGTCTTAGTTTTGGGAGAAGACCGCTATCACCACAATCGCGTGCGTCCGCCCATGCAGGTGGCGGCGACGACGGCAGCTTAACGCCACTCTAAACACGTACATACAAGCGCTTGTTTATCCTTTGCGATGGGCAGAATGAGCGGGGCACGCAGTTCTGCCTATTTCTACTTACTTTACCTAGACGGCAGATCTATCTTCCGACCTAGAGGAGTGATTGCTGGACCATGTCGAACTTCCCAAGTCAAGTGCAAGTTACAGATGCTTCCCGGTAAATCAATTTGCTCTGTCTAGAGACGAAGATATGGCACAGTGGAAATCGGATGAAGAACTATTTACCTGGATTCGGAATGAACTTTCAACTCCACCTATCAGCGACGTGATGGAGCAGCTTGGTTTTCGATATCCAATGCTGTCGGCGACTATCCGCCCTTTACGAAGCGACATGGTGCTGATCGGCCGTGCTATGCCGGTGCAAGATGAGCTACCGGTCGAGTACGGGGAACCAGTGCGCTTCGATGCGAAGCCGTTCGGTCTGTTGTTCGAATCCATCGAGGCACTTCGTCCCAACGAGGTATATATCGCCAGCGGTGGGCCAACGCATGCTGCGCGATTGGGGGACATGCTAGTGACGCGGGCGCAGAAGTTAGGTTCGGCGGGCGTGGTGATCAATGCACATCTTCGCGATGGCAACGGCATATTATCTCTGAACTTTCCCGCCTTTGCGCACGGTTTTCACGCCTACGGTTTGCAGCGCCGCCACAATGTAGTGGATTTTCGCTGTTCGATCACAATCGACAAGGTGCGGGTCAGACCGGGCGATCTGATCTTTGGCGATGGCGACGGTGTCTGTGTCATTCCGCACGAGGCGGAAGAGGAGATCCTTAACCGGGCGCTTGCCAAGACTCAATTGGAAAAGAAAGTCCGCAGAGATATTGAATCGGGTCAAAGCGTAGTTGATGCTTTCAAGAACTACGGGGTGATGTAAGTCACCGGCCCAGGCCGCCCATCGGCCACTTTAAGGCAATCTAGGAAATATTCTTTGGAATTCTAGAGTGCAAGCGTCCGGACCAATGGGATTGGCTGACGCTGGTGCCTACACTATTGAGGCAGGTTTGAAAGTACTCGAGCAACAGTCCGCTTCTCCGTGGTTCATCCGCTTTCGTTCCCAGAATGCAGCGCAAGTTCGCCTCCGCGTCTTTTGCTTTCACTATGCGGGCGCATCAGCTTCGATCTTTCGATCCTGGGATGAAGCGATGCCGGACGGGATCGAAGTTGTGGCCGTCCAGCTTCCCGGGCGAGAGTACCGGCTTGATGAGTCGCTGTTGACGGACCTGCATGGAATTGCGGGCCTAGTTACCGAAATCCTGCCGTTGGACAAGCGATTCGTATTTTTCGGTCATAGCATGGGCGCGCTCCTCGGATTCGAGGTGGCACGACTGTTGCGTGAACAAGGGCTTCGGCAACCTGAAATGTTGATCGCTTCGGGGCGGAACGCACCACAATTCAAGTGGCGGGACGCCGGGATGCAGTTGCTGCCAGATGATGAGTTTGTAGCTGCCCTGATTGCCTACAAAGGCATACCCGAGTCTTTGTTGGAGAATGCGGCGCTGCGCGATCTTTTGCTTCCGCGGATACGAGCCGATCTAACCGTATCGGCTCAGTACAAGTATGCCGAGAAGGATCCGTTAGAGTGCCCGATTGTGGTTTTGTTGGGAAACCAAGACGAGCTCAGCACTGAAGCGGGCGTGAACGGTTGGCTCACTCAAACGACCGCAGAGGTGCGATATTTTCGCTTCGCTGGCAATCACTTTTTTTTGCATAGCGCTGAACAACTCGTGCTCTCCAGGATTGCGGAGGAGCTAACGAAACTGATGCTCACCAACCGATCGGTGGTTAGGGCTTGAGCATCACCATATAACAGGGAGACGAAGATGAAAGCAACTAGCGATAACTTGCCAGTCCGTAACCCCAGCCTGCAACCCACCAAGCCTGAGCTCGTACGAATCTTCGATACTACGCTGCGCGATGGGGAACAAAGTCCCGGTGCCTCACTCACCGCTGACGAGAAGTTGCAAATCGCAGAACAGCTTGCAAAGTTGGGCGTCGACGTGATCGAAGCCGGATTTCCAGTTTCCAGTCCAGGGGATATGAACGGTGTGCAGAAGATCGCAAGAAGCGTAGGTCAAGCGAAGCGCAACAACAAGTATGGCTTGATAGCGGGCCCGCCCGGCATCGCTGCGATGGCGCGTGCGAATCGCGCGGACATCGATAGCGCGTGGCGCGGTGTCAGAGATGCGATCTATCCTCGTATCCATATTGTGCTTGCAACCAGCGATATTCATATGGAATACAAGTTGCGCAAGACACGACCCGAAGTTATAGAGATGGCCCGGAGTTCGGTCGCCTACGCTCACGATCTCTGCAAGGATGTTGAGTTCAGCCCGGAGGATGCAACCCGGAGCGATCGCGATTTTCTAGTGCAGGTGCTGGAAGCGGCCGTAGAAGCGGGCGCCACAACTCTCAACATTCCGGATACAGTCGGATACGCAATGCCGGAAGAGTACGGCACTCTAATCGGCTTTCTTCATCACCGCTTTGCTTCTGCTGGTGTCACCGTGAGTGTGCATTGCCACGATGATCTGGGTTTGGCCACCGCGAATACACTGGCCGGACTCGCAAATGGGGCCCGCCAAATCGAGGCAACCGTCAACGGTATCGGGGAGCGAGCCGGCAATGCGTGCATGGCGGAAACTGTCATGGCACTGCGCACACGGGCGCCCTTGTTCAGTTTAGAGACCAACATCATCACGAAGGAGATTTGGCGGACGAGTCAGCTAGTGAGTGGCTTGACCGGCATGGTTGTTCAGCCCAATAAAGCGATTGTGGGAGCGAATGCGTTCGCGCACCAGGCGGGGATTCACCAGGACGGTATGCTCAAAAATCCGCGCACTTATGAAATCATGGACCCCTCGGACGTGGGAGTCAGCGAAAGCCTTCTGGTACTCGGCAAGCTAAGCGGACGCAACGCGTTGCGCTCGAAACTTGAAAAGCTCGGGTATCACGTGGAAGGCGAAAAGCTCGACCAAGTCTCCATAAGAGTGAAAAAGGTGCTAGACACCCAGAGAGCAGTCAGTGACGTCCACTTGCGCGAGATTTGCGCTGAAGTTTTCCAGTCCACAGAGGTTCAGCAAGTGGATTCGTTGGAGGCGGCAACTTTGCGGCCCTAGTCGCAATCGCGCCGAAGTACATCACTGCATGCACGGCCTTGGTAGCGGGTCAGTGTCCAGGTCGAGGATTTCACGATGAAGATTTGGAGCGTGAACTTGCCCATATGGAAAATGCCTGCGCGCGCAGGGCTCCTTGCTTTAGTTGCGGTGGCGTTCTTCCCACTCAGCGTTAGCGGGCAGGCGGTTCAAACCGCTACGACCGAGAACCCACAAAAAGCGCTGAGCTGCAGCGTCTCGGACGGATTCACGCTGGCGGCGGTCGGCGACATGATCGTCGCGCAGCCGATCTCCGGCATTCAAGATGAGGGTTTTACCACGACTTCACGCATCCTGCGTGAAGCGGATGCAGCCTTTGGCAACATTGAAGAAACGCTGATTGACATGCGCCATTTTAAGGGCTATCCACAGGCCTCAGGCGACATCGGGCTCATCGGCGTTCCAGAAGTTGCACGGGACCTGCGCGCGATGGGTATACGGCTGGTTTCGCGAGCCCACAATCACAGCACCGACTTTGGCATCGAAGGCATGCGCCAGACTGATCAGACGCTGGACGAAGCGGGTATTGTGCATGCGGGAACGGGTGAGAATCGCGGGCTGGCTCGCGCGGCGAGATTCCTGGATACGCCCAAGGGCCGCGTGGGAGTTGTATCGATGGCCTCATCTTTTGCGTCATTCTCCCCGGCGACGGCGGAGTTAGGTGAAGTTCCGGGGCGCCCCGGAATGAGCGCGCTGCGGACGAAGATGTGGGCGCTCGTGACACCTGAGATGCTGGAAAACTTAAAGAAAATCCGCGACGCGGAGCCGAAAGCCTATATCGAGTCAACGTCGATCCAGGCGGAAAAGCCGAATCAGCTAGATCTTTTCGACGTGTCATACCGGTCCTCCGATAGTATGGGGTTTTCATACGATATGAATCCGATCGATCTTTCTGAGATCCTGGCTAGCATCCGCCAAGGCAAGGAGAACTCGGATTTCATGATCGCTACGATCCATACCCACGAGCCGGGTAATTGGAGCGACACTCCTCCGGATTTCCTGGTAAAGCTCGCGCACGATGCGATTGACGCCGGCGCAGACGAATTCATCGGCCACGGGCCGCATCAGCTGCGCGGCATCGAAATCTATAAAGGCAAGCCCATCTTCTACAGCATGGGCAACTTCATTTTCGAAGTTGATCAGCAGTCACCTCTGACTCGCGATATGTACGAAACATTCGAGCAGGACCCGCTGAAGGTCAGCGATCACGAATTTGCCGAAGTCTACCTCAAGTGGGGTTTCAACAGCGAAATCTGGTACCAGAGCGTAATCGCGGTGAGCAAATACGAGCAGGGGCAAGTCTCCGAAATCCGGCTGTACCCGGTGGACCTGGGATTCAGGATGCGCGGCGCCGACCGCGGCGTCCCGCGGATGGCGTCGCCAGCTGCAGCGCAAGCGATCCTTGAAAGGCTGCAGAAGCTCTCGCAGCCGCTACACACCGACATCAAGATCGACCACAACGTCGGCATCATTCGTGTACCAAAGGCGTCCAAGGCAGACGACCTTAGGGCACAATGAGGGTAAATACGTTAGGCTTTTGACCAATTTCTTAGAGCGCTCCACTTCGCAAAGGACACGAGAAATGGATTTTTTAGAACGTGCTTCTTCCCTGGGGCAATGCTTTGCTAAAAATAATGATTTTATAGGGCGGTGCTTTTTTCCTAGAGCAGTCGCTTCGAGGCTTAGAACGCCACGGCATTTCATCCTTTTGTGACAGATAAAAAATTGAGGCACCCTTTCCATGACTAAGCGACGCATCAACTTCGGTGTTATGCTCCAGGGGCCCGGCGTCAACATGAATGCCTGGAAGCACCCGAGCGTTCCCGCTGACTCCAGTATCAATTTCAACTACTACGTCGAGAAAGCGCGCATTGCTGAGGCTGCGGGCATTGATTTTGCCTTTATCGCCGATGGACTTTACATCCATGAAAAATCGCACCCGCATTTTCTGAATAGGTTTGAACCGGTGGCGCTCCTGTCGGCACTCGCCGCGGTAACTTCAAGTATCGGACTCGTCGGTACGGTGTCGACCACGTACAGTGAGCCCTTCACGGTCGCCCGGCAATTCGCATCGATCGACATCATAAGTGGCGGGCGTGCAGGATGGAACTCCGTGACTTCACCCTTGGAAGGATCCGCTAAAAACTTCAGCCGCGCCCATGGCGATCACGCCCTGCGTTATCAGATTGCTGACGAGTATATTGAGGTCGTCAAAGGATTATGGGATAGCTGGGATGACGATGCCTTTATCCGCGATCGCGCGACAGGGCGCTTTTTTGTTGCCGACAAGTTACATCGACTCAACCATCAGGGCCGCTTCTTCTCGGTCGAAGGACCTCTCAATATAGGACGCTCACCCCAGGGGCAACCGGTGATTTTTCAGGCCGGATCCTCGGAAGACGGCATCCGCCAGGCCGGCATGTATGCAGATGCTGTCTTCAGCAATGGCGGGACTTTCGAAGAATGCCGCACGTTTTATCGGAAGGTCAAGGAGAGTGCCAGGCAACAAGGGCGAGCCGCAGACGACATCAAGATTTTCCCTGGCATCGGCCCCATTGTGGGTGCCACGGCAGATAAGGTCAAAGAGAGATGTCGCGAGCTGAGTGATCTCTTGTCTGTTGAGGATGCACTGAATTGGCTAAGCCACTTCTTCGACCAACACGATTTCACCGTCTATCCGCTCGACGGACCCTTCCCGGACCTCGGCGATCTCGGCGCAAACGGTTTCCGTTCGACCAGCGACATGATCAAGCGGCTGGCTCGGGAACGAAGTTTGACTCTGCGCGAAGTTGCATTCGAGATGGCAACCCGGCGCATGCACATCGGCACGTCGGAAGGGTTCATCGGTACACCCGATCGGGTCGCTAATGAACTTATCCGTTGGGTTGACGAAGGAGCCGCCGATGGTTTTATGGTAGGTCTGTCGGTTCTCGGTTTCGGGCTCGAAGACTTTATAACACTTGTGCTGCCAGCTCTAGCGGAGCGCGGCTATCATGACATGGTCCAGGCAGGCCACACACTAAGAGATCATTTCAACCTACCCTATCGTAAGAGCCGTTATGCCATGGCTCAGGAGGCCGTGGCTGTTTAGAGTTTTGCTTTATCCTGAACTGCTATGTGCCACGGACTAGAAGATGGATTGAGCCAAACGACCGCGGTCGAGGTGCAAGTGGACGTACCGGATAACGCCGACGCGCGCTGGTGCATAGAGCAGTATTTTCTGGAACTAGCGCAGCGTTTCGACACCGGTTTCGATCCTATTAAGAGCAATCCTGCTCCCGACGAGGACCTAATTCCCCCAAGGGGATACTTTGTTGTGGCCCGGCTTGATGGTCATCCTGTTGGATGCGGCGTGCTCAAGCGCAAGAACCCAACGACGGGTGAGATTAAGCGAATGTGGACGGCTTCATGCGCACGCAGGCGCGGCGTGGCACGCAAAATTCTCCATACGCTTGAGACCATTGCTCGGGAAGCGGGACTTACAGTGCTCCATCTTGAAACCAATCGAACCCTCGCTGAGGCCCAGGCGCTGTACCGAAAGGAAGGATATATCGAAGTCGACGCCTTCAACGACGAACCTTACGCCCATCATTGGTTCGAGAAACACCTGCAGTCCGATTCCGGCAGATGATCGCGAGACTCCTCGGAATAGAGTCGCAAATGACCGCAGCTGAATGATGATGGGTCTGCACCGACGCAGATACCAGCCCACCCCCGCACCTCTTCCTCGAAACTGATTTCCTCCACTTTCCACGACGTGCTGCTTTGGACATTTCGCCTTCGAGTTCTTGGTTTCTCGCGTGAAGCTGGGCGACTTCCCTCAGGCAGTTCTCGACCCGCCGAATGAGGTCAACCTTCTCGGATAGCAGTGGACTTGTGTCATAAAGAACCCGCAGGTAATTGCGCGTCATCTAAGTAGCCCTAAGGAACCACAACATGAGCCAACTGGAGATGCCAGCCTTGCGTCATCGCTTGAGCGATGATGCTCTCGATGTCATTTTTCGCACCGCTCGAACCTACAACGGTTGGCTCGACAAGCCCGTCTCGGATGAAACTTTTCGCGAACTTTACGATCTGATGAAGTGGGGACCCACAAGCGCCAATGGGTCGCCCGCTCGGTTCCTGCTCTTGCGGACAAAGGCTGCAAAGGAGCGGCTGCGCCCGGCTCTCTCGTCCGGCAACGTGCAGAAGACGCTAACTGCGCCCGTCACCGTGATTGTCGCTTATGACCTTCGCTTCTACGAGAAGCTGACAAAGCTTGCTCCGCACAACCCGGGATTTCGAGACTTGTTTGCGAACAACCCGGAACTGGCAGAAGCAACGACAAAGCGGAACGGCACGCTCCAAGGCGCATATTTGATGATCGCGGCTCGCGCCCTCGGATTGGACTGCGGTCCCATCTCAGGATTTGACAACGCCAAGGTCGATGAGGAGTTCTTCGCGGCAGGCGTTGACGGTGAGGAAATGGTGGAAGAGTACATACCAGGAACAATCAAATCAAACTTCATTTGCAACATTGGTTATGGCGACCCGGCATCGATGCGTCCCCGTATGCCACGCCTGGAATTCGCTGAGGTTTGCCGCGTGCTCTGAGTGATATCGTGGCTTTGGTTTTGCCCTCGTTGTCATCAGCTTGAGCTAGACAGGCGTTGTCGCTGCCCGTCGTTCGGCTCCGAGTTTAGTCCTAAGGAGTCGCGGGCATTATTGAAGCAGATGTTCTGGATCGTCGAGCCGATGAACTTTTCGTCGCTCGGCAGCTCGCCTCGTTCCATCTCGCCTCCGAGAAGATTGCAGAGCACGCGGCGAAAATATTCGTGCCGGGGAAACGACATGAACGACCGCGAGTCCGTCACCATGCCCACAAAGCGAGGAAACAAACCGGTTGCGGAAAGAGCATTTAATTGCGACTTGATCCCGTCCTTCTGGTCCAGAAACCACCACGCACTGCCAAATTGGATCTTTCCGGCGATTGACGAATCCTGAAAACTACCGACTGCGGTTGCGAACGTGTAATTATCGGCTGGATTATTGTTGTAGACGATTGTTCTTGGCAATGCTTTCTCGCTGTCCAGCAAATTGAGATAAGCGTTAAGTTTTTCCGCCTGCGGCCAGTCGCCGATCGAATCGAATCCAATATCAGGACCGAGTCCGGACTGGCGGCGCGTGTTCACGTTGCGCAATGCACCCAGGTGCAGTTGTTTCGTCCAATTCTTTGCCGCGTCCAGATGTCCAAAGAAAAGCATCATGAACGAAGCGAATTCTTCGTGCTCTTCGGGACTGGCAGGTACACCCGATCGCACCTTGGTAAAGATCGCGGCGGCATTCGCGTCGCTGCAGGGGTTCGCATAGCAGTAAGGCAATCCGTGATCGGAAAGGCGGCAACCGCTCTCGTGAAAATATTTATGGCGAAGCTCGAGAGCGTGCAGGAAAGAAGCGAGGTCAGATATAGCAGTATTGCTTGTGGCTTGCAGGCTTTCAACCCACGGATTAAAAGAATCGGGCTCTGAGACTCGTAGCGCGCGATCCGGACGGAATGTCGGATACATGCGAAATTTGCAGTCGCCGTTGTTCACCTTATGGTGATGTTGAAGGCTGTCGCAGGGATCGTCACTGGTGCAAAGCACCCGCACCTTAAATTTCTTGAGAATGCCTCGGGCCGTGAGATCGCCGTTCGAGAGAATCGAATTTGCCCGCTCCCAAATCGCCTCGGCAGAACGCTCGTCCAGTAGTTCATCGATCTCGAAGTAGCGCTTCAATTCCAAGTGGGTCCATTGATAAAGAGGATTGCGAAGCGTGTAGGGGACGGTGCGCGCCCACGCCAGAAATTTTTCCTTCGGTGAAGCGTCACCGGTGCAGTAACGTTCCGCAATGCCATTCGCCCGCATAGCTCGCCATTTGTAATGATCGCCTTCAAGAGCGATGTCGAAGAGGTCGCGGAAGCGGCGGTCCCGCGCGACATCGCCAGGCGGCAAATGCGAGTGATAATCGAGAATGGGCTGGGAAGCGGCATAGTTTTCATAGAGCCGACGAGCCGTCTTTGAATACAGCAGAAAGTCATCGTTGATAAAAATCACCGAGGTCTCCATTGATGGATTAGGCTGACTTGCGGGCATTACGGACGATCGAGACAAAACCTCGTGCCGCTTCAACGATTGGAGCGAGATCGCCCGACTCGAGTGCGGAAGCCGACACCAACTCGCCACCAATGCCCAGTGCCGCGGCTCCCGCAAGAATGAAGTCAGCGGCTGTCGTTAGATTTACGCCGCCGGTTGGAATCATCGAGATCTGCGGCAAAGGCCCTTTCAGAGCCTTGATATATTTCGCGCCGCCTACCGCTCCGCAAGGAAAAATCTTGACAAAATCGCTACCTGCTTTCCAGGCAGCGATTACTTCGCTGGGAGTGAGCGCTCCAGCCATCATCAACTTGCCAGCCTCGTTTACAGATTTCACGGTTTCCAGATTGAATCCCGGACTCACAATGAATTCGGCTCCGGCATCGATGCAACGCTGTGCGGTGTCGGCATCCAGCACCGTTCCCGCACCAATCAACACTTCGGAACCCATACTCTTGCTGAGTTCAGCAATTACTTCGATTGCGCCCGGAACCGTCATGGTGACTTCTACGATTGGGATTCCACCGGCACACACCGCCGCTGCTGCCAACATCGCCTGCTTTGCCGAAGATGCCCGCACGACGGGCACAACCCCGATCTCCATGATCTGATTCGCTACGTCTTGCTTGGTCATAAGCCTCTAGCGGGCGATCTCTATCGGGAGATCCGTGCGCTCTTTCCCTGCATGGCCTGCAGCACTTCCTTCAGAGTTGCCATCGTAGTGTCGCCTGGTGTCGTCATCGCCAAAGCACCATGGGCCGCGCCGCACTCGACCGCCCACTGCGGCCCTTTGCCACTGAGAAAGCCATAGATCAATCCAGAGGCAAACGAGTCACCGCCGCCTACGCGATCGAATATCTCCAGATTTTCCCGATACCTTGCCTCATAAAAACTCCCGCCTGCGTAGCAAATCGCGCCCCAGTCGTTGACGGTCGCGGTCTTCGCTTTGCGCAGCGTCGTAGCGACCACGGCAAAGGGAAACTCCTTCACTACCTTCTCAATCATCTTCTTGAATGCTTCGGCTTCGATGTTGGAAAGGTGCTCATCCACACCAGCGACTTGGAACCCCAATGCGGCGGAGAAATCCTCTTCGTTGCCAAGCATTACATCAACCAGCGGAGCAAGCTTCCGGTTCACTTCCTGCGCGCGCTTCTTGCCGCCGACCGCTTTCCACAAGGACTCGCGATAATTCAAATCGTAGGAGACGATTGTTCCATTCTTTCGCGCAGCTTTCATCGCTTCCTCGGCAACATCGGGCGTGGTCTCAGACAGAGCGCAAAAAATTCCGCCAGTATGAAACCATCGCGATCCATGCTTGCCGAAGATTTCATCCCAGTCGATGTCGCCGGATTTCAATTGCGAGACCGCCGTATGCCCGCGATCGGAACAGCCTAGAGCCGGACGAATGCCAAATCCCCGCTCCGTAAAATTCAGGCCATTCCGCGCCGCACGGCCGGCACCATCAAACTCGACCCAGCGAATTAGCGACTGGTCGACGCCGCCCTGATAGATAAAATCTTGCAGCAATCTGCCAACTGGATTATCGACAATCGCGGTGACGATCGCACTTTCGAGGCCGAAGCACCTCTTCAGGCCACGCGCAACGTTGTACTCGCCTCCACCTTCGGAAACGTCGAACTGCCGTGTAGTCGACACGCGACCGTCTCCAGGATCGAAGCGGAGCATCACTTCGCCGAGACTGACCAGATTCCAGCGGCACTGCTCCACGGGTTTGATCGTAAGACCGGGCGCTGAGTTTCCCTTATCCACTTTCGCCTTTCTGTGACAGAACTTTATTGTTCACAACTATACTTCCGCCGCGCTGAACTCTACCGGTTTCAGTCTCGGAGCCAGACCATGAATGACCGCCAGCGCGATCAGATAAGCCGAACCGGCTAGAAAGAATGGCACCGCGTAACTGTGAGTTCGTTGCAGAAGGCCAGAGACGATTTTCGCGATAAGCATTCCTCCGATCGCCCCCGCCGTACCGCCGATCCCAACCACGGACGCAACCATCGTCCCGGGAAACATGTCGGAAGACAAGGTGTAGAGATTACAGGAAAAGCCCTGATGTGCCGCCGCCGCAATTCCGATAACCAGGACCACTCCCCACATCGATGCGATCCTGGGCGCGAAGACAATCGGCACGACGCACACAGCACAAATCAGCATGGCGATCTTGCGGCTGGCGTTTACGGTTCTCCCGTGCTGTATGAGGGACGATGAAAGCCATCCTCCTGCCACGCTGCCGACGTCCGAGATCAGATAAATCACAAGGATCGGCATCCCTACCTTCAAGAGAGCCAACCCATGCTGGCGCTGCAGGAAATCAGGAATCCAAAACAGATAGAACCACCATATCGGATCCGTAATGAACTTTCCCAGCACAATGGCCCAAGTCTGGCGATGAGCCAGTAGTCTGAACCAACTTACTCGAACCGACGGCGCGATGGGATCGCTGCAAATGTATTCCAATTCGGCGGGTGAGCAAGACGAATGCTCCTGCGGCCGACGATAGACCCAAAGCCATAACACCAGCCATGCGAATCCAACGCCGCCTAGTAGAAAGAAAGCTGGCCGCCAACCCCAATGCACTGCAATCCACGGAACTATCAGCGGCGTAGCGATCGCGCCGAGATTGCTTCCGGCATTAAAGATGCCCGTGGCCAGGGCGCGCTCTTTTTTAGGGAACCACTCCGCGATAGCTTTCAAGCTGGCCGGAAACACCGCCGACTCGCCTAACCCCAGAGCAAAGCGAGCCACGATAAAGCCGGTGAACGAACTGGCCAAGCCGTGAGCCATCGAAGCCAGGCTCCAGAAGGCCATGGCCAGCGCGTAGCCAAGCCGCGTCCCGACCCGATCGATGAATCGCCCGACCAGCACCATTCCCAGCGCGTAAGCGGCCTGGAAGGCAAATACGAGATTGCCGTAGTCGATTTCGCTCCAACCCAGATCATGTTGCAGAGTGGTTTTCAGCACGCCGATGACCTGGCGGTCCATGTAGTTCTTCATCACGCCGAGCAGCAGAACCGTGCAGATCACCCAACGAAAGCGTCCGATGTGATGCGCAATTTGCGCAGCGGTGCTGGTCTTCGATCCGGACTTCGATCCAGACAAGGATTCGGATCCAGGCTTCGAGATGGAAGGAAGATTCATACAGCAATTGCGGCTCTTCGGATTTAACGATTCACTCCGCTTGCCAGAATGCCACCATCGACTGCGAGCAGATGACCGGTCACGAAACTCGCGGCGTCGGAGGCGAGAAACACGGCCGCGCCGACCAACTCCTCGAGCTTACCGAACCGAGCCGCAGGCGTGCGCATCAGGAACTCCTGCCCGCGCGGCGTTCCATCCAACAGGGTCGCATTCAAGTTGGTGCGAAAGATCCCCGGCACCAACGCGTTCACGCACACCCCGTAGCGCGCCCACTCGACGGCGAGGGACTTGGTCAGTGAAGCAATCCCAGCCTTACTGGCCGCGTAAGCGGCGACTTCGTACATGCCGAGTGTAGACGAAAGTGAGCCGATGTTAATGATCCTGCCATACTGGCGCTCGATCATGTGGCGCCCAAACACCTGGCAAGCGCGCAAACTACCATTTAGGTTCGTCTCCATGATGGCATTCCAATCGTTTTCGCTCATGTCGAGAATGGGCGTGCGCTGCGTAATGCCGGCGCAGTTCACGAGGATATCAACTCTCCCGAACTGCGCACAGACTGCTTCCAAAAGCGCTTGCAGACTCGAACGATCGGCTACATCACATGTGATCGCGAGCGAACCCCGGCCCGCGGTTTTTATTTCTGCAGCAGCGGATTCAACCAGTTCGCGGCGGCGGCCCGAGGGCACAACGTTGGCTCCAGCTGTCGCCAGACCCTTGGCGAGCGTAAGACCAATGCCCGATGTTCCCCCGATGACGACGGCGGTTTTAGAATTGAGATCGAGCGCTGGATATCCCATCAAGTTCCTGTTTGTTGGCGTGGCGAACGATGCCCCTGCCTAGAATTCTACCCGAGCGACAACTGAGCGTCGCGTGAGCTGTTTACCTGGTAGTGGGTCAGTTTGAAAAAGCAGCGTGTACTTCTACCCGTCGGCGTCATCCTGAGCGAAGCATGATTGCCCGAAGGACAATCATGCGCAGTCGAAGGATCCCTATAACCCGCACCGCACTAAACGTCTTAGGATTTCCTTTCGCAATCACCGAAAATCAAAACCCTAGGAAAATCAAAACCCTAGGAAAACCAAAACCCTAGGAAACCAACATAGATGGCTTCTCGAGGAAAACATCGGACCGTGAAGCATACAAAAGAACACCAGAAAGAAAAACAGTGGTGGCTCAGCTTGGCTTACGCGCTGGGCCGGTTGCGCGTGAGATCCCTCGCCCTGCTGGAGAAAACGCAGGGCTTCGGGATGACCGACGGGGAGAAGTGCACACTGCTTTTTCAAACTGACCCATACCGATTTCTCGATGTCGAGCGGCTTTCTATGATTACACTGTAATTCGTTGTAGGAGAGTTCCGGCGACCTTGTCCTTTTTTCGAGGAGTGACTGCACACGGCGGCCCTCGCCGGGCCTTTGCAGTTTGACCGGTTTGGAAGCTGTCCTCGGTGGCCGGAACTCTGTAATCGGAAGTGTGCACACGAAAGGCAACGTAGCTTGCAGACAGCCGCCGCTTTGGTTCCATCCGAGGCCTCGCTCGCCCGCAAACTCCGCCTCACCGACTACTTCACCCTCGGTTGGGGCACCATGGTCGGCGTCGGCTGGCTCGTCGTCATGGACGACTGGCTACTCCGCGGCGGCGCTCTCGGCGCGCTCCTCGGCTTCGCCATCGGCGGCTCGCTCCTGTTCCCCATCGGCTGGGTATACGGCAGACTCGTGGCCGCCATGCCGGACGCCGCCGGCGAAATTGCCTACACCGCCGCCGCGTTCACCCGCCCCATCAGCTTCTCCACCGGATGGATGATGATGCTCGCCTACTTCATCGTCTGCCCCTGGGAAGCTGTCGCCGTCGGCCGTATCGCTGGCTACATCGTCCCCTCGCTCGATTCGCTCGAACTCTATCGCATTGCCGGCCGCCCGGTTTACCTTCCGCATCTCATCATCGGTCTCGGCCTCACCGCGCTACTCACCACGCTCAACTATCGCGGCATTCGTCTCAGCGCAACCTTTCAGAACTGGACCTCCTTCGGCACGCTCGCCCTCTTCATAATTTTTGTCGCACTCGGCGCAAGCAAGGGATCGCCGCACAACTTCCCGCCACTCTTCACCCACGCGCCTCTGGTTTCGTTCCTGCTCGTGGTTCAGATCGTCCCCTATTTCATGACGGGATTCGAATCCGTGACCAAGGGCGCGGAAGAATCTGCTCCTGAGTTTCGCTCGCAGGCATTTTCGAAAGCCATCTGGATGGCCGTCCTCGTCGGCATTCTCTTTTACACAATCATCATCGCCGCGGTAGCATTCGTTGCACCGTGGCGTGAATTGACCGGCGAAAAATTTATGACGGCCGTTGCTTTTCAAAATGCAGTCGGCTCGCGCTGGATCGTCAACATCATCCTGGTCGCGGCTCTGCTCTCACTGGTCAAATGCTTCAACGGAAACTTCGTAGCCGCCAGCCGCATGGTGTTCGCTCTAGGTCGCCGCCGTCTCATAGTCGAACGCGCGGGAGCCATCCATCCTCAACACCAAACCCCGTCGGTCGCAGTGCTCTGCATCGGCTTGGCGACGGGGGCGTGTATGCTCCTCGGAGACGCGATCCTGGTGCCCATCACCGAAGTTGGCTCCGTCGCCTGCGCCATCGGATGGGCCGCAACCTGCGCCGCCTATCTGCGCATGGCCCGCGCAGGAACGCTTCCCGGCCAACTGAGATTATCGGCAGTCGAATACTTCGTTGCCGGTTTTGGATTGCTCGTAGCCATCGCGATGATACTGATGAAGGCAGTCCCCGCGATCCCCGGCCACTTCACAATCTACGAATGGTTCGCCCTCGGAATCTGGATCGTCTTAGGAGCATTCTCGCATCGCCGCGCACGAACTGCTTGAGTCTGGATTCGTGTGATTTGGGCGGAGCATTTGGGTGGAGCAGCGCTTCAGCGCTGCGTTAAGGATCGTCCCTTGATGGCCGGCTTTAGCCGCTGAGGTAACGGGACGGAGGGAAATAAGGATGAAACTCTACAAACTGAATCTTACGATCACGGTCACCCTGTTCTTTGCTGCAACCCCACTGTTGCTCGCCCAATCTTACTTCGACCTCGTCATCACCAATGGCCACGTCATCGACGGCACCGGCTCCCCCTGGTACTCGGGCGATGTCGGTATCCGCGACGGAAAAATCGCCGCCATCGGCAACCTCACTGCCGCGCCGCGCAAGCGCACCATCGACGCCGCCGGCAAAGTCGTCGCTCCCGGCTTCATCGACCTGCTCGGCCAGTCCGAACTCTCCATCCTCGTCGATCCCCGCCTGCCTTCGAAAATCTTTCAGGGCATCACCACAGAAATTACCGGCGAAGGCGGCTCGGCCGCTCCGCTCAACGATGCTATCATCCAAACCGATCGCCCCGGCTACGACCACTACCGCATCACTCCCGACTGGCGAACTTTCCGCCAATATTTTGCGCGTCTCGAGAAGCAGGGCATGGGCATCAACCTCGCCAGCTACGTCGGAGCCACGCAGGTCCGCCGCATGGTGCTCGGGGACGACAACAGGCAGCCCACGCTCGAGCAACTCGAACAAATGAAATCGCTCGTGCGCGAGGCCATGAAAGACGGCGCAGTCGGCGTTTCTACCGCGCTCGAATACGCTCCCGCCCCTTATGCAAAAACGGAAGAGCTGATCGCTCTCGCCGCCGAAGGCGGCAAATTCGGCGGCATCTACTCCACCCACATGCGCAATGAAAGCGACAGTGTCCTCGAATCCATCGACGAAGCCCTGCGCATCGGCCGCGAAGCGCACGTCCCGATAGAAATCTGGCACATCAAAGTTGCCGGCAAAAATAACTGGGGACGCATGCCCGAAGTCGTCGCCAAAATAAACGCTGCCCGCGCCGCCGGCGCCGATGTCACCGCCGACACGTACGCCTACACCGCCTGGTTCAATTCTTTCTCAGCATTCGTTCCGCCGTGGGCGCACGATGGCGGCGATGCAAAAATGGTTGAGCGCCTGAAAGACCCAGCCCCTCGCGAACGCATCCGCAAAGACCTGCTCACGCCCTCGAAAGACTGGGACAACGAATGGCAGGAAATTCCCGGCCCCGACGCCATCATGATCGGTGTCGTCGAGAATCCCAAGATGCTGCCGCTTCAAGGCAAGCGGCTTTCCGAAATCGCAAAACTTTGGAACAAAGATCCCATGGACGCTCTCTTCGATTTCCTCATCGAGGATCCCGACACCGGAGTCGCCGTCTTCGGTATGTCACAGCCCGATGTCACGCTCGCGCTGCAACAGCCCTGGGTCGCCATCGACAACGATTCGTCAGGAACTTCACCCGAAGGTATTCTCGGTCAGGAGCATCCTCATCCCCGCGCCTACGGAACGTTCCCGCGTATCCTGCGCAAATATGTTAGCGAAGATAAATCCATAACGCTCGAGGATGCGATCCGCAAATTCTCCGCGCTACCCGCCCAGCGTCTGCGCCTCACTGATCGCGGCGTGCTCAAAGCCGGCATGTGGGCCGACATAGTTGTCTTCGATCCCGCGACCGTGCGCGATCTCGCCACCTTCGACAATCCCAATCAGCTTTCCGAAGGTATGAACTACGTCCTCGTAAACGGCACGCCCGTGATCGACAACGGAAAGATGACCGCTGCCCTACCCGGAAAAGTCCTGCGTGGCCCCGGCTACGCCCCGTAGCAAAGATGCTCATGTAGGGAACGCCGCTAGGCGACGATGCTTATGTAGGGACAGCCGCCCTCGGCTGTCCTCGGGTGCAGCCCGGCGTTGCCGGTTCTGTCATCCGCCGCAAGATTGTCCTCTCGCTTTCGCTCCCGATCCAGTAGCCAAAGCCAGCCTCGATGTCTGATTACCAACAGAGTCCCACAAGATGCTGGAGCAGGTTCGATCGACCGACTGAAGAGCGAGGATAAATCGCGAGTGGCCATTGCAACGCTATACTTAAGCTCATTCGGCGCTGTGGATACATGGCAAGTGCGACTGGTCGTTTTCTGAGTCGTATCCAATACCGTTGTGGGACAGTCCCACAAATTCAGCCGACCATCTCCGACAAGAGGCTTGTCATAGATGCTTAATAGGAGGCGGCCATTGACAAATTCTGCGGCTTCAATATTGCCGGTCTCCGTAGTTCTGCTGGAGCATGTAAGGTACGATCGCGTGGCAACACAGAAAGACTCCGGTCAAGTTGATATCGATGATTTGCTTCCAAGCATCGATTGGATACTCCCACGATTTGTGGTTTGGGCCGGCGTTGGCGACAAGAATGTCGATTTTTCCGTATTTCTGTATCGTCGTGGATGCCGCAGCAGCTAAGCCTTGGGGGTCTGAGACATCGACAATCTCGTGTGACACCGTCTTCGATTTGCCGATTTTCTCTACGGTGGCTAGGAGCAAATCCGCATCACGGTCCCACAGGGAGACGATGACACCCGAAGCGAGGAGGCGGCGGGCAATAGCGAGGCCGATACCTTGCGCCGCTCCGGGGACAATCGCGCAGCGGTCATTAAGATCGATCTGATTCATTCGTCATCCCCGAACTATTTGTCTTTTCTCTAGAGACAGGGGCCAATTTCCTTTTCCGCAACGGCGGGATCCGGACCCCCGAGAAAAACTCGTGCAGTCCTCGCGCTTGCGTTTTCAGCCGAAAGAGAGTCCGGCAAGCGCTCCATCTTTGTATCGTGTTGCCCCAGTAGTGGTGAACCATAGTTGAGCTGGCGAACGTAATTCAGCAAACTAGTATAGATTCAGCGGAAGGCAAATAAACCATGAGATCCCACAAACGCTCTCAGAGCTGGAGTAAATAGGTATGCCCGAAGAAAAACGGACGTTTCGATCCGCAGCTTGGTTCGGTAGGGATGACAAAGACGGATTTATTCACCGCAGTTGGATGCGCAATCAGGGTCTTCCCGGCGATGTGTTCGATGGGCGGCCAGTGATCGGTATTTGCAACACATGGTCCGAGCTAACGCCGTGTAATGCGCATCTGCGCACGCTGGCGGATCAAGTGAAGCGCGGAGTGTGGGAGGCTGGCGGACTGCCGCTGGAATTTCCGGTCATGTCAATGGGCGAAACAAATCTTCGGCCAACCGCGATGCTGTTTCGCAATCTGGTCAGCATGGATGTGGAGGAAAGCATCCGCGGCAATCCCATCGATGGCGTGGTGCTGATGTGCGGTTGCGACAAGACTACACCATCTCTCGTCATGGGAGCTGCGAGCTGCGATATTCCTGCGATCGTTGTATCCGGTGGTCCCATGCTCAACGGAAAATTTCATGGCAGGGATATCGGATCGGGCACCGTCGTCTGGCAATTCAGCGAAGAGGTGAAAGCCGGAACGATGACCCAAATCGAATTCAACGAAGCTGAGTCCTGCATGTCTCGCTCCGCCGGGCATTGCATGACCATGGGAACAGCCTCGACTATGGCATCGATGGTGGAAGCCTTGGGTCTCTCCATGCCGCACAACGCGGCGATTCCGGCGGTCGACTCGCGTCGCGGAGTCCTGGCGCACATGTCCGGACGCCGCATTGTAGAGATGGTTCGCGAGGATCTGTGTATTTCCAAAGTCCTGAAGAAAGAGGCTTTCGAGAATGCCATCCGCGTCAATGGAGCAGTTGGGGGATCCACCAACGCGGTTATTCACCTGCTTGCGATCGCTGGACGAATTGGTGTTCCCCTGACGCTCGATGACTGGGACCGTATTGGTCGCAACACACCCACCTTAGTTGATCTCATGCCCTCGGGCCGCTTCCTTATGGAAGACTTCTATTATGCGGGTGGACTTCCGGCGGTGATCAGAGCCCTCGACAGCAAGAACCTGCTGCATTCAAATGCGCTCACCGTTACTGGGAAGTCGATTGGAGAAAACTGCAAGGACGCCCCGAACTGGAATGAAGAGGTGATTCGACCGTTGAACAACCCCTTGGTGGAGCACGGAGGTATTGCTGTGCTGCGCGGAAACCTGGCTCCGGACGGGGCCGTGCTGAAGCCTTCTGCCGCATCTCCACACCTGATGCGGCATCGGGGCCGCGCCGTCGTCTTTCGTACGATCGAGCACTATAAAGAGCGAATCGTCGATCCCGAGCTCGATGTCGACGAGAATTCTGTACTCGTCCTGCAGAACTGCGGCCCAAAGGGATATCCGGGCATGGCGGAGGTCGGAAACATGGGGTTACCGCCGAAACTTCTTGCCCGAGGCGTGAAGGATATGGTCCGAGTATCAGATGCTCGGATGAGTGGGACTGCGTACGGAACCGTGGTGCTGCATGTCTGCCCTGAGGTTGCGGCTGGCGGACCGTTGGCCCTTGTAGAGGATGGCGACGCTATCGAACTCGATGTCGACGCAAGACTTTTGCATCTTGAAGTTTCGGACGAAGAGCTCGCTCGCAGACGGGCCGCGTGGAAGCCGATTCCTTCGCCGGCTACGGGGGGCTATCAACAACTGTACGTAGAGCACGTGATGCAGGCCTCGGAGGCGCCGATCTCGATTTTTTGGTTGGCTGCCGCGGGACTACGGTTACACGGGAATCGCACTAGAAGGAACGACCAGGAAAATCGCGCCATGGAAAGAACGAATGGATTTGCTTCTTATCCAAGCCTTCGCGATCGCATCATCATCGTGACGGGCGGCGCCACCGGCATTGGCGAGGCAATCGTCGAAGCGTTCGCGATGCAGAATGCGCAAGTAGCATTTCTAGATATACGGGATGAGGCTGCGGAGCAGCTTACTGAGAGGCTCAAGTTAGCCGGCGCGACTGTGCCGGTTTACTACCACTGCGATCTAACCGACATTGGCGCGGTACAACACACAGCACAGGCCATTCTGCACAGATTTCATACCGTAGATGCGCTCGTTAACAATGCCGGGAACGATACTCGTCATAAGACTGCGGAAGTCACATCTGTATATTGGGACGAGGTGATCGCCGTCAATCTGAAACACCAGTTCTTCATGGCTCAAGCTGTTATTCCAGCGATGCAGAAAGCGCAGCGCGGCTCAATCATTAATGTGAGCTCGATTGCATGGGTAATTCCTTCGACCAATCAAGTTGTCTACATTACGGCAAAGGCCGCGGTTGTCGGGCTGACCCGAACGCTTTCCCGCGAACTCGGTGCTCATAATATCCGTGTCAATTGCATCATGCCGGGAGCGATACTGACTGAGCGGCAGCAGCGACTGTGGCTTACCGAAGCATACAGAACAGAGATCCTAGCGAATCAAGCGCTGAAAAGAATGATCCTCCCGGAAGAAGTGGCGCGCCTGATTTTGTTTCTGGCCTCGGACGACAGTTCGGCAATCACCAATCAGAGCTATGTTATTGATGCCGGATGGGTCTAGTGCAACGCCCGCACGAAGTAAGATGATTTACTGCCACAGAACTTAAACCTTGGAGAGGTCAAGTGATCGGAGGACACATGCGGCCGCTCGTTGGTCCTGCAATAGTTGGGGCCATTGTCGCCCTGGCTTTTCTTGAGTTGGCAGAGTCGTCCCCGGCTCTGCCGGAGCCAAAGCCACTGGAAATCTATTTTGTGGATGTCGAAGGTGGCCAAGCCACGCTTTTTGTCACGCCGGCGGGTCAGTCTCTGCTCATCGATACGGGCTGGCCCGGCAATGCCGGACGTGATGCGGACCGTATCGTCGCCGCCGCGAAGAAGGCGAGTCTGTCGAAAATTGATTTCGTTCTGCTCACTCACTACCACGTGGACCATGCCGGTGGTGCTCCACAGCTACTCGCGAAGATTCCTGTTGGCACCTTCATCGATCACGGCGTGAACCGCGAACCGGGCGATCAGCCAACGGAGCAGAGCTGGGAGAACTACCAGAAGCTGGTCTCAAGCCACAGTGTCAAACGAAGCATCGCAAAAGTGGGATATGTTCTGCCTATCGAGGGCCTGCGGGCAGAGATCGTGAGCGCCGACGGGGCGTTACTCCAGAAGCCTTTGCCTGGCGCGGGCGCGCAAAATCCCACATGCGACAAGACCGAACAACGACCGGTGGATCAAACGGAAAACGCTCGCTCGCTCGGTACGATCATCACCTTTGGCAAGATTCGGATTCTTGATCTGGGCGATCTTACATGGAATAAGGAACTGGAACTCGTCTGCCCCGTTAACAAGCTGGGACCCGTCGATGTCTTCATCGTTTCGCATCATGGCTGGTTGCAGAGCAACAGCTCGGCTCTGCTGGCTGCCATTGCGCCACGTCTTGCCATCATGGATAACGGTGCGGAGAAGGGCGGTTCACCTTCTTCGTGGGACATCGTCAGGAAATCTCCGAAGCTCGAGGACCTTTGGCAGCTTCATTTTTCTAACGAAGGCGGTGTGGCACACAACTCCAGCGACTCCTTTATCGCTAACCTTCGCGGACCCGACGGAGGCAACTATCTTAAACTTTCAGTTTGGATGGACAGCAAACTTGAAGTCTACAATTCGCGAACACAAACTACCAAAGATTACGCGCCGACGCGGTGAGTGCATAAACCTATGACGCTAGGTGGATGCCTCGGGAATCGTTTCGATCCGGCCAAGCAAAAATCCATACCCAGCGATGCCGACAAGGAGAAATGCGGCCGCTGCTCCAAAGGCCCAGAAGAATGAGTGTGTCGCCTGGGCAATATAACCCGTGGCAATCGGCGCGGTGATGGCCGAGAGTTGACCGCCGAAATTCAAGATTCCGCCCAAAGTACCAACGCTCTCCCTCGGAGCGATTAGGGAAGGTATGGACCAAGCCACAGGCGCGGCCGCGGATAAACCACCGATCGCCAGACTAATCCACACCAGGGCGATGGTGGCGCTCTGCGCGTAGGCAGCCCCCAGTACTCCCAGGCCGAGCATCGTTCCTGCGATGAGGATTGCCTGGCGGACGAATGATGCATCCCTCCCGCTCTGGACCAACTTATCCACCAGCCAGCCCCCCATCAGAATGTCGGTTGATGTTGCAAAGAGCCAAGGCACGCTAGTGTACAAAGCGGAATGCAGAAGATCGATGTGATGGGTCGACGAGAGATACGACGGCAGCCACGTCAGCAAGAGATAGAAAGTGTAGTTGTAGGACGAAAACCCTAGTACCAGTCCCCAAACTTTTCGTTGCTGCAACAAATATCCAAGCGGTGCGCCCTTCGCAGCCCGGGCTCGGTCTTCGGGCTGCGCTCCGCCGTGGCGGATGAAATCGCGCTCCGTAGCGGACAGCGATTGGTCTTCGCTGGGATTCCGGTAGAAAACGTAAAAAAGACCAAAATAAGAAAGGCTGAGAAAACCGGTCGCCGCAAAACTCCATCGCCATCCGAACCGCACCATCAGCAGCCCGAGCGCGGGGACGCCGATGGCAGAGGCAAACTTAGAAGCGGAATCGAAAATCGCTGTTGCCAGGCTCCGCTCTTCCGTTGGGAACCAATACCCGACCGCTTTCGCATTCGCTGGAAATGTGGGAGCCTCGCCTACTCCGAGGAGAAGCCGCGCCCCCAGAAAGCTCGCCACGCCCGTCGATATCGCCGCGGCAAATGAGGCCACGCTCCACAGAAAGGTTCCGACCCGGCCCACCAGCTTCACTCCGAACCGGTCGAGGATGAGGCCTGACGGAAGCTGAAATGCCGCGTACGTCCAGCTATAAGCGCTGAGTAAGTATCCGAACGTTACCGTAGAGATGCCGAATGCATCGTGAAGAGCAGCTTGTGAGACCGAGAGATTTACCCGGTCGAAGTAATTCACCAATACACCGAATCCCAGCAAAACGGAAATGCCCCAGCGCCGGCGCGGGACGGAACGCGGTCCCGTACTCGCCATCAGCTTCACAGTTTGGACGTTCCCTTCGGTACGTCGATCTTAGGCACTTGGATTCGTTCTCCTTAAAGTATTAGTGTGGCGCGGAGGCTCGAAAGTGGTATGGCGATAGCCCTCTGAGATAGTATCCTGACTTTCCGAACGCGAAGCTATGCGGCGGAGGATGTTTGTCACAGAATGACTTGCGGGAGCATTTTGGCCCGAGAAGCGTGCAGGGTAGCTACGCTTGAAATTCGTTGGCCCAGCGGCGAGATCGAAATCCTCAAAGATACCAAGGCGAACCATTACAGGGAGCGCTCGAGATTGAATTTGCTTAACCGAAGTTGTCTCTGTCTGGTGTTGCTGTGTTTCCCGCTGCTGAATTTGTTAACGCTGGCTGCGCTCGCGCAAGAAGCCTCTCAGCAAGAGGGTGCACAGATCGAGGGCATAGTCCGTGACGCGGTTGGGAAGCCGGTTGCGGGAGCTTCCGTCCGTCTACTGGAAGAAAGTGGTCCCAGTTCTGTCGAGAGCCAAACGAACGAGGAAGGAATCTTTTCCTTCCGTACAGTTCGCGCAGGCACGTACTCGGTAAAGCTGGGAAAAACCGGTTTTCGCGATTTAATTGAGAAATCGATAAAGCTGGATCCAGCAGAAAAGAAGCATTGTGACTTTGTCCTGCAAGCATCCACAACCACCGCTGCTTCGTCAACCACATCATCATCGTCGTCCGCGATCGAACTCGACGACCGGCCCAGCTTTACAGTGGCAGGCATTACTGATTCAACCGCTGGGGGTGGCCATGGGTCTGAAACTCGCATGCGAACCGGTGAAGCGCTTGCCAAGGCGACTTTGGATCTCAAGTCTGGCGAATCAGCAGAAATCGCAGGAGTGGCTCCAAAAGCAGGGGAGAGTAACCCGGAACTGCACACGTCTGAGAGCGAATTGCGCGCTGCTCTGCATCAGAGCCCCAAAGGCTTTGAAGCAAATCACAATCTTGGTGAGTTCTACCTCCACTCGAGAAGATGTTCCGAAGCCATTTCGTTTTTGCGGACAGCGTACCAGGCAAATCCTGCAGACCATGTAAATGCTTTCGACTTTGCGCTGGCCTTAAGCGCCTGCGAAGAGTTCTCCAAGGCTCGCGAGCAGGTGAATCGAATGCTCGCGAATGACAAAGGGCTTGGCAGGCAAGACGAAGCAAGTTTGCGTCGCTTACTCGGCGATCTCGACGAAAGACTGGACGGCCCGCTGGCTGCTGCTCGCGAATACGAACGCGCCGCTGGCTTGGATTCCAATGAGCAAAACTATTTTGCGTGGGGAGCGGAATTGCTTCTCCACCGAGCGGCCGCACCGGCGGTGGAAGTGTTTGCCAGAGGCGCGCGCTTGCATCCTGACTCAGCAAGAATGTTAGCTGGGCTAGGCGCGGCTCTTTATACCAGCGGCTCCGCGGAGGAAGCGGCCCTGCGCCTGTGCGAGTCTTCCGATCTCGACCCGTCGAGGCCCGCTCCTTATCTTTTTCTCGGCAAGATGCAGGAAGCAGCCTCTGCGCCACTTCCTTGCGCCGAGCAGAAACTGGCGCGCTTTGTCCATGACCAGCCAGAAAGCGCTCTTTCGAACTATTACTACGCGATTGCTCTCTGGAAGCGAGACCGAGGATCGGAGAATTCAGACGCGTTGGCGCACGCCATAGCTTTGTTGCAGAAATCGGCCGCGATTGATCCCAAATTCGATTTAGCAAATTTGCAACTTGGCAACATCTATCTTGCGCGCGGAGCGCTGCAGGAATCGCTCGCCGCTTACCAGAAGTCGGTCGCCGCAAATCCTGGTAACAGCGAGGCTCATTACCGGCTGGGATTGACATACAAGCGCCTTGGCGAAGAAGCCAAAGCGCAGCGAGAATTTTCGGAGTACAAACAACTTAACCGGGCGCAAGCAGCCGCAGTCGAGCGGGAACGGCGGGAACTTCGGCAATTCCTCTTCGTTTTAAAAGACCAGCCAAAAGAGTAGCGCTCCGAGACAGTCAGTTTGGACCTTCATCATAAAAGCGCTAACGGCCAGCGCGCAGAGCCATATCGCGCGCGGCACGGAGCCGCGTGACCGGATCGCCGGTGGGATGAAACTCCATCGCAACCACTCCCGTATAGTTGAGCTCCGCGAGTTTAGCGAAGATGTTCTGGTAGTTAATCTCGCCTGTGCCCGGCTCATGGCGGCCGGGAACGTCCGCGATGTGCACGAGTCCCAAGTGCGAAATGCTCTTCTCGAGTTTTGCGATGAGATTACCGCCGGTAATTTGCTCGTGATAAAAATCGTAGAGTAGTCGCACTTGTGGATGATCCACTTCTTGAACGATCTGCAGGGCTTCGACAATTTCGGTGAGGTAGTATTGCGGGTTCTCTTCCGGGTCTATGGTTTCGAGCAGCAACCGCACCGGCTGTCCATCGATGGACTTGCCTTCCACGAGCTTTGCCGCCGCCTTCAGCGTATCGACACAACACTGATGCTGGACCTCGCGAGGCATGCCTGAAACTCGATTGCCGGAAAGCACGATCATGCTCGGGCAACCAATTTTCTCCATGACTGGAAGGGTCTGTCGCAGTTCGTCGAGCAGCTCTTGCCGGTGCTCTGGAACGCTTACGCCCCGCTTCAACCCTGCAGTGCAATCAAAGCTGATGCCGAGCTCTTTTCGTTTGGCGTTGGCCCGCTTGAAATCTTCCTCTGTCCATTTCCGATATTCGCCGACCAGTTCGACGTTTTGATAGCCCGTTTCCGCGACTTTTTCTAAACGCTGTTCAAACGGTAGGTCGGCGAAAACTGCCCAAAGCATGATAGACAGCTTGAAAGGCGTTGTGGAAACCTCGGCCGTTTTCACTGCCGATTTTGAGTCCACGCCGGATAAATCGGAGCTGTGACCGAGACCGCAGGCTCCAGCCAAGGTTCCCGCAATCAATTGAGCAAAGGTTCGTCGGTTCATGTCCTACCCGGATGCAGCGGCCTAATTACGTCGGACGTGCTGCGATGAAGATCTCGGCAAACTTTGACAGCGCCAAGTTAGCATAACTTCTGTGACACAGAAATTTATTGTACAAGATGTGTAATCGTTTACAATCTTGAGTCCTTTCAGGCGGATTTGCTTGCGCGGGGTTTGCTTGAACCAGGGCGCACCCGATTCGAACCGTTGTCCTGTGAAAGTGAGAAATTTCATGAAGCGTTTGCCACGGAAGATTTCAGCGATGTTCGGACTAAGCCTCTGCCTCGCGGGGTTCGCGACGGCTCAGCGAGACTACAGCGTGCGCTCTCCCGACAATCGAATCGAAATTAAAATCCACGTTGCCGATCGCCTCAAGTACGAGGTCCTCTTCAAGGGCCAACCCAGGCTGCAGGATTCCCAGATCTCTATCAATATCGATCACACGATTCTGGGAATTAATCCGAAGGTTGTCGCCGCCAAGGAACGCAGTTCAGACCAGGTGCTTGTGCCTCCAGTCCGTCAGAAATTCGCGAAGATTCGCGACCACTACAACGAATTACGGCTCGCACTCGAAGGCGGCTTGACCGTAGTATTTCGCGCTTACAACGAGGGCGCGGCCTACCGGCTGGAAACGTCGCTGCCGCAAGCCAAGGTGCATATTTACAACGAAGAAGCGGTCTTCCGTTTCGCAGGTGATGACACCGTCTACTATCCTTCCGAGGACAGTTTCTTCTCTCACAATGAGAGAAAATATCTGCCGCAGACCATGAGCCACATCACTCCCGAATCGCTCGCCACCCTGCCAGCGGTTGTGGACGTGGGGGATGGAGTAAAGGTGGCGATCGCGGAATCGGATATAGAAGATTATCCCGGCCTCTGGTTGCACGGCACGGGTGCGACTGCGCTTGCCGCTACCTTTCCACCCTACCCTTTAAAAGAGCAACTGGAGAAGGACCGGGACTTCAAGGTGGTGGAAAGTGCCGACTATATCGCGGTCACCCGTGGTACGCGCACATTTCCATGGCGGGTAATCGGTATCGCCGAAAAAGATGGAGATCTGCTCACCAATCAGTTGGTGTGGCTGCTGGAGAAGCCATCGCAGGTGCAAGATACTTCATGGATCAAGCCTGGCAAAGTGGCGTGGGATTGGTGGAATGCGAATAACGTCTACGACGTGAGCTTCAAGGCCGGCATCAATACTCAGACCTACAAGTATTACATCGATTTCGCCTCGAAATACGGCATTCCCTACATCATCCTCGATGAAGGCTGGTACAAGCTGGGAAACGTTCTGGACGTCGTTCCCGACATGAATATCGAGGAGATCACCGCCTATGGGAAGCAGAAAAATGTGGGAGTGATTCTTTGGGTAGTCTGGAAAACTCTCGACGATCAATTGGTCCCGGCGCTCGATCAATACCAGAAGTGGGGAATCAAAGGAATTAAAGTTGACTTCATGCAGCGCAGCGACCAGTTGCTGATCAATTATTTTCACAAGGTCAGCTTCGAGACAGCCAAACGCAAAATGCTGGTGGACTTTCACGGGTGCCAAAAATCAGCCGCAATGACTCGCACGTGGCCGAACCTGATCAGCACGGAGGGAGTCCGGGGGTTGGAGTGGGACAAGTGGAGTGCGGAGACCGATCCGCCTCACGACGTCACCCTTCCTTTCACGCGGATGTTCCTAGGCCCTATGGATTTCACCCCGGGGGCGATGATCAACGCACAAAAGGCCAGCTTCGCTCCAATTTTTAATCGTCCGATGAGCTTGGGGACACGCTGCCACCAGTTGGCGATGTATGTAGTTTATGAGAGCCCATTGCAGATGCTCTCCGACAGTCCGTCAAATTATTTGCGCGAGCCGCAAATCATGGAGTTTCTTGGTCCCGTGCCGTCGGTGTGGGATGAAACCAAGGTGCTTGATGGGCAAATCGCTGAGTACGTGGTGGTAGCGCGCCGGAGCGGCACTGACTGGTACGTGGGAGCCATGACAAACTGGACGGCGCGAGAACTGGAAATCGATCTATCTTTCTTACCTGATGGCGACTACTCCATGAGTTCGTATCAGGATGGGGTGAATGCCGACCGGTATGGAAGCGACTACCAACAGGTGAAAGCCAGGGTGAACAAGAATACGAAGTTGACGGTGAAATTGGCACCCGGAGGTGGGTGGGCGGCGAGGATACAACCCTAAGCACCGAGCGGCTCACCAAGACTCCGAGAGACGACTGCATGTTAACGGAAAGTTAAGTTATCAAAGTTAAGTTATCAAGGAGAGCAGTTCGCTGAGATCGGTGGGAGTGGTGGATTCGGTTCCTCGCGGCATCGTGGGGCCGATGGCCACCGCCTCGCTATGGTTCTCAAACCATACCAGGAACGAGGATTGATCTGCCCCAGAAAGTCGTTGCTGATTCATCCAGTTGTAGTAGGCGCCCAGGTCGGCATCCATCAACGAACCGACGGGATCGAGTTCGGGTGGACCCTGCTTATCCGAGAGCAACTCATTCATCGGCTTCTGTCGTTGCCTGGGAGCGAAACGAACCAGCAAAGTGCAGGGCTGGGCTCGGCGCAGGGCTTCGCGCGTGCTCCATTGGACAAACGTGGTACTAAAAATCTGTGTTCCTGACCCTTCCGTAAGAAGTTTTAGCTGAAAGCGATCGAGCACCTGATCTCCCGCTTGGCCAAAGCCAAGTTCGGGGGGATTCATTTGCGCCAGCAGTGTCCTCAAGGCTTCCGGTCCCATTCCGGGCGTTTCGATCTCAGCCCGCATTTTGCGCAATAGAGCGGCACGCACGGGCTCCAGAGCGTGGTAGGAAATACAAGTCAGGTCAGAAGAGTGTTCGGCTTCTTCCCCACCGTCAACATACCAATGGCCGTAGGGAATAGGATGTAACCGGGCGCGAGCGCCAACAACATCGAGCAATATCTTGAGCCCTCCTTCCGGTTTAATGCCGCTAAAATATCCTCCGTGCGGCCGCAGTTTGCGAAACAGAGGTTCTTCGTGATTGGAAACATTCTGGCCGATTACAGCAATTCCAAGGCGTGGAATAGGAGGTCGCTCGGGCGGCACTTTCCCATGCAAGCGATCCGCGTAATCGGTGGCCGCTTTTCTGAATGCATCCACCTGATGAGTCGCCCAGAGGTGCGTGGACAGTTGCTCAACGAACTGCGCCGGCGAGTTTACCCAGTCCATCTGTTCCAGTTGCGGAGAAAGCGTTATGCGCGCAAATCCTTCAAACCAGTCTTTCTGGCCTTGCAAGGAAGACTCGCCGGAGTGCGAAGTAGAAACCGATTGCAGATTTTCCAGCTCTCTTTCTAAAGCCCTTCGTTCCGCGGGAAACTTGAAATCGTAATCGATCGCTTCTCGCAAAAGGTTGGGCACAAAGCTCAGCGGCAAAGTCTGCAGTGCCCCAAGGTAATTGGTGATTAACTTCCTGGACTCGGGCGGATAACTTTTGAATTGCTCCGGCTTCAGATCGCTCGACAACATGGGAGCTATGCCAACTCCGAAATCTGTTTGCCTTGCGCGAGAGAAGGCGAAAAATCGAGCATGGCCCCGATTGTTGGTACCAAATCGGTGGATTCCAGGGGTCGATCGAAAACCACGTTCTCGCGTACTCCCGCGCCCAGAGCCATCATCCAGGTGGTGCGCGAAGGCGCGTCTCCAGTGCGATGGTGCTGAAATCCGTTGCCGCCTGAATCTTCGTCGGAGTCTCTCCCGAAATCGGGCAAGATAAACAACGTCGTCTTACCCGCGTACTCGGCCTCGCTCTGGATCGCCTTCCAGATCTCCGCGCAGAGCCGGTCGGTGCGGCGAATGCCCTCGATGTAGAGCGAGTAAGCTCCAGCATGGGCCACGTCGATATCGTGCATTGTGATCCATAAGAGACTAGGAGCCTCCTGCCGCATCAACTGGCGTACGATATACACTGAGAGTTCATCGGGACTCGACAAAGTTCGGGCGTGAGCCTTAAAGTCTTCGACGGAAAGGTTCAGAATTCTCTCCAGTTGCTCCAACTCAACCTCGCTGCCTCCAAGTTCCGGAGCGTAGTACGGAGTTTCGTAATTGTCACGCAACAAATGCTGGTAATCGCTGTGTCCGCTGGAGAGAGCCGCGGTGAGCAAATGCTTCGGAAGAATCACTCGAGCGCCTAGACCTGCGCCGTAGGAACGGTGGCTGCTTTCGCCGATGCGATTGAAACCATTGCTGGGAGCTACAACCCACGCGTCCGATGCCGGGCGCTTGCGATCCTTGCGGAAGTACTCGAAGACGGTTGGGTGCTCGGGAGGAAGGGAAGCGAAATTGTTGATGGTTTCATAAACCCCAGTAGCCAGGCTCGCGGTGGCAACATAGTGTCCCAGAATTCCGCGATTCACCACCTGAGTAAAGAAAGTCGACTGCGGAATAAGTTCGCTCATGAGGTGCGGAATATTCCCCTGGCCCTCCGGTGCGAACGTTTCCTGGTCGCGTGCTCCACCCCCGAAGGTGATGACCACGACCTTTCTGTTTTTGGACGCAACTCCGGCGCTCGCCAGCGTCCCGGAGCCAAGCAACGCGCTGCCGACTGCCAATTTTGCGGCATCGCGCAGAAAATCGCGACGGCTCAAGCCAAGCCTACGAGTGAGTTCACGTCCATCCGCAGATCTGGAAGGGTTCGTCATTTATCTCAGACTCTGAGCTGTTCTTACTGCTTTGCGGAGGGGCTATCCTTCGCGGATAAAACAAATTGTTGAATCTCGGCTCTCTGCTTGTCGAGATCGGCCAAATGGCGCTGGCGAATGCCTTGATAAACCTCGAATTGTTGTTGAGCCAGTTGCTTTTCTCCGGTCCGCATGTAGGCTTGTCCAAGGCGATAATAAGCATCGGCAAGATCCCCATTCAACTCCTGGGCTCGCATATACTCCGGAATGGCATCCTTGTATTTATTCTGAGCCGAATAGAGGTTGCCCAGTTGCAAGTGAGCTTCAGCAAAGCCGGGATCGAGGGTGACCGACTTTTTCAGCAAGGCCTCGATTTGACGGAAGTCGACGTCGGGATCCTCCGCTCGCTTCCCCTTCCATAAACTCATGGCATAGTAATAAATGGCGTGCGCATTGCCCGGCTCAAGCTCAGCAAACCGGCGAAATCGCTGAATCACTTCCATGGCCTGGCTGGGAGAACTGTCGTAAGCCCGCGATAAAAAAAAATAACAGCGCGCGTCCGATGGATTCAGATCCGCGCCTTTTAACAGCGCAGTAACGGCTTCGTCATAATTGCCGCGGGCGTAAAGGGCAACGCCAAGGCCGATCATCAGCCGTGGCGAATTGGGATAGCGCTCAGTAGCCTTCTGGAAGACGTCCACCGCAGGCCCCAGCGTGCGATGAAGCAGCAATTCACTCCCCCAGTCGAACAAGTTGCTCTCGCTCGGGTCTTGGTGCGCCGCAGCCTCAAATTCATTTTCTGCGGCCACAAATTGTCCGTCTTTCTCTTCCAGTTCCCCCAGAAGGTTATGCAGTTCCGCGGTGTTTTTTTGCTTCAGGAGATCGCGAATCAGCTGGCGTCCATCCGAAAGCCGTCCGGTAAGTAGGTAGGCCAGAGCCAGATCATATTCGTTGTCGTAAGAGGAGCGATCGATTTTGTGAGCGCGCTCGAGATACTGAGCCGCCTTGGGAACATTGCCGATCTGCACGTAAAATTCGCCCAGGTTATGGTTGGTATCAAAGTCGTTTGGTCCCAGTCCAACGGCTTTCTCGAACTGCTCCTCTGCCGGCTTGAGCCTTCCCAATCGCACCAAGTTGGCAGCCAAGCTTGTCCTGGCTGCCGCCGAATCTGGCTTCAGGCGAACCGCCTCATTCAGATGCTGGTTGGCCTTGGCGTCCTGAGATTGCGCAGAGTAGACTAGGCCCAGCAGTTCCTGCGCCTCGAAGCTTTGCGGTACTTCGCGCACCAGATTTTCCAGCTTTGTGGCTGCTTCGCTGAACTTGCCTTCGTTATATTCCGAGACGGCCGCCTGGAACGCGCGCTCTAGATCCTGACTAGGAGTTTGCCCGGCAGCAGAAATCGGCACGCACGCCAGAGTCAGGAGAGCAAAGTAGAACGCCCAGGGTCTCAAACTCACAATCCCTGCATGGTACACCAGCCAAGGCACAGCTGAATTAGCCCGCGAAGCGTCCGCCAGAAACAACTCAGGGAAGGACGCGTCCAACAACGTCCTTCCCTGATCGATGTTCAAATCTAGAAATACAACTTGAGAGCGAATTGGATCTGACGCGGATCGTACGGGGCATCGCGCGTAGAGCCGATCTCGCCGAAACTCGAACTGGTGAAATTGCCCGAGCCCGACACCGCGACCACGCCGTTGCCACCGAAATTTGGCGCGTTGAAGTTCGGGTGGTTGAATAGGTTAAAGAACTCAGCTCTGAACTCCATAGAAAAGCGTTCGGTGAGCGGAATCCTCTTGAAGGTGGAGAAGTCCATGCGCTTGAAGGTGGGCCCGGCAACCTGGTCGGGTGCGCCGCCCAAAGTCGAGAGAGGGCAGGGCAGCGCCGTGCAGGGTGCAGGCTGGCTGAATGCCTTCGGGTTGCTGAACAAACTCAATTTCCCGTTGGAATCGATGTGCAGCCCCCTACCCGGATTCCCCCCAAGCAAGTCGTAGCAGCCTGTGTCAACCCCCGTGCCCGAAGGACAAGTAAACGTAATCGGCTGGCCGCCCTCCAGCACAATAGCGGTGTTGATGCTCCAACCTCCGAACACCTTGTTGGCGACTCCATTGCTGGACAGATAGTGCTTGCCCTTACCAAAAGGAAGTTCATATCCTCCGCTCAGGTGGAAGACGTTTCGAATGTCGAATGGAGCCAAACCGTAGTCGTAGTGTATGCCAGCCCCGACCACCTCAGGAGCTCGATAGCCCTGGTTATTCCCGTTGTTCAGCAGATCGACCGCGTCGGTGCGCGTCTTGGACCAGGTGTAGGTAGCCAGGAAATTCAGCCCGTCCGCAAATCGCTTTTCCGCCTTGGTCTGCAGGGAGTGGTAGAAGCTGCTCCCTTCCGTAATGGCGTAGCTCCCAGCTTCCCCGAAATCCGGAAAAGGAAGGATGGCGCTTCCGTTGGTCGGCGTGATCTCTGTGGGTTGATTGGAATTCGGAAACACTTCCAGGTGGCGGGCGAGCGAGGTCACATAACCAGCCTGAACGCTCAACGTGGGAGTTAGCTCATACTGGAGCGTAAAGTTGCCGCTCATCGTGTAGGGAGTTTGATAGTCAAACTGGATTCCACGCAGCGCCAAGCCGGAAGCATTGACTGAAGTCGGGAGCAGCGGGGTACAAGAGAATCCAGTCTCCAAGGTCGCACTTCCAATTGGAGTGGCCGCTGGACTGGTGCATCCGGTATAGGTGACTGGGTGACCGGGATCCGGCGGTTGGAATTGGAAATTGAACTGGAAGGGATAGTTTTCACCAAGGTTCGGAGAATACCCACGGTTTTCAAAACCGTTAAAGAAGATTCCGAAGCCACCTCTCGCCACCAGCTTTGGGCTCACCTGGTATGCGAAGCCAACTCGAGGAGCAAAGTTCGCCTTCTGGGAATTACCCAGACCCTTGCCGTATTTGTTCGTAATATCGAGCCCGATTCCGTCCTTGGCAAGCAAACTGATGAAGCTTGCGGAAATATCCGCAGAACTCGTTCCGCCCGGCAGTATGTACATCGGAGAGCCGGTGGGAGAGCCCCCGGGCACGAAATTCGCCTGGGCGCCATGATGTTCGTACACGAGCCCGAAGAAGTCCCAACGCAAGCCCAAATTGAGGGTCAGCTTGGGAGTGACCTTCCAATCGTCGTTGAAATAAGTACCGTAGTAGTTTTTTCCGTTGTCCGTGAGGGAAATGTTGGAGGCGTAAATTCCATTGTGAACTCCTCCGTCATCGTTGTTGCCAGAAGGACCTCCAACGTAATCGGGGCCACCCACGGACGATGTGGTAGGAGTTAACAGGATTTGCGCGCGGCCAGTGTTGCCTGAACCAACGCCCGGGATCTCCGTAAACAGGCCGCTATAGTCGTATTCTCCGTGGGACCATGGTGGTTGCAACGTGGAAAACTTCACGTGCTGCCACTCGAATCCCATCTTGAACGTATGTTTGCCGTAGATCTTCGTGAGGTCATCGGTCAATTGGAAAGTCGAGCTGACTTCATCCGAAGGCAGAAAGGCATTGCTGCCCAAGGTGGAAAGCCCGCTGATTCCAAAGGCTGGCAGTCCGCCGTTCTTGGCAACCTGTGGAATATCCTGGATGCCAAATTTAGCAGGAATGCCCTGTTGACCGGCAACCGGGCTTTCGCGCGTGGTGTTTAGATAATTGAAACCAGCACGAGCCACGTTCACCAAGGTCGGAGAGAACACGTGCGTTTCGGCCAACGCGCTTTGCTGCGCAATCGCCGTCTGCGGCCCCTGTTGGAAAGCTCCGCCGTCTGCGATGCCACTGAAAATTCCAGGAATAAACTGCGGATCGTCCACGTAGCTGAAGCGGTAGAAGATCTGATCTTTTTGCGAGAAGTTGATATCCAAACGGCTATCGAAAGAATTGCGATGCTCAAATAGTTTCGGGGAGTTAGCGTAATTGCTGAAAAGCGACGAAGAAGACGTGGGATTGGGATACAAGTTCAGCAGAGCGATGGCATTCGTATCGAGCCGTCCAGCGGGGAGTTGGTTCAGACCGCAACCTGCCAGAGTGAAGGCCGTAGTGGCAGGGCCGCAAGTGCCGAAGGGGTCGCGAACATAACCTGTCGACGTCGCCGCAATGTTTGAGACGGGATCAACTACACCAGCGGTCACCGCCCGTGTCGTGGCGGGGTCTAAAACGGTCCCAAGCGGGATTGTTCGTCCCAAGGCGTCGGTTTGCGTGCCCGATTGCTCGGTGATCAAGTCGGACAGATTGGTGTAGCCGCTGCTGCGCTCGAGCGCGGTCGGCACCGACCCAGTAAGAATCGTTCCCTGGACACGGCGGAAGCCTTCGTAATCGCCAAAGAAGAAAATCTTGTCCCTGATGACCGGGCCGCCAACCGCGAACCCGAATTGATTCTGGCGCAGTTCGCCCTTCGGGATGCCGCCCGCATCTTCGAAGTAATCAGGCGCGTCGAATTTATCGTTGCGGAAGAACTCCCAGGCGGCACCGTGAAACTGGTTGGTGCCGGACTTGATGGTCGCGTTGAGCACCGCCGCTCCGGAGCGGCCGAACTCTGCGCTGAAATCCGAGGTCTGGACTTTGAATTCCTGAATGGCGTCCACCGGAGGCAGAACCACGAAGTTCGTTCCGTTGAGGAAGTCCACGGTATCGGAATTGTTGTCGATGCCATCCAACATGTAATTGTTCTGAGCGGGCCGATTGCCGTTGGCAGTAAATGCGCCGGATGCAGCGTTGCCGCGCGTATCCGACTCCGGCGTATTCACACCCGCTGCAAGTTGGGCTAGGAAGGTAAAGTTGCGGCCATTCAGGGGAAGATTATTCACATTGCGTTGATCGACGACTTGACCTACCGATGCGTCTTCGGCTTGCAGTATAGGAACGGTGGTGTTCACCTCGATGGTTTCGCTGACGGCGCCGGGCTGAAGCTTAAAGTTTATCAACACTCTCGCGCTTACGTCGACTGTGACATGAGTCTGCACTTCCGTTTTGAAGCTGGGCGCGGAAGCCTCTAGCTTGTAACTCCCAATCCGCACCGGACTGAAGTTGTACACTCCATCGGCTCCGGTCGCAGTCGACAGGCTAGTGCCCGTGCCTTCGTTGGTCAGTGTGACTTTCGCGCCAGTGACCAACGCTCCCGAAGGGTCAGAAACGATTCCGGTAATGGAACCGGTGTCAACTTGTGCGTGGAGGAAACTGACACTGAGAATGGCGCCGACTGCAACAACCAGAAAACCTCGCACCATTCGGGAAACGGCCAGTCGCTTCATGAGCTCTCCTTTGAGCCTCTGAGGTTGCTTCGAAGCAAACCTCGCAAGTGCCAATCCTGCACCGCCGTATTGGGAAAACCCCAAATGTAATCGTATACAAAAGGGTGAACGCTACGATAAGGCAGGTGCAATTTCTTTGTCAACCAAAAAGTTAATGGTTTTGTACTACCTCCAATCCCAGCCTCCATTGCTCGTGGACCGGGCGCCCTTTGACCACGATTTTCGGCAAGCCGATAGTCTCGCGGCGCCGTGTGGAACCGGCGCCGCGGTGAGAAGCGTCAGCCGATAGATGCTAAGATTTCCGTCGTGCCCCTTCAGAGCGAGGATGTTTAAGAATGGAGCGTCCCCCCGGCGGATGGCCTGTACTTTCTCGTAGAGCCTTCTTGCAGCGCGTCAGCTGGGCTCCCGCGCTGTGGATTGCCGCCCCTTTTCACGGTTTAGCGTCTCGCCCGGTCGGCATCCTCAGGAATTCGTCCTTTCCGCTCTCCGACTCTCGACTTACTCCTCATTACCCAGAGAGGGCTCCCCTAGAAGATGTCCTGCGTCTGGTTAGTCCCGGCCTCGACGAATTTGTCACCGAGAAATACGCTTCGGAGATTATGGACGTTCTAAGTGCCTGGAGCGTGGGTCTCAGGGTCTCCGCACCGGCTCTTTCGAAGCTGGGCGCGTCCCTGGCGCCATCGATGGAGGCAACGTCGCTGCGTCCACAAGACGAAGTCAGGATGCGCCCTGAGGCTGGCATTGAGATTCTGCGTAGACGGTTTTCGACAGTCGTCGCTTCAGGGCGGGATCGATTTCTCGACGAAATTACCGGCTACTTCGCCTCGTTGGGCAAGATAGAAACTGCCGAATTCCAGATTGTGGGAATTGAAGAAGGCGCAGCTGCCTCTGCCCCACTTCGCGTTGACATTCGCTATGATCTGGTAGGCACACCCACCGACGCTAGTCGCGAGGAGCGAGTTGGGCTATGGCACACAGATTGGTCGCGCGACGGTTCCAGCGAATGGCGGGCCGTTCGCTGGGAAGCAACCGAGGAAACCGTCAGCCGGGTACGAGAACCTTGGTTTATCGATGTCACTGCGCTGGCGCTGGGTGAAACCGAATCCTACAAAAAGCAAATGCTTCACGGCGCCGATTACTGGCGCACGGTGCTCGACGGAGCCTGCGGCCTCGATATCTACGGCAACAACGGCTTAGCCGTGGGAGACATCGACAACAGCGGCTTCGATTCCCTTTACATGTGCCAGTCGCCTGGGCTTCCGAACCGCCTCTATCGCAATCGCGGCGATGGCACTTTTGAAGACATAACTGAGGAATCCGGTGTAGGGCTGCTGGAGGGCACGGCCTGCGCTCTTTTCGCCGATTTCGAAAATAAAGGATTGCAAGACCTGCTTGTAGTTTGCGTCTCGGGTCCGCAGTTATTCCTCAACCAGGGCAATCGGAAATTTCAACTCAAGCCCGATGCTTTCAAGTTTGTCCAACCCCCGCAGGGATCATTTACTCACGCCGCCCTCGCCGATTATGACAGCGATGGACGGCTCGACATTTACTTCTGCCTGTATTCGTACTATCTCGGACTGGATCAATATCACTATCCTTCCCCGTATTTCGACGCACGCAATGGACCTCCAAACTTTCTCTTCCATAACGAAGGCAATTGCAATTTTCAGGATCGCACGCAGGCCGCCGGATTGAACGTCGAGAACGATCGCTACAGTTTTGCCTGCGCCTGGGGAGACTACGACTCCTCCGGCCGTCCCAGCCTCTACGTGGTCAACGACTTTGGCCGCAATAATCTTTACCGCAACAACGGCGACGGGACCTTCGCCGCGGTCTCGGTGGAAGCTGGGGTGAACGATGTCGGAGCTGGAATGAGCGCGTCGTGGTTCGACTTCGATAACGACGGCAAACCCGATATCTATGCAGCAAATATGTGGTCTGCGGCAGGCTTGCGGGTTTCGCAGCAAGAGAATTTTCATCAGCGAGATCCCAAGGCCACACGAGCCTTTTATCGCCGGCACGCCCAGGGCAATTCGCTTTACCGGAATTTGGGGAACGGAAAGTTTGAAAATGTAAGCTCGCAGGCGGGTGTGGAGATGGGCCGATGGGCCTGGTGTTCCGACGCCTGGGATTTCGACCACGACGGTTACTCTGACCTGTACATCGCCAATGGCTACATTTCAGGCTCAGACACTCGCGACCTGGGAAGCTTCTTTTGGCGGCAGGTAGTCGGCAAGTCGCCCCCGATCTCGATTCCGTCGGCGAACTATGAGCAAGGCTGGAATGCCATCAATGAGTTGATTCGTTCGGACGTTTCCTGGAGTGGCAATGAGCGCAACGTTTTGTATCGCAACAATCACGATGGCACGTTCTCTGAAATCTCAGGCGCGGTTGGGCTGGACTTTCCTGATGATAGCCGATCTTTCGTCCTCTCCGACCTAGACCATGACGGGCACCTGGAACTTATCCTCAAGAACAGAAATGCACCACAACTACGCATTTTGCACTGCACCGCAAAGGAGATTGGACGGTCGATTGTTTTCCGCTTGCGGGGTACAAAAAGTAATCACGATGCGATTGGAGCCGCAGTCACAGTAGAAACCGCGGGCCATCGCCAGACAAAGTATGTCCAAGCCGGTTCGGGATTTCTGGCGCAGCACAGCAAAGAACTTGTCTTCGGATTGGGCAAAGCTGAAGGAGAAATTACTGCCAAGATTCGTTGGCCCAGCGGCCTGACTCAGACGTTTGATCGTTTGCCCATCAATCAGCGAATCGAACTGCAGGAGGGATCGGCCGACTTCATTGCCAAACCGTTCGAAGCTTGCCCTGAGTCCTGGACGCATACTACCTCTTCCGAGAGGCCAGAACCGTTGCCTTCATCGGCTCAGACCTGGTTGATCCAGTCCTTAAGCGCTCCTGATTTTTCGTTGCCTGACCTCGCCGGCAATCTCAGAGATCTGCACTCATTCCAGGGGCACTTTATCTTTTTGAGCTTTTGGATCAGTACAGCGCCGGCGTGCATCGATCAGCTGCGTCTTCTTCGCAACCAGTCGCAACTCGCTGGCGGCAGGGCTGAAATCGTCGGCGTCAATGTGGATGATCCGGTTGATCTCAGTGCGGTGAAAGCTTTCGCGGCCGAGGAAAGACTCTCTTTTCCCAATCTCATGGCGACGCCGGAAATTGCGGGCATCTACAACATCATTTACCGCTACCTTTTTGATCGCCATCGCGATTTGCCGCTTCCGACTTCGTTCTTGATCGATCCTGCCGGCATGATCGTGAAGGTGTATCAGGGACCGGTAGAACCGCAGCAGATTCACGAAGATGTCCTGTCTGCGCCCAAGACCGAAGCGGAGCGTATCAAGAAAGCGCTGCCCTTCGTCGGAGTGCAGCCCGAAGGGGGATTTCAGCGCAATGACTATACTTATGGCGTGGCAATGTTTCAGCGCGGCTATCTCGATCAGGCTGCTGAGTCGTTCAAACAGGTGGTCGCCGCAAAGCCCCAGGCGCCCGAGGCTTATTACAATCTTGGAACGCTATATCTGCGAAGAAACCGTTTTCCAGATGCGCGTCGCTATCTCGAGCAGGCGGTGCAGTTGCGTCCGAACTATCCGGATGCATGGAACAATCTCGGAATGATTTCTGCCCAAGAGGGGCAACCCGGCGAAGCAATTGCAAATTTCAAACAATCTTTATCGGTGCAGCCGAATTACACTGCTGCTCTGCTGAACCTCGGCAATCTCTACCGAAGAAGCGGAAACTACGCCGAAGCTGAAGCGCTGCTGACCAAAGCGCTCGAACTTGCTCCCGAAGACCCGGAGGCGAACTACAGCGCCGGAATGCTCTACGCCCGGCAGGACATTCTCGAACGCGCCTTGCAATATCTGTCGAAGGCTGTGAACTTGCGCCCGGACTACGCCGATGCGATCAACAATATTGGAGTGCTCCTGGTGCGGCAGCAACGCTACGCCGAAGCCGAAGACAAGTTCAAGACCTGCATACGAGTTGCTCCCAACTTCGATCAGGCTTACTTGAACCTGGCCCGCTTATATGTTGTCTTGAAGAATGAGCCGCAGGCCAAAGAAACTCTCCGCCAACTTTTACTCCAGCAACCCGCGCACAAAATGGCTCAGCAAGCACTGGAGATGCTAAATTGACGCAGTCGTGGGATTATGATTCGCATGCGCCGGCGGAATGCAGGAACTTTGATCTCTGTCCTGATGCTTGGCTTTATGTTGTTGTGCGCCTCTGCGTTGGCACAACAGGCTAGCACTGCCACAACGCCGTCTCACCGCTCCGCTGCCGTTCAGTCACCCTTCACCGAAGCGGAAGCGTTGCTTCGTCAAGGCTCTGTCGAAGAAAGCAAAAAGAAAATTCAGGAACAACTGGCGCTGCATCCAGACAGCGCCGCCGGCTACAACCTTTTGGGAATTGCCAACAGCACCGAAAACAATTACGAGGGCGCGTTCAAAGCATTCCAGCAAGCGCTGAAGCTGAGTCCCAACTCTACCAAGACGCACAACAATCTCGGCAACTTATATATAGCGCAAAACCATCCCGATCTCGCGGAAAAAGAGTTCCGCACTGTCCTTCGTTTCGATCCTGCGGATAAAGAAGGGAATTACAATCTTGGCCTTCTGCTGCTTGCGAAAGGCTTGCCGAGGGAAGCGATTCCGCACTTTCAGCGCGTGCGCCCCCCGAACACGGAGACGAAATTTAATCTTGTTCGATGCTATCTTCAGTCGGGCCAACCCGCAGCCGCCCTAAGCCTGGCAAGAACGCTTTCCGCTCAGAATAAAGACGATGTTCGCTTGCACTTCACTCTCGGAGTTCTTCTCGCTGAGGCGAAACAATATCGCGAATCCGAACTCGAACTGGAGAAAGCCAACGCGCTGCAGCCCGAGACATTCGAGATTCTCTTCAATCTCGGCCGCGCTTACCTTCGAGGCAGCGATTATGCGAAGGCCGAAGTCACGCTCAACCGCGCGCTAAAACTTAAGCCTGATTCCAGCGACACCCTTTACTTACTGGGACAGGTCTACGCTGATCGGACAAAAGCCGTAGATGCTCTCGATGTCCTGGTGCGGGCCCAAAAACTTACACCGGAAAATGTCGACGTAATTTTTCTGCTCGCCCGTGTCAGCATGAGCCAGAATTATTTTGAAGACTCGATTCCATTGCTCGAATCGGGCCTGAAACTTGCCCCACAACGATCCGATCTGCACGCCGCATTGGGGGAAAGCTACTTCATGGCAGGCAAGGCGGACAAAGCCATCGAAGAATTTAAGTCGCTGACCGTCCTCGATCCCTCAGCGCGCTCTTACGCTTTCTTGGGCCTCGCTTATCGCAAACTGGGCCGCTTCGACGAAGCCAGAAAATATTTTCAGGAAGGCCTCAAGCTGGATGCTCACAATGATTCCTGCCTCTTCAATATGGGTTACATTGAAGAACGGCAGGGGAATGAGGCTGAGGCCGAAAAAATGTTTCAGCAAACTCTTCGCGCCAATGCCAATTATCCCGACGCTCTTCTGGAGCTCGCGAACCTCCGCATCGCGAAAAAAAACTTCTCCGATGCTGCGGAACTGCTTCGCCGTTACGTCAAGTCCAGCCGCAACCCCGCGACCGGCTACTACAAGCTCGCCATGGTCGAGCGCAACCTTCACCAGAATGAGGCTGCGCGGCGCGATCTCAGCGTATTTCAAACCCTGGCCAGGAACGCATCGACCGGCCCATATCCCTTTGAACACCTCTTTGATTATCTCAACAATCGTTCGAACCTCGCCCCACTCGAGCGCACGCAACTCGACGTGACCGAACTAAACGCGCAGATTGAAAAACACCCCGGCCAGCCTCAGGATATTTACTTGCTGGCCGAAGCCTACCTGAAACTTGGCAAGCTTGACGATGCTCGAAAAGCGATTGCCCAACTGGACCAACTAAGCGCTACCGACTATCGCACCCAAAGCGGCATCGGGGTATTGCTCGCGCGCTTTCGCTTGTACGACGATGCGATCGCACATTTTCAGTCGGCCTTGCACGCTAATCCGGATTCCGACGACGTAAAGTTCGACTTGGCTGATGCCTACTTTCGCCAGGGCCATTATCCGCAGGCACTCGAGACTGCACAGACTGTTTCTCCGCAAGGTCAACACGATGACGCTCTGCTCGCCCTCCTCGGTGATATCTATGCGCATATGAATGACAGCACGCGCGCCGCCGAAATTTTCCGCGATGCTATCGCACGCAATCCCGACAACGACCAGTATTATCTTTCGCTCACACTGGTCGAACTCCGTCAGGGCGATGCCCGCGCTGCGGAGCAGATATTGCAGAAAGGGTTAGCCCGAGTTCCGAGCTCCGGCAAAATTTTTTGGGGGCTTGGCATCGTTTCTGTCCTCGAAGGAAAAACGGAACAAGCAACCGAACAACTGGAACGCGCCGTCGAACTTCTTCCTGAGTGGGCCGGCAGCTATTCCACATTGGGCGTTTTCTATTACGAGACAGGACAAGTCGACAAAGCGCGCGAAGTGCTCAATCGTTTCAAGGGCAGCAACGCCGGCGGACTCGATGTGAATCGCATCGAGCAAGCCCTGGCCGGAGCGCCGGCATCGACTTCCTCCGGAGGACAGATGTCCATGGATGCGCGGCAGCAGTTACTGCAATTCGCGCTGTTCCTCGCAGACCGTACGCTCTGAAGGTAGACTAACCGCCTAGGTACTAGCAGCCGGAAAATGTTGAGATCATCCAGGGCGCGCGCCACTCCTACCTTGCGGGTCAAGTGTTCTCTGGTTCTCTTTCTAGGCGCCATCATCCTCTTGGCGACTCGCATGACTGTGCTAAACGGCCAGACGCTCAAGGCACAAGACGCAACCATCCCCGTCCGCTTCACTGACGTTCGCGAGAAAGCAGGAATCACTTTTCGGCAGGACGCAACCGGCACTGACGAAAAATACTATCTTGAAACTATGGGTACCGGGTTGGGTTGGATCGACTACGACCAGGACGGCCTCATGGATTTATTTTTCGTGCAGTCGGCGGCAACTGATTTATATAAACCGGCTCACCCTCTGCGCTCCGCCCTCTACCATAATAACGGGGATGGAACCTTTACGGATGTGACCGAAAAGGCCGGCGTAGGCGGAAGTGGACACTACGGTCAAGGCGTCGCCGTGGGAGATTACGACAACGACGGCTATCCCGATCTCTATGTGACCGGCTACGGCAGCGCCATTCTCTACCACAACAACGGCAATGGAACTTTCACCGATGTGACCGCGAAAGCCGGGGTCGCTGACGAGGGCGGATGGTCCACCAGCGTCGGCTGGTTTGATTACGATAAGGATGGCTGGCTGGATCTAGTGGTGACGAACTACATCGAGTGGTCGCCGAAGAATAATTTGTGGTGTGGCGAAAAAAGGCCGGGTTATCGTTCCTACTGTCATCCGGGAAACTACAAAGGGCAAAGAATCAAGCTCTACCACAACAATCACGACGGAACGTTCTCCGATGTAAGCGATGCCTCAGGAGTCGGCAAGCCCGAAGCCAAAGGCATGGGGGTTGTGCTCGCCGATTTCAACAACGATGGCTGGACCGATATCGCCATCGCAAACGACTCCTGGCCGAATTTTCTATTCATCAACAAACACGACGGAACTTTTGAGGATGTGTCTTTCACATCCGGTGTGGCCGCGGGTGAGGACGGCCGCTATGAAGCTGGCATGGGCATTGACGCCGCCGATGTTGACGGCGACGGCTGGCAGGATATCTACGTCACTCACCTTGATTTCGAATTGAACCGTCTCTACCTCAACCATCGAGACGGAACTTTCGACGACGCCACGTTCCGCTCCGGCATCGGCAACAAAGCGATCTTGCTAAGCGGCGTGTCGATGAAATTCCTGGACTATGATAACGACGGCTGGAACGACATTCTGCAGTTGAACGGCGCCATGCTCGACAACGTAAATCTCTACCACAGCGAAGTCACCTACAAAGAGCCGCTTTTGATGTACCGGAATTTAGGTAAGGGTCAGTTTGCTAAAGTGTCCGAGTCTCTTGGTCCGGATTTCATGCGGCCCATCGTCGGACGCGGCCTCGCTACCGCCGATTTCGATAACGATGGCGATATCGACGTCGCCATCAATATTCGCGGCGACTATCCCGCCTTGCTGCGGAACGACGGTGGCAACGCAAATCATTTTCTTGAAGTTCTTCTGATCGGCACCAAGTCCAACCGCGACGGCATCGGTGCCTCGCTAAAATTAACTTCGGAGGGATTCGTACATGTCGAGCAATCCAAAGGCGGGATGAGCTACATGTCGGCCAGCGATCCGCGAATATTCTTCGGCCTCGGCAAACGCGCCAAAATCGAATCGCTCGAAATCACCTGGCCCAGCGGCCAGGTACAAAAGTTGACCGACCTGCCCGCAGATCAGATCATCGCCGTGAAAGAAGGCTCCGGAATCGTGCCGCATCCCTTTCCCAAGGTGCCGAGTCGATAGTCATGAATTTTCCCCGGCGTCGTTTCCTCGGCTCTTCGTTTGTAGTTCTCGGCACTACACTGCTCGACGCTCTCACCACGCCGCTATGGAGATGGGAAAAAACGCCACACTTGGCCGCCACCGCGTCCTCTCCCTCGTCCGCGTCGCCGGTAGTCTTCGTCGACGTGGCTCGCGAGGCGGGTCTCAATACTCCCAACGTGTGGGGCGCGACCGACCATAAGCGTTCCATTATCGAAGCCAAAGGCAGCGGACTGGCGTTTTTCGATTACGATCATGACGGGTGGCTCGACATCTATTTAACCAACGGAACCAAGCTCGACGCTAACTGGCCGACGGGCCAGGCTCCGACCTCTCATCTCTACAAGAACAACCGCGACGGCACTTTCACGGATGTCACGGACAAATCTGGTCTAGCCCACACCGGCTGGCAGACTGGCGTCTGCGTCGGCGATTACGACAACGATGGCTGGGACGATCTTTTCTGCTGCTTCTGGGGACACAATATTCTTTTTCACAACAATGGCGACGGCACCTTCACGGACGTCACTCGCAAGGCCGGCGTCTACGATGAGCAAGTCCGCTGGGGCGCGGGCTGCACCTGGCTCGATTACAACCACGACGGTCTTCTGGATTTATTCGTCTGCAACTACATCAAGCTCGATCCGGCAAAAATTCCTGCGCCCGGCAAAGACCCACTCTGCCAGTGGAAGGGAATTCCCGTCATGTGCGGCCCCCGCGGTTTAACCGGCGATACCAACGTTCTTTTTCGCAACAACGGAGGCGGCACCTTCACTGATGTTTCGGAAAAATCCGGCATTTTGAAACCTGGCCCGCGCTATTCCATCACCGCTGTTTCGTATGATTTCGATAACGACGGCTGGCCCGATATCTATGTGGCGGTCGACTCAGAGCCGAGCATCCTATTTCGTAACAACCACGACGGTACTTTCACTGACATTGCCGTTCCCGCCGGCTGCGCCTATAGCGATAATGGCCACGAGCAGGCGGGCATGGGAATCGCGGTCGCAGATTACGACTGTGATGGCTGGTTCGACATCTTCAAGACGAACTTTGCCGACGACACCTGCAATCTTTATCACAACAACGGCGATGGCACTTTTACAGACGAGACTTTCGCCTCGGGCGTTGGTATCAACAACCGCTACGTAGCCTGGGGATGCGGCTTCGTGGATTACGATAACGATGGTTGGGCCGATATTGTTCAAGTCAACGGCCACGTCTATCCCGAGATAGAAGGACACGGTATCGGACAGGATTTCAAAAACCCGCGTCTCGTGTATAAGAACTTGGGGCAGGGAAGATTCAAAGATGTGTCCGGTGAGATGGGGTCGGGCATATCTGAGCGTTTCTCCAGTCGCGGCGCCGCATTCGGCGACTACGATAACGACGGCGACATGGACGCTCTAATCCTGAATCTGAACGATTTGCCGTCACTTCTCCGCAACGATGGCGGCAACTCGCAGAACTGGATCAAGCTCAAGCTGATCGGGACCAAATGCAATCGCACCGCCATCGGTGCCCGCGTACGCGTGGTCACGGGTGCTCATGCACAGATCGATGAGGTTCACAGCGGAGGCAGCGTGATGTCACAGAGTGATCTTCGCCTTCACTTTGGTGTGGGCAAAGCCCAGATAATCGATGTGGTCGAAGTAAGGTGGCCGATCACGCAGAAGGTAGAAAAGTTCACGCAGGTGAAGGCCAACCAGATACTCACCATCCGCGAAGGCAGCGGAATCATCAACTCTTACAAACCCAGGATCAACGGCGGGATGAAATGAAAGCTCCACAAAAATTAAGGGCGGGTCGATTGCATTTGCGACCGCGTCCTCTGGAGAGTCCCGTTGCTTCCCGGAGAAGAAAAGCTCGAACCGTCGGCTGCCTACACGACTTCGTGCGCAGCCGGTGCAATCGCAATTTCAATCTCCTGCTTTCCAAGTTGCGGATGAATTGCTGCCAGCCTAACTCGCCCCGGTTCTTCCTTTGCCCGAATCCACACCGCCCCGGTTCCCCCAACTAGCGCGAAGGGATTGTCTCCGATAATTTCCGCGGGACCCTGTAACTCCAGCTTGATCGCATCGTTGGCAAAAGAGCGAACTGCTCCGAATTCATCGGTGACGCGCAGCACAACTCTCGTAGCATCCGCTCCGTCGGCAATCAAATTGGTGTCGTCGGGCAAAAGCATGAATTTCGCGTCCACACCTTTTCCCGAATAATGTTTCGTAATAGCCAGCTTGCCCCCGATATATCCCTCCAACCGCAGATCTCCCCACTTGTGCCAGGGATCACCGAGGTCCAATGTAAACGGCGCATAACGAAGATACGGAAATTGTTTGCGATCGGGATCGTCTTCAACAATCATTTCGTCCCGAATGTATAGCTTGACATGGTCGCAGTTGGAACAGACAACCGCCTTGGAAAAGCCAACGTCAGCATCGCCACGAGCCCAATGAAACGCGGGCTCCAGCACGATCTCTTCCGCGGGATCGCATTGCGATTTATAAAATCCCGCCGCCGGCTTCGGTTCCCGGAACATGTCGGTGACGCCGTGATAGCAAATGCGATCTCCCGCTCCGAAATTGCCGTGCGTGTTGTAATCGAAGGCGCACCACGCGATGCCTCCCGCATATTGCGGATTCGACGCCAACTGGTCGTGAACCCTTGCGTGCCGAATCATGTGCTCAGTCAGCCGTTCAACCTGATCAATCGTCTTTGTGGGATATGTATGTCCGACAAACTCGGTGTTCAAATACCGCGGATGATTCGGCGGCTTCAGCGGAAATCCGAAATCGTTCATGGTAAACACATCTTCCAGAAACTCTGATTCCTGAAAGTACCGTATGCCTCCCGTCTGCCGTGTTGGATCCAGTTTGTGCGACATCGCATTGGTACGGGTGTAGAAATCATGATTGTCTCTGGACTCGTTGATTCGCACTCCCCAAAGAATGATCGAAGGATGGTTCCAGTCGTTGCGGATCATGCGGCTGACATTGTCAACGGAGATGTCCTGCCAAGACTGGTCACCGATGTGTTGCCAGCCGGGAATTTCTTCGAGCACCAACAAACCAATTTCGTCGCAGGCATCCAGAAAGTGGGGTGACTGCGGATAGTGCGAGGTTCGCACAATATTGCACTTGAGTTGGTTCCGCAGTATCTGCGCGTCGCGCCGCTGCACACGACCGGGCATGGCCTGCCCCACGAAGGGAAACGTCTGATGCCGATCCAGTCCGCGCAGTTTGATCACCTTGCCGTTGAGCTCTAATCCGTGGTCGGTGAATTGAGCTTGGCGAAAGCCAATTCGGCGCGAGACGCTATCGACCTGCCGATCCCCGCGCCACAAAGAAACTTCAACGCTATACAGATTCGGATGCGCGAGATCCCATAGCTTGATCGATTTCAAACTAGTCAGCCGAACCGTATGAACGACGGCTTCGCTGCTCGCGGCGGAGGCCGGAATCGTCTGAGAGCCCTTTCCCACCACGCGATCCCCATCGCGAAGAACCACCTCTAATCGCAGCGATTCCGCCGGGTCAAGATTCAGAACGTGACAATCAACATCCAGACCCGGATGTTCACTAAGCACATCCTTCGGCTTCGCGAATATGTTATCGAGAAACGCGCCCGGCACAACCCGCAGAGAGACCTCGCGATAAATACCTCCGAAGGTCAAGTAATCGATCTCATAGCCGAAGGGAGGAATGTCGGGCCGCTCGCTGGAATCCACATCCACGGCCAGAACATTTTCACCATCAAGATCGAGATGAGGAGTGAGTTCAAAAGTAAAAGGGGTGTATCCGCCTTTGTATTCTCCAAGGCGCGTACCGTTCAGCCACACAGTGGACGCTGTCATCACACCTTCGAAGTCGACGAATACATGTTTTCCACGCGCTTCCGCGGGAACTTTAAAATGGCGCCGGTAACTTGAGACGAATTCATAACTCTTCTCGTCAAAACTATGCCAAGGCAAACGAACATTTGTGTGCGGAACAACCACCTTCTCATAGCCAGAATCGTCGAAGTCCTTTCGGTGCGCGCCCTCGACCACAGTGCGGTTGTAAAGCCAACTCCGATTCATGGGAAGAACCAGCCGGCCCTCGGAGGTTTCTGGTTCCCGCGCAAAAGCCGATGGAACGAGCGTTGCCCCCGCAATCAAAGTTCCTGTGGTCTTAAGAAAGTCGCGTCGGTCCATAAGCCTCCCCAGAGTTCTGTTGCATGCCAGGCACGGGAATTATCCACGATCAGGGTGCGTATGTAAACGATTACGCAATCCAGCCGCTTGCCTGCGCGTCACATCTTGTTCTGGGGCTGCGTAATTTTGACAATCCTGACCATAACTACAGCGGTTGACAGGCCGAAGGTTCCAGCTTATGGTTTTTAACTGCGCATGTAATCGCTTGCAGGCCCGCTGTTCATCGTGACCGTTCGGTCTTACCGGCAAGAAACTTCATCGGGACTAGGGAAATGGAGTCGACAGAGCTGGCCCGAAAATTCACGAGTATGTTCGGGGGGCGACCTGCCATCTTCAGCGCTCCTGGACGCGTCAATTTGATTGGGGAGCATACCGACTACAATGATGGTTTTGTCATGCCGAGCGCGATCGGCATGCGCACCGGCGTGGCCATCTCTCGTGGCTCGGAAGCCAAGCTGCGGATTCACTCCCAGGACTTTACCCAATCCTTCGAATTCGATTGCGATAACCTACCGCAGCAAGCCACAGGAGCCTGGTGTGACTATGTTCTCGGGATCGCGGTTGCGCTGCAGCACAATGGACTCGCTTCCCAAGGCGCAAATTTATTCATCCAAAGCGATATCCCGATCGGTGCCGGCCTCAGTTCTTCGGCCGCAATCGAAGTGGCCAGTGCGCTCGCCCTGCTCAGCCTGAACAACGCCAGCTTGCCACTGGAGGAGGTTGCCAGACTCTGCCAGCGAACCGAAAACACTTTCATCGGGGCCCGCGTCGGCATCATGGACCAGTTTGTCTCCTGCCTGGGAAAAGCCGGCCACGTGCTTTTGCTCGATTGCCGCTCCCTCGATTTCGAGTTCATCCCCATTCCCGACACCGTCAAGCTGGTGATCTGCAACACGATGGTCAAGCACCAACACGCGGGCGGGGAGTACAACCGGCGACGGGAAGAGTGTGAGGAGGGTGTAAGAATCCTGTCGAAGTGGTATCCCGGCATTCGAGCTCTGCGCGATATTTCTATCGATCAACTAGTTCAGCACGCGCAGGATATTCCTCCAACCATCTATAAGCGCTGCGCTCACGTGGTCGAGGAAAATCGACGGGTGCGCGATGCGGCAGCTTACCTGAAGGTCGGCGACTTAGATGGTTTCGGACAGCTCATGCGAGAGTCCCATCGTAGTCTTCGCGACCTGTACGAAGTCAGCTGCCGCGAGCTGGACATCATGGCTGAAGTCGCCGAGGGACTCCCTGGCTATTTTGGCGGCCGCATGACAGGAGGCGGATTCGGAGGATGCACTCTGAATCTAGTTGCATCGAAAAACGCGGCTGCCTTTGCCGAGCAAATCTCCAGTCGCTACCAACAGGCCGTGGGGATTAAGCCGGCCGTCTATATCTGTTCCGCGGACGATGGCGCCAGACTTGAGAGCAACGCTGGAGCATGAATCAGTTACCTCTTTTCCGTGACGGATCGCACTCACGGATACTTAGACACGTAAGCGCGAGGAGGATTCCGTCGTAGCTTCCCGCTGGGCAGCAGAAGTTTGTACCTTCACCGGAGCCGTGGATTCACGCACTACCAGCCGCGTGCTGACTTTGATTTCTTGCCCGGGCCGGTGCTGTCCTGCGACCGTTTCGTACAGTGCATCGAAAGCTTTCCGGCCCAGTTCGTCGCGGGAAAGCCGAATGGTTGTGAGTGGTGGCTGAGTGAACCGGCTGAGTTCGATATCGTCGAAACCGACCACCGAAATGTCGTTGGGCACGTGTAAACCAGCCCGGGCAACGGCGCGGAGCGCCCCGATTGCCGTCAGGTCGTTGGAGGTGAGCACCGCAGTTGGTGGATTGGGAAGCGAGAGCAGCCGCATCATCGCGCTTTCTCCGCCGTCGATTTTGTGGTTGCCTTCCACCACGCTCCGTTGCCGTTCTCCGATGCCACAGGCGGCAATGCATTTCAAGAACGCGGAGCGACGTGTCCGCGCCGATTTCAGCGTCAGCGGCCCACTTATAAATCCCACCCGCTGGTGCCCAAGCGAGACGATGTGCTGCACCGCTTCTCCGATTCCGCGGGAATAATCCACATTGATGTTGCTGATTAGCGGCTTCAGCTTTCCCACGTCTAGAAACACAATCGGCAGTCGGCGGTGCGAGAGTTCCTCCAGAAGATGGCGGTCAAGCTCCGATGTCATCACGGCGACCCCATCCACTTTGCGCTCAATCATGCGGCGCACACATCCGCTCATGCGATCGGAATCGTAATCGGTATTGGCCACGATCACTTCGTAGCCGTGATGAATGGCTGCAAATTCGAAGCTCTTCACCAACTCCGGGAAGAACGGGTTCACGATATCCGAGATGATCAAACCGAACATCCGGCTGCGCCCTGAAACCAGAGCTCTCGCCTGGGTATTGGGATAGTAGCCAAGTTCCCGGATGGCCCGCTGCACCTTCTCCGCAGTGCCGGGCCGCACCAATCCACTGTTATTGATGGTGCGCGAAACCGTGGCGGTCGAAAGATTGGCGCGGGCGGCGACTTCCTTGATGTTCATCGAGGCTCAGATTACCATCATTTTCCAAGACAAGGGGAGAAGCGCGCTCGATCCCTTCCCGAAGCAGCGCACGTCTTTTTGGAGATGCTGCATAGCGGCACTTCGCGTGCATAAAGCCCATAGCGAGTCGCCCATACTGTCCCGGAGCCGTCCGCCATAATTGTGGCTATGCCGGTGGGACGCTCAGTCCGTGTACGTTCACTGTTGACCGTCCTTCCAGCGCGTCAAACCGCGTGTGGTAACGATCCAGAGGCTGCCGTCGCGAGAGCCGAGCAATGCCGAGAAATCCGACGGCTCACTCCGACAGCGGTTGGCTGGTTTCAAGATCTTGGGTTGTCGGTCTTCGCCCTCCTGTCCCATGTTTTCACTTTGATTGAAAGAGCAGAGGCGCGAACTTCGTCAGGTTGTCACGCCACACCATCCACACATGCATGCCTGGAGTCTGGATGGCGGAGGGTTGCAAACCTTTTTCCTTCAACCAGGCGATGAGTTTCTGATTTCGATTAAGCAGCCCACGTCGAGGTTTTTAAGCGCGGCATCGCGGGTTTGCTCTTTGGTCTTGGTTGCGATAAACAACGTGCTCCCGGCTGCCCTTAAAGACCCTTTCCAAGGTAACGTTCACTCCACCTGTCAGGTCCGCCATAAATGGCGGAGGTATCGAAATAATTCACTCCTAACTCGATCGCGTGTTGAATCATCTGCAGGGCCAAGCTTTCGTTATTGGCCTTCTCGAGCGCTCCCTGGCCGCCGAGGCCAAAAATCCCGACCCGAAATCCTGTCTTGCCCAGATTGCGCGTCGGCATCATGTCCTGGATGGCCCGTGCCGCAGCTGGATTGTTTTCCGTTGACGTCCCCTCTCCAGACGCGGAGGCAGCGATTACTCCTGTAGACAGACCATCGGCTATCGATGCTGCCCCTGTCTTAAGGAATCCCCGGCGGTTCTGATTGCTGGCATCCTGTGGGGTGTCATTCGTTTTCATGTCCATCGCTCCAAGTCATCCGAAATAGAATACCGATTTTCTTGGGAACTGATCGATCACGCGAGTATATTTTTCTCTTTGCGGACCAGTCATCTTTTGTCTTTGTTACTTCTACTTCTGGTCGCGTTTGTGCAGTTGGTTTCACCGTCTGTTGAGAGCATCCGATTTTTATTCATGGTACCGATCGGTGCTCAGGAGAGATGAGAATGAGTCGTCGAGTGTTTTCTTTTTGCTTCGTGGCCGCATTGATGTCACCGACAATTGCGTTTTCCCAATCATTCTTAAGCCAGTATAAAGGCTTGCCTTATCACGACAGCCGCGATACTGGCAGTCCGCAAAAAATACCGGGAAAGGTCTTGTGCGCCTACTATGACTTGGGCGGCGAAGGGGTTGCGTATCATGACACCGATCCAAAGAATCACGGCAGCGGAGAGTTGAATCCGGCTGATGGCACTTATCTCAATGAATTTCGTATCCATGAGGGAGTGGATACTTCATACACGAAATTCAACCGGAAGCCCGATCCGATTGACGACAACCCCTTCGACAAGATTGTTCCTCCCGCCGATTTGCTCTACGTTGGCTGGACCGAACCCGGAGAGTGGTTCAACGTTACGATAGATGTGGCACAGTCGGGAACATACGCGGCTGATTTTCTTTACACATCGAACCGCGGCGGAACAATATCACTCGATGTGAATGGAATGGACGCAACCGGACCTCTACAGATCACCACAACAAATGATCCTGCCGACCCGGTTGCCTGGCGTCAATGGCACCATTGGAATCTGGCTTCGCAACTTTTTAACGTCCGTCTAAGCAAAGGCAAGAATGTTCTCACGGTACACATATTGGCGAACGGAAACATGAATCTAGCTTACTTCGACTTCAAGCCAGTCGGCAGATGAAATGGAAGCTGTCAGCGATTCAATTCAGTGTCACGCGTAAGCCCGTCGCATGGGGAACTACTACGGAGTACTTGCCCTGCTTGAGCGAGCCGGTGTTCGGTGACGTTGTAATGTGCGCTTCGCGGCTGTCTAGTCCCGGTGCGTGTAATGTCTCGGATTGCACCACTCCACTCGCGTCGCGACCAAAGTCGAGTTCCACCTCAAGGTCTTCTGCCGCGTCCTTATTCATAATGATCACGGATGTGTGCTCACTGGGCAGTTTCGCGGCATACGCCGTTGCATTAACTCCGGTAGCTTGCAGCTTCGTCGAGAAGTCGGTCTTCAACAGTGTTCCGCCGCTGAACAAGCCTGCAAACTTGAGCCCATACGCAACTGGCTCCAACATATACTCCGACCCAAACGTCGCAATCGGTGTATAGAAAGGATGTGGATGCGCGGCAATCTGTTCGGGAGTCTCGCCCTTCGCTTCGAGGAGCGCGTCGCCGGGAAGCGTTCCACCAACGGAATTTGCCACAGATTTGCCAGTACCACCGTGCAGATTGACGCCGGAATAGTTATTACTGGCTAATAGCAGCGAATAGTCGGCAGACCAAAGCGCAGCGGCAAACACGTCGGAGACACCCGGCTTGCCTCCGCGATAGCAAGTGTTGCCTTCGGTCATGCGTACGCGCGCACCCATCTTGCTGGCTGCGGCCGATGCGATATTCGCCGTGTTCTGCACCTTTTGCATCGTCGCCGGTTTCAGCAGGTTCGGAATGTTGACCTCGGGGTTCGTCGCCGGGCCGCCAAAGTAATAATGATGAGTCAGGGTCGTTACGGGAGGCGGAGCCTGTATGGAAGGCCAAAGATCAGCAATCTCAGTCAGCCATGACACAGCGCTCGCAACATCCGGCATGCCGAACTTTTCCGCCGGCACACGAGCTGCGATAACCCGCGACAGCGAGAGCCATTCTTGTAGGTACGTCTTGGCGGACCATGTCTTCGAATCGCGCAGGTGCCGGTCAAATAGATCCACCTCGTTTCCGATCTGGAAATATTGGAGGCGGTCGCCGAGCATCTCGACAACAAAGACGGCTTCCTCGGCGGCGCGTGTCGGTGTATTCGTGCCCATCCCGATGCCGTAGATGCAGTTCCAACGTGTGGCTTGGAGAAACTCCGCCAGGTTCCTGACTGCCTCGGGCGTCACCGCGTAGTACTGCGCTTTCGGCTCGCCCACGACCTCACGTACTTGAGGATGCTCTGGTTCGGGAGAGTCAGGCTTAGGTTTCCAGTAAGCAAACTCGCTGGTGTTGCCCCCAAGGCGCAGAACGCCAGTTGACGAGAGTGCCTTGAACTCGCGAATTAACCCGCCGTTCTGCGCCGAAAAGAAAGTGGGGTCCGCGAGTTGCTGGACCTCATAAGACAGGCCGACAAAGTCAATCGGCATACGAGGACCAGTCGCTTCCCTAGGGATGCTGAGGGCAACCCGGACCTTGCTTTGGCCCTGCGCGTGAAGGCGTGCTGCAGCCATGGTGCAGGCGGCGGTGGCAAGGAATCTTCGTCGTGTGAGCATCGGATCTCTCGATTCTTTTCTTTACTGCTGGCCCAAAGCACCCGAGTTTTTTGATGCGGTTAGAATATGACCACCGATGACTCCATCCGGGACATCCCTTGTCCTTTAGATTTGAAGCGTAACGAGAATATTTTCATCATCGGCGCCAAGTCAATCGCAGAGCTTTCGCGGGATCTTGGTCTTGGCGCGTTTCATGTTTACCATTTTGATTTAATTATGCTGCGCGCCGACGCCATGCGCAATCCGATCTCTCGTGTACGCTGAGTTACGGAGTAGGCGAGCATGGATTCTTCCAGAACTGGGGTTCGGAAAGGGGTGATGATGGCTGAGGAAATCCGCAACCTGCACTTAAGCGTGATAAGCGCTAGTTCGGACATAGCTGCTGAAAAACCTTGGGTATCGAGAACCCCCTCAGAGCGATCAATTCCCGGCTTGTCGACAAACCGGAAGTAAGCCAGATCGGGATATGTGGATCGGCACCACAATTCGGCATACAGGAAGTAACTGCAATTGCTCGCGCACAACTTGGAAACAATCGCACAGATGTAAATCTCATTTCTCAGCAAGTGGCGGAAGTAGCCCGGAAAAACATGGCAAGAATCTCTTAGAAGCTCGATTCATTTGTTTTTTTGCGAGCAAACTCACCGGAGAATTTTTCGAGTGTGGACTGGGTGTCCAAGCAAGTAGTCACAGCGCGCCAATTTCGACTCCGTTGAACGCCGCGGAGGTGACCACTTTCAGCCACAGTATCGTATGCCGTTCGCCTCAACGGAAGGATTCAAAGATGAACTGTTCCTGGGGGAATTCACAACATTGCCGGCCGTTGATTCTCCGGTTAACTTCCTGATTGGCCGCAAGTTACGCCAACGTCGGGAGTTGTGGAATTCAAAAGGGTACCGAGAGTTCGAAATCTCACTTTCCTCCGCCAGCAAGTCTTAACTGCAGGGGAAATTCCGCCGCCCTTTCCCCGAAATACGCAAAAAATGCCCGTAATTCGCAATATTTTGTCCACAAACCAGACTGCAGAGAATGGACTGCCCGACAGCAAGAGGGGTCACTGTCCTGGCTTTTCTCCGGAAGGCAAATGCGCAGTCCGGTTTTCAGTAGGGCATTAGGCGAATGCAATGCGATCAGAAGCTGGTGATTCGGCCCTAGCGAGTTGATTTTTGTCAGCGGCAGCACATCCTCTACCTGATATATGCTTTAGAAGCTTGTTCCTTCGTGTATCACATACGAAACTCAACTCTACAGCTCACAATTTCTTATCCATCACCTCGGACGCAATTTACGCAGAACTTGCCTGTCGATGCTGCTCTTCTGTGCGCGGCAAATGCGCAGTCCGGATTCGACAACTCCGCTTGGCGAATGCAATGCGATCAGAAACCGATGATGCGGCGAAGTCCGGGCTTTACTCTTTTGTCACACTTTGATCTTGTCTCAGGCCGTTTTCACCGCACATGCTCTGGACATCGTTCCGATTCCTGACGGCTGGCACTACCTTGCTAAGGTTGGCTCCCAAAAGCGAGTGGCGTTGGACGCGGTCATGAGACCCCGGCTCATGCATGTGGATGGCAGACAGCGGAATGCGGCGCTGGCCGGCAGGGCAGCAACTGAACTACGGTGGCCGGAGTGGCCAACACGCCAGAGTTTGCACAGGCACAACGGTAGAGGAAAAAAGTAGAAGCATTGTTCGCGGAACTCAAGAATCAGATTGGACTGCGCCGCCTGCGCCTGCGGAGATTAAGGTTTTGCTCGGGAGCAGTTATTCCTGGCTGCTGCTGCCAGAACATCAAGCGACTCGTGCGGTTTCTCAGCCAACCGACGACACCGGTTCTGCCAGCTACCACATAGCCGAACGGAGAGAAGAAGACTCGGCGGGGACACACTCGCAACCGAAACGACGTTCTGTTGACGCACTTTTTCAACCCCATAGACGTTATCACTCGAATCGTAGTCGATTCTTCTAGGTCGTATCGATATGCTGAATGCGATGGTGCGATGGCTGCGCCTATCAAGGCTCCGAAGAGCAAATTCGGCTTTGGATTACGAAGAACGTCAAGAGGACATTAGGGGGTGTTGCTACAGATTCGCCCGATGATATGCTCCCCGTTGGGTGTTAGGCCACCCAATTTGCCAAACCTCCTCAAAACACCGGGCTTGCCCATCGCAAGGTCCTCCACTCGTGAACAAGTCGTCTCTAAGAACAAACGAGCTACAGATGGCACCCCGAACTCATTCTCAGAATGAATATCGCACAGTTTCCGGACTCACAGCCTGTGACTCCTTGCTGCCGTTCGCCGATATATGACGCTCCAATGCTTCGGCGATGATACGCACATTGGGCCGCCTAAGGATTGTGTAATGGTCCCCAGGGACCACGTGGAACTGAATGCCTCCATCTGCCCATGTCGTCCATGGTTTCGAGAGTCTCTCCGGCGTCTGCGAGGCTCG
>Ga0210394_10000774_pt1 | contig 59696 bp, 48 predicted proteins | sample IncBWC12MmetaG_FD_160121 | JGI IMG/M metagenome (GOLD analysis project Ga0210394, IMG submission 160121) | Forest soil microbial communities from Barre Woods Harvard Forest LTER site, Petersham, Massachusetts, United States - Inc-BW-C-12-M | ecosystem: Environmental > Terrestrial > Soil >...
GGCAGTAGGTACAAGCAGGGCGTGGTGCTCTCCGCGCTCCGAAATATTGGGACGCCGCAGGCGATCAGCGTGATTCAGCAGTATTCCGAAAAAGGCCAGGATCGCAACCTCGCAGAAACCACGCTGGCCGACGAAGACTATCCCGTGCTCTCCGAAATCCACGACCGCTGGACCGCGATTCCTCCGTCGCAGCGCACGCGCGACAATCTGCGAGCCATCGTCCAAAGCGGATGCGATCAGCGCAGCGCCGTCGCCGCGTACTGGCTCGGTTACTTCGCCCCGAATCTCGATCCAAACAAGGAAGTCGCGGAGCTCCAGGCGCTTGAAAACATCGTGCGAACGAATAGCTCGACGTGCGAAATGATGGAACACGTCATCGCGCTGAAATCTCTCGGGCTTCGCTCCGCAGAAACGATTGACTATTGGAAGCGGCTCGCGCAAATCACACCCAACGCCTGGGAGCGGCACCAGATCGTCCTCAATGCGTTTGGACGCTGGGGCCGCCGCTTCGCGCCCGCGGCGCTCGAGTTGCTGAAAACCGATCCGGCGCAGTACGTGCAGTGGGAGCTGCTGAACGGCAACCTCGAAATGCGCCAGGGCCGGGTATATCGCAATTACTGGGATATCTGGATTCCCGCGGATGTGTTGGTGGTTCTCGAAAGCGACCAAGCCATCGGAGCTCCCGCCATGGATACGAAAGAACTCGACGCCATGCTCGATTGGCTCGACTCAGGGGCGCGGCCGCGCGACCCGGTGGTCCTGAACCATCTGATTTATCACTTGGCCCAGTTCACTTCGGGCGATGATACCCGCCGCTTGCTGCGCATCTTCAACGCGCTACCGCAGCGCAATGAGAACTGGTGGATTTTGCAAACGCTGCGCGATCCGGCGGCACTGCCGCTGCTCACTTACTGGAGCGCGTTGCCTGCCCCGAAAGACCAGCAAGGAATGCTGGAGCACACGATCGGCGCAATCGGGAATCGTTCGCCGAAGAAATCCGAATCTTCTCATGCGTGTTGCGAAGCCACGAAAGACTGTCTTTTGCAGCAGTTGAAAAACACCGAGGCATCGGCCGCGTCAACGGAGGTCGAGATTCATTCAGACGAGGATGCCCGCAAATGGCTGAATGACGGCGCCGCTCCGGCCGAAAGTCTCAAGATCCGCTTCGCTGACGAACTGAAACGCTCCGCATTTGTACGCCGCGGCGACGGCCCGGAAGAACACTGGCAATATCTCTACGATTGCTGGCGCAACACCGACAAACTCCCAAGCGCCCAAGCCACGCATTAAAGGGGGCCCGTAGGGCGTAGTATGCCGTGCCGGGCCACCGCGTAGGCGCTCCTCCCCGCTCGCCCCTATAAGCCCGATGCCGCATCCCTTCCCGATTCACGCCCTTAATGAAAATGCGTGATGAGCACGGCATCCGTCACGCGCTCGCCTTGCGACGAAAGTATCTGCCTTCCGTCCGGAGACAGTGCGAAGCTCCAGAGGACACCTGGCCCAAAAGTCATGAGCTGCTTCGGCGAGGCCGGCGCTTCTCCACGCGTGCCGACCGGCTGCGCCCACAGGCTCGAGACCCCGCTCCGCTCGACGACGAACAGAATCGCCCGGCCGTCCTTGGTCCAGGCGAGAGTGCTGCCGCCGTAAGCGCCGGTCGTGAGACCCACAGGGACATCGTAAGCGGCCCGAATTTCTGCACCGTCGGCGCCTAAGACGGCGATCTTCGGGGGCTTGGTAGGATCTGGACGGTAAATGGCAGCGATCGAATTGTTGTCGGGCGAAACCACGGGGAATTCGAGCGCCTCTTTGTTTAAGTCTACCGGCGTGCCTCCGTCGATTCCAACTTTCATGAGCAGAGCGCGATCGCCCGAAATGTCCGTGTAGACCACAAATTTGCCGTCCGGCGAACAGTTAGGCCACATGTCCGCCGTGCCTGTCGAGAGCTGCTTCAGATTGGATCCATCCAGGTCGGCTCGCCAGATTGAAACGCCGTGCCGCACTCGATTCATGCTCAGGACGAAATACCGCCTATCGCCGCATGCGGAAGGGAACAGGGGAACATCGGAACCCAACGTCAGCTCGCGCGTGTTGCCTCCGTCCGCGGCGCTCGAAGCGAGTTTCATGACTCCGGACGTGTAGTAGGTATAAAGAATCTGATCGGGAGTCGGCCAAATGAGGCCTGCCACGCCGTCGGCCCGCGCGATTCCCGGGGTGACCTGTCGTGGCGCGGAGAAGCCTGGCGAGCTGCCGAACCCTGCCGACCAAAGATTGGCGGAAACCGCATACTGAACGCTCGCCAGAGCTGTTCCGTCGGAGGTAATGCTGGCATCGAGATAGTAGTTCAGGTCGTTCGTGACGCGGCGCACCTCGCCGTCTGGGTAGCTCAATTGCCATATCTGTGCATTGAAGGAAGCCTTGTCCACTGTGGACGGGAATACGATCGCGGAACCATCCGGTAGCCAAGCCAGCCGGCGCGGAGAATCCCAATCGCGAGTGCCAAGCCGCGTTTCTACGCCGGAGTCCACAGCTACGGTGTCGATTTCAAAGGTTTGAAAATCACCGCTCGGGCTTTTCTCGACCGCGATCCTGTTGCCGTCCGGCGACCACGCCGCGCCCGCATGGGAAAAAAGGGATGGACTTTGGAGGACCGCGAGTGATTTCTCTTCGCTTCCGTCCGCGCCCGCGATCATCAGACTCGATGTTTGCGCGGCTGTGGACTCTCGGATGAACGTGAATCGCTTCCCGTCCGGCGAAAAGCCCACCGGACTGTCCACGTCCACTGTCAGTTGCCGCGGCGACCCTCCCAGTGACGGAACCACATACAGCGTGCTCAAACCCGTGCCCACGGCTTGCTTGGTGTAGTAGAGATAGTTTCCGTCGGGCGAAAAAGTAATCCCTCCGACTTCTCCCTCTGAACCTCGCACCACCTGCGCGCTGCTGCCGGTCGCCACCTGGCGCACGAAAAGTCCATGCTCGCCTTTTTCATCGGAGACATACGCAAGCCATTTTCCGTCGGGTGAAATCGCCGCCGAGTGGACTTCGCCCGTCGAGGTCACCGGCGTGATCGTCATTTGTGCGAATGACGATTCGTCGTGACGGTGTCCATATCGCGCGTGAAGGAATGTCGCGACCGCACCGCCGAGAACGAAAATCAAAAGCACGAACACTGCGGCGGTCCCCCGGCGAAACCTGTTCGGCGCAGCGGTTGTAGCAGCGGATGTTGTTGAAACGGATGCGGCCGTCGTGACGGGCGCTGTACCAGCTGCCGCTGTCGTCTGCGCTCCAGCGCCCGCGACGGCCAAGGAACCGCTGCCCGCGCGCCCAGAATCCGTGTCGCGTTTCAGGCGCTTCAAATCGGCCCGCACCTCCGCCGCAGTCTGGTACCGCAAGTCGCGGTCCTTCTCCAGAGCCTTGCCGATAATCTCTTCGAGCTTCGGCGGCAGGTTGGGATTCAGCGAAGAAGGCGCCGCGGGCGTACGATTCAGAATCTCATCGAAGATCACCGCGGACGTGCTTCCGTTGAACGCGGCCCGGCCCGTGGCCATTTCGTACAGCACCGCTCCCAGGCTGAACAGATCCGTCCGCGCGTCCACTTCCTCGCCGCGCGCCTGCTCGGGCGACATATACGAAATCGTGCCCATCGCCGACCCGGGGCTTGTCAGTAGCAAATCATCTGTGGTCGCTCGCGTGACGGTATTTCCTCCGCCGACCGCTTCGGCGATTCGCCGAGCCGCCCCCTGTTTCGCCAGGCCGAAATCCAGAAGTTTTGCCTGCCCACGCGTGGTGATGAAAATGTTCGCGGACTTTATATCCCGGTGAATGATGCCCCGCGAATGCGCCGCGTCGAGCGCATCGGAAATCTGCGCTCCGAAATCGAGCAGCGAATCCAGCGCCAGCGGCCGTCCCGCGACCCGTTCGCCCAGCGTTTGACCCTCCAGCACCTCCATCACCAGGTAGGGCCGCCCGTCGTGCTCGCCCACGTCATAGATCGTGCAGATGTTCGGATGGTTCAGCGACGATGCCGCGCGAGCTTCCCGTTGAAACCGTTCCAGGGCCGTGGGTTCGCGCTCCAGAGCCACGGTAAGGAACTTGATCGCCACTTGCCGACCCAGGCGCGTGTCCTCGGCGCGAAACACCCGTCCCATGCCGCCGCTCCCCAGCACCTCTATGACGCGGTAATGCGAAATCGTCTCGCCAATCATCTCGAATCCATGCCCGCCATCGTAGTCAACTCAAGCACCCCACGCAAGCCGAGCAGGCCCCGCCGCAGGCGCGGTCGGTCGGGCCGTTGAACTTCCGGTTGGCCCATCGCCACTGTATGAGGGCGGGGTTCTCGAATTCGTCGTCGTACGCTCAAAGTTTAGATCCAGCGCCGCGGTCCCCAGCTCGGCACAGCCTTTAGGTTCGACCGCACGCTCCACGAGGTGACGAGCGATCTTCAACTCGCCGCTTGCGAATGTTATACTTAGGCAGCACGACAGGGCGTGCTTCCGGGGGATTCTTGGCCAAGTTCACGATTGCGCCGCACATGCGGCTGCACGAATGGGTTGCGGAAGAGAAGGGCTATTTCGCGGCCGAAGGGCTCGACTACGAATTCCATGAAGCGCTCGGTTCGACCGAAGGCAAGAGCCACCAGCTCGGCGAAAAGGTTGGTGCCTTCCAGACGTTCGAAAAGGGGCGCGGTTCCGACATCGGTTGCGCATGTCACTGGACGGTGAACGTCTCGGCATCGGTAGGCCACGGCAAACTCTACGCCGACGCCTATTCGGTGGCGCCTGCGGGGATATTCGTGGCGCCGGAATCGCCCATTCACGCTCCCGCCGACCTCGCGGGCGTACCCATTTCCGTGGGATATCAGTCCGGCAGCCACTACTCGGCCATCCAGGGGCTGGAACAATATCTCAAGCCCGAGGACATCAAACTCTCGTTCTCCGATGGAATGCTTTTCAGCCGCATGGAACTTCTGATTGACCGGAAAGTGCCGGCAGCATCTTTATTCAGCGGTCCATATTATTTTCTCGAGCAGCTCGGCTTTCGCAAAATCATTGACACGACTTTCATGATGGCCTCGCTGATCACGCGCGAACCGGATATGGAGGACGTGAAGAAATATTTCCGCGCGCTGCGAAGCGCCCAGCGCGATATCGATCTCCGTCCCGATCTCTACACGCGTTACTACAGGAAGGAATTTCCCGTGCGCTTCCACGACGTGATGGACACCCGCCGCTGGGGCCCTGGTGAACGCCTGGTCTTCGAGCCGTACACGAAAGACGTCTTCGACAAGTCCTTTGAATGGATTTCCGAACACGGCATCTTCCCCGAAGGGGGGATGGGCTCGGGCAAGTACGAAGATTCGTGCGTGTCGCTAGCGTCCAAGTAGGCGCCGGGTTCTCTGCGTCTGCTGAGCATTGTCCTCTCTTCCAGCTCCATGGACATCGTCCTCAGGGGCTAAAGCCCCGCCCGTCTACCGCGGTTTATGTCGGAGCGGAAGATCCGAGCCCCTACAGAACAGGAAACGGCGAACACTCGAATCCCAGACCAGCACTCGACGCAGCGTCTGTGCGGTGAACCCCGAGCGTTCTGCTAAGATTCTGGCGTGACGATTGAGCGCGAAAAACTCGAAGCGGATGTCCTGATTATTGGTGCGGGGCCGGCTGGACTATCCTGCGCGCTGCATCTTTCCAATCTGATCGAGCAACATACCGCCGCGAAGAAATCTCCCGCGCTTTCCGCCGAAAACATTTATGTGCTCGAGAAGGCGCGCGAGATCGGCGCGCATCAACTTTCGGGCGCGATCATGGACCCGCGCGCCCTGCGCGAGCTCGTCCCCGATTTCGAGAAGACAGCGCCACTTGATACGCCGGTGACGGGCGATGCGGCGTATTACTTCACGGAAAAAAGCGCGTTCAAGCTGCCGATCACGCCTCCGCCGCTGCAGAATCACGGGAACTACGTCATCTCGCTCAACAAATTGGTGAAGTGGCTCGGCGGGTTGGTCGAGAAAAAAGGCGTCAACCTGTTTACGCAGTTCGCGGGCAGGGAACTGCTCTACGAGAGGGAGGGAATCGCCGGCGTCGTGACCGATGACAAGGGCGTGGACAAGAACGGCAAGCCGAAGGATAACTTCACGCCGGGGTACGAACTCCGCGCGAAAATCACGGTGCTGGCTGAAGGGCCGCGCGGCTCGTTGACGAAAGATATGGTCAGCCGCCTGAAACTCGACGGCCTGAATCCACAGGTGTACGGCATCGGCATCAAGGAATTGTGGGACGTGCGGCCCGGCCGAATCGAGAGTGGCTATGTGGCGCACATGCTTGGGTGGCCGCTAGGGTCGGCTCTATATGGGGGCGGGTGGATTTACGGCCTGCGCGACAATCGCGTGTCGGTTGGCCTGATGGTCAGCCTGGAATACAGGAATCCGCTGTTCGATCCGCACGAGGCGTTTCAGAAACTGAAGACGCATCCCTTCATCAGCAAAATTCTGGAGGGCGGCAAGCTCGTTCGATATGGTGCGAAGACGGTGCCCTACGGCGGTTGGTATTCGATGCCGCGCGATTACGTAGACGGAGGGCTGATCGTCGGCGATTCGGCGAGCTTGCTGAATTCGCAGCGGCTGAAGGGAATTCATACGGCGATCAAGAGCGGGATGCTGGCCGCTGAAGCAATTTACGACGCGCTGTGCGCAGGGGATACTTCGGCAGCCAAGCTTTCCGCGTATCAGCAGAAAATTGACGCGAGCTGGCTGAAGAAAGAATTGTGGGGCGTGCGGAATTTTCATCAGGGATTTCACGGCGGCTTGTGGAAGGGGCTATTCAATGCGGGATTGCAATTCGTAACCGGTGGGCGCGGGCTGGTCGATCCGATGCCGACCGAAGCCGGTTACAAGGAATACGAAAATCTCCATCGCGACCGCACCCTCGTGGATCAATCAGCGCGCTATAAAGGCGACGGCAAACTTACGTTCGACCGGCTGACTGACGTCTATCACTCCGGCACGCGCCACGAGGAGGACCAACCGAGCCATCTGATTGTGCTGGACCCGAACGTTTGCGGCGATCGTTGCGTGCGTGAATTCGGCAACCCATGCCAGTATTTTTGTCCCGCGGCTGTCTATGAGATGGTCACTGACAAGGGCGCGCCGAAATTGAAAATCAATGCAGCGAACTGCGTCCACTGTAAAACGTGCGACATTGCCGATCCTTACCAAATTATCCAGTGGGTACCTCCGGAAGGCGGCGGGGGTCCGAACTACGAAGGAATGTGAGGATCGGATCTGGCGCACGGCGCGCTGCTGTCGCGCGCCACAGGAACTTCAGTCTAGTTCTCCGCACTCCCGCCGCCGAATGCTTTCTTCAGCGAGGCCCAGAAGCCGCCCTTCTTTTTCGCGGGGCTGGGATTATCCAGGGGCGGTTTCGCCGTCAAAGGCTTTTGTCCCAGCGCCTGCTGCATGGCCTGCGCGAATTCCGGCGCGACTACGTGTCCCGAGAATTCCCATTCCGGAGAGACCTGCGCCTGGCGCACGAGCAGAACCACGTCCTCGGCCGGATCGGGCGGCCGGCTCGGCGAACCGGCGGTGAAACTGAGCGGCGGCAGTACGGCCGTGTACACCGGATTCGGAGCGGGCGGCGTGGCGAGCGCGGCGTTTTTGGCCGGGGGACCGACCGGATGCGTTTCGTTTGCTTGCGCCAGCATGCTGTATTCGATAATCGGCTTTGTCGCCGGTTCGACCGCAACGGGAGCGGGCTCGGGGGCCGGTTGAGGCGGCGGCCCGGGAATCACCGTCGTGGCGTAGTCTGGCGATGGAGCGTTCGGCGGTGGCGCGAGACCCGGCGCGGCCCATATGCATTGGCAGCTTCCCGGTTTCCCGGCGACGGGCAGGAGCCTGCCGGCACTCAAGAAAAACTCTCCCGCCTGCGGGACAATTAACTTTTCGCCGGTGAACTGATGTTCGAGCTCGATGGCGCCGCTGGTCGCCGTCACGCAGAGCGAGTCGTCGAGGCTCAGGCCTACGGTCACGTCGCGCGAACCGCCGGCGATATCGAGCGGAGTGCCAATGATCGTTGGCGTGAAAATCCGCAACCGTGTGTTTGCGGGCAATTCGGCTCGCACCCGGCCGAAATTGAGCGCGAGCGTGATGGCATCACCTGATAATAAAACCGTAAGCTTCGCGGGGCCGCAGAGGCTCACCTGGCCGCCGGCGAAGAGCGTCAGGAGCGCCTGACCCGAATGCACGGTGACCACGGTGCCGTTCGCCACATTGAGACTGGGGCCGACGGTTGACGTTCCGCCGTTTACCGGCGTTCCGTTCTCGCAGGAAATGTCCCTCCCCTCCACTCGTCCGATCGCGCCGAACGGCGCGTCCTGTGCGCGCGCGAGAAGCGGACAAAGCAGAATGATTCCGGCGAGCAAGCTAAAAAGCCCGCATCGCGCGGATCCAGAGACACGTCGGGCGCTCGCCGCGAATTGGAACTGGGGGAACATCGAGACCACCTATACTATACCGCAGTGAACGGTGCCTCGAAATCCGCAGCCCCTGCCGCCGCCGCAAAGGGCGGAGGCATCCCCATGCCGCAACTCTCGCGCTGGCGGAGGATGCAAATCCCGGTGATCGCGTGGGCGGCCTACTGGCTGATTCGCCTGCTCGGCCCAACGCTGCGGGTGGAAATGGTCGGCGTGCACAATGCAATACAGATTCGCAGCGCAGGCGAGCCGGGAATCGGTGCGTTCTGGCATCGCTGCATTCTTTCGGCGGCGTGGATCTGGCGGGAACGTGGAATCGTGGTCCTGAACACCGTCAACTTTGACGGGCAGTGGACACGACGCGTGATCGAACGTCTCGGGTTTGGCACGGCGCAAGGCAGTTCGTCGCGCGGCGCGGTGGAAGGGCTGGCGGCGATGGCGCAAAGCCTCGATTCGGGCCGCCACGTCGGATTCACGATTGATGGGCCGCGCGGTCCGCGCTACATCGCGAAGCCGGGGCCGGTGATACTGGCGCGCCGCACGGGGCGGCCGATTTCGGTGTTTCACATTGGCGTTGCTCGCGCGCATACGTTCCAGAAATCTTGGGATCGATTTCAGATTCCCTATCCGTTTTCGCGCGTGGTGATGTTTGTTGCGCCGCCCATTCGCGTTCCCACCGACGCGGATGCCGACCTGATGAAATCAAAGCAGGATGAAATGCAGGCAGCGCTCGAGCGGGTTCGCGACGTGGCCGAATCGTGGTTCGAATTGACCGAACAGGAGCGCGACCGCGTGCGGGATGAGTGGCGCGAAAAACTTTCCTAACCGTCGCCGAGCTTCACGGGGATATCCATTTTCTTGCCGTCGCGAACAATCGTCAGCGTGATGGTGTCGCCGGGCCACGCGCGATTCAGAAGAAGGTTCAAGTCCATTTGGCTCGCAAGCTCTTTCCCGTTGACCGCAACCAGCACGTCGCCACCGATACGCAATTCCTGCAAGCCAGCCAGCAACGAACGAGTGCCGCCGCGAATGCCCGCCTGGGACGCCGGGCCTCCGGGAACGACGCGCTCGATCAAAATTCCCTGCTGGACGCCCAGGTGAAGGGCGTCGGCGAGATTGGGCCAAATCGCGCGGCCCTCTGCACCCAGCGTCGCGTGGCGCACGTGGCCTGTCGAGATCAAGTCCTCGGCAGCGCGGCGCGCCGTGTTAATGGGAATGGCAAATCCGATTCCGGCAGTCGTTCCGGTGGGTGCGTAAATGGCGCTGTTGATTCCGATCACTTCTCCCCGGCTATTCAGCAGCGGGCCGCCGGAATTTCCGCGGTTAATGGCGGCATCGGTCTGGATGGCTTCGTCTATGAATGTGTTTTCGCTGGTTTGTACGGTGCGGCCGAGCGAGCTCACGACTCCGGTCGTGAGAGTGCTTTGGAATCCAAAGGGATTGCCGATCGCAAGCACGCGCTGGCCCACGAGCAGATTTCGTGAATCGCCCAGCGGCAGTGTGGCGATTTTCCGGCCTTTCGGATCGATCTGGAGGAGGGCGATATCGTTGCGCGTATCCGCACCGATGTATTTGGCTTTGTAGCGCGATTGATCGCCAAGCGTGACTTCAATTGTTTCGGCGCCCTGGACGACGTGATAATTCGTGAGTATGTGGCCTTCAGTATCAATCACAAAACCGGAGCCCGCGCCTTCGACCGGCACAGCGTCGAAAAAGAAATCGTACTGTACCGCGCGGGTCACGATATTCGCGATCGCCGGCGAAGCCTGCTTGTAAATGCGGACATTCTGCGCCTCGGTAGGATCGAGGGTGATCGGACCGTCATCCGCCTGTAGGCCGGCGGGCAGGGCCTGAACCGATGAGGGACTGTGCTGCCCGTAGCGGGAGCCTGCCAACCATGCGCCGAGACCAATGATCAGGCCGAGCGCCAGGAGCCGGATTGAGCGTCTGTGATTTTCCGATTTTGGCATCGTCGTATTTCCTTCTGCCGCTAGATACCTAACGGCGTTAGGGAATGTTTCTTCCGCGAGCGGCCGCCTGCTTCAACGTCTCCAGAACCAACTTCACTTGCCGCTGTGTTTCCTCAATTGTGCGAGAGCAGTCAATCACTTCGTCGGCCAGACGCCGCTTCTCGTCGATGGGCATCTGCGCGGCAATGCGCAGCCTCGCGTCCTCTGCCGAAAGCCCACGCTGCTGCAGGCGCTCGACTTGCTGCTCGGGAAGGCACCAGCAAACTACCACGCGATCGAGATTTTTTCTTGCGCCGGCTTCGAGAATCAGCGCCGCGTCCTCGAAGGCCAAGTCCGGACCGCCCGGACGCTGGAGCGCGACGAACCATTTGCCTACGACATCCTGGATGCGGGGGTGAAGGATTTGGTTGAGCCGAGCACGCTTTTGCGAATCGGAGAAAACGATTGCTCCAAGTTTCGTGCGATCCACTGCTCCGCCCTTGCTGAGAATTGCGTCGCTGAACTCATGGACGACTTCGTCGTAAGCGTCCTGCCCGGGTTCGAGCAATTCGCGGGCGATCGAATCGGCATCGAGCACGGGATATTCGGAATCGCGCAGAAACCCAGCTACGGTGGATTTTCCGGAAGCGATGCCGCCAGTGAGGCCGACGCGCAGCATCAGGGATGCGAGGATGCGGCCACAGGGGCGCGCGCGCCGCGTCGCATGCGCGCGGCTTTGACGGTGTTGCTCATCAACATGGCGATGGTGAGTGGTCCAACGCCGCCGGGAACCGGCGTGTAGGCGCCAGCGACCTCCACCACGTCGGGGTGAACGTCACCGGCAAGGATCGAGCCCTTGGTGCGGTAGGACTCGAGCTTCGCGGGAAAGTTCGCGAAGATGCGCTGCACTTCGGCTGGATCCCTCACGACAATTTGGCCGACGTCAATTACCGTGGCGCCGGGGCGAACAAAATCCGGAGTGACCATCGCGGCCTTACCGATGGCTGCGACGATGATGTCCGCGCGTCGCGCGATGCCCGGCAAATCTCTGCTCTTGGAATGGCAGATCGTGACGGTGGCGTTGGCATGTAGAAGCAGCAGCGCCTGCGGCTTGCCGACGATATCGCTGCGGCCGATGACCACGGCGTTCGCGCCTTCGATCGGAATGTTGCTGCGGCGCAGAATTTCCATCACACCGGCGGGCGTGCAAGCGACCAGCGCGGGGCGTCCGGCAACGAGACGGCCGACATTGACGGGATGAAATCCGTCCACGTCCTTGCCGGGGATGACGGCGTCGAGAATTTTCTTGGAGTCAATCTGTTTCGGCAGCGGCATCTGCACCAAAATGGCGTCCACATCGTCGCGACCGTTCAGATCATTGACAATGGCGAGCAATTCGTCGGTGGTGGTTGTGGCGGGTGGAGTGATGTGGAAACTGCCGAGGCCCAGTTTTTCGCATGCCGCAATTTTGCTGTTCACGTAGAGTTTTGATGCGGGATCGTCTCCCACGCGCACGGCCGCCAGGCCGGGGCGAATGCCCGCGCTCGCGAGCTCGGCGATTTCCGCCTGCAACTCGGCATAAATTTGATCTCGGATTGCGTTCCCATTGAGGATGCGCGCGGCCAAAGGATGCTCCTTGTGTGGGGTTGTGATGAATTCGAAACCGCAATGATAGCACACGCGATTCCGGTGCAGGTCAGGCCGAGTCCCGCGAATCGTCAAAAGAGGCGGTGTAGAATGTGTTGCAGGCCCCTCACTTCGTCAGGAGTTCAAGGTCATGTTCGGAGAAGGCTCGGAGCGAAAACAACTCGAGCGCGCGATGCGGGACGCTGGGCGGCTGCCTCCCGGGCAGTCTGCGACTCTTAAGTGGCCGGTGCTGCACGAGGGTGCGGTGCCGCGTTTCGATCCGGACACTTGGGATTTCCGGATTGCGGGGCTGGTCGAGGAGCCCGTGCGGCTGACATGGAACGAATTTACAAGTCTACCGATGAGGGAAGTGACGGCCGACATGCACTGCGTGACACGCTGGAGCCGGTTCGATGTGCGGTGGGAAGGCGTGCCGTTTGCCGAAGTGATGAAGCTGGCGGGCGCGAAGCCGGAAGCGAAATATGTGATGGTGGTCGCCGAGCAGGGTTACACGTCGAACGTGCCGCTCGAAGACCTGATGCGTCCGGCGACGCTCTTCGCGCTGAAGCACAATGGCGAGCCGCTCCCGGCCGAGCATGGCTACCCAGTGCGCCTCGTCGTGCCTCATCTCTACGCCTGGAAAAGCGTGAAGTGGGTTCGCGGCCTGGAATTCATGGCCAACGACGCTCCTGGCTTCTGGGAAGAAAACGGCTATAACATGTACGGCGACCCGTTCAGGGAGCAGCGCTTCAGCGGTTCGGACCGCGCCTATTCACAACCACCGGATGGCGTACCTTTCGCTTCGCGAAGGGCGAGATCTTGGCCGTCTTTCGCCCCACGCTGATCATTCAGGACTCAACCTCATCGCTCGAAAATCATACGTCACACTTTCGTCTGTATCCCGCCTTAGTAGATGTCGTACTGCTCCCAATGCAGCGTAGGATCGGCCTGGATGATCACGGTCTTCTTCGTCCATTGCTCGAGCTCGTCAATGAGCGAAGACTCGCGGGTCTTGAGCGCTTTGCCGATTTCCGGATGGACGCGCAGGGTGATGCTGCCGAAACTTAACTCCGGGGCCATTTTGTGCGCCTCGGTTTGAATTTCGTAGCACAGCGTGGGGATGGATTTCACCATTCCCGACCCGGTGCAATACGGACACGGCTGGGAAAGCATGCGCTCGAGCGCTTGCTTGGTGCGCTTGCGCGTGATGGCGACGAGGCCGAATTCGTTGAAGCGCAGAACCTTTGACGGAGCCCGGTCGGCGCGAAGAGCGTCTTCCAGCGCAGCCATCACTTTGTCGCGATTGCGCCGCTCCTCCATATCAATGAAGTCAATCACGATGATGCCGCCGAGATCGCGCAGGCGCATCTGGCGAACAATTTCCTTCGCGGCTTCGGCGTTCGTGCGGACAATCGTGTCTTCCAGACGGTTCGAGCCTTTGCCGACGAATTTGCCGGTGTTGACGTCAATGGCGACGAGCGCTTCGGTGTGGTTGATGACGATGTAGCCGCCCGATTTGAGCCAAACCTTCGGCCGCAGGCCCTTGTCAATTTCCTGCTGAATGCCGAATTCCTCGAAGACCGGGTTGTCCTTGGTGTAGAGCTTCACGCGGCTTACCAGGGCCGGCTGGAAGCGGCTCATGAAGTCCACGACTTTGGTGTATTCGTCCTCCGAGTCAACCCAAATCGCGGTGTAATCGGAACTCATGTGGTCGCGGAGCAATCGCTGGACCAGATTGAGATCCCGGTGCAGGAGGGACGGGGCCTTTTTCTGTTCCGAGCGCGATTTGATTTCAGACCACGTGCGCGTGAGGAACTCGACGTCGGCGCGAACTTCTTCCGGAGCAGCGGCTCCAGCGGCGGTGCGGACGATGAACCCTCCGCCCGCGCTTCCCTTCGCATCGTTGACCAAATGACGCAGACGCGCACGCTCCTCGGCGGAAGCGATCTTACGCGAAACGCCGGTATTGTCGAGCGTGGGCATGTACACGAGGAATCGTCCCGGGAGAGCGACGTGGCTGGTAATGCGCGCGCCCTTCTTGCCGAGCGGTTCCTTGGCAATCTGGACGATGATTTCCTGACCCTGCTTCAGCATGTCCGCGATAAGCTGCGGGCGGCGCGGCGCTGAACTATGATGGCCGTGGCTGTGGCCCCCGCTACGTCCGTGCTGCGGGCGGCGTCCGCGGTCGTCGCGACGGCCGCGATCGCGCTCACGTCCTCCGCGACGCGAGGGATTCTGCATGCGCGCGCGAAAATCGTCTCGAATCTGCGCTTTCCAGGGCTGCTGTTGCTGCGCAGGAGCATCTTCACCGGGAATTTGCGATTCGCCTTCGGCGGAAATCGTTTCCGACTCGTGCTCCTGTTCTTGATCGAGGTCCGACGGGGGCGCAATCATGCCTTCGGTTTCGGCGTCGGCTTCTTCTTCCTCGAGTTGGTGCTCGTCCGCCTCGGCGTCCGCAGCGTCCGCTTCTGCTTCGGTAGCCCCTGAAATTGCGTCGTGTCGGTCTTCCCCTTCGACGGCGTCTTGTACCGCTCCGGAGGCCTCATCGGCGGAGGCAAAGCTTCTTTCTTCCGCGTTCCGCTGGGCTTCCTCTTCCTGGGCCTCAGCGACGTGTTCGGCCAATGCCGCCGCTTCTTCCGGGCTTAGCTCCGGCGCAGCATGGTCTTCGTGGGCCGTTTCCGCCGAGCGAATTTCGGGTTCATCATGCTCGATCCGAGGCTCAGTCTCGTGATCTGGCACGGGCGGAGCCGTTGCTTCGAGATGCTGCTCGACGGGAGCACCGCGTTGCTTCCATTTCGAAAGCGTTTCGCCCGGCAAAGGCTCGAGGCCGGTCGAAAACGATCGAGGGGCTTCGGTGCGAGGCTCTGGGTGGAATTCGCGCCGGGGTTCAAACGCTCGCGGCGCAGGCGATTGGTGCACCTGCTCAGGCGGTTCGACGACAGGAGCCGCAGGTGGCGCGCTCGCTGCGAAGTCGGTTGGTTCGTTGGGGACGGAGATTTGCGTCGCGTCGTCGGAGGGAGCCGGAATCGATTCGCCGGCCGGCTTGTCGCGATATTTCGCGAGAGACTCTCCGGGCAGAATTATCGAGACGTGGCCTTCGGGCGTTCCCCGCTCGCTCGGCACATTCTCAAACGTGCCGGGCGAAGCGTACTTGGAGGAGGGAAGCTCGCGGCCAAAGCGCCGGTCGCCTCCGCCACTTCCGCCGCCGCTACCAGTGCGCCGGCCAAAACGTCCGCCGCGTCCACGACCGCCGCTACCACCGCGCCGAGTGAAATCGCGGCCCGGTCTGCTGGTGCGATTGTCAAAGTGTCCGCGATCGTGCGTGGCCGAGGGGCTCGCGGGCGACGCACTCATCGGGGCGGACGCAGCAGGAGGTATCGCGGCGTTCCCCGGCTCAATAGTCGACGACTCGTGTTCCGCGCCTGAAGTTTCCGAGGGGGGTTCAGCGCTCCCGAAGTCGACGGCGGGCAAAACCGCGCTGGGCGTAAACGTTGGCGCGGCGTGATCCGGCGTCGCGGAACTCTTGACGTCCGTTGTCGCCACATGCTCGTCAAGCTCCTCGATACCTTCGAGGAAGTCGGTGACGTAAAGGAAGGCGTCGCTGTCGAGGCCGATATCAACAAAGGACGACTGCATGCCAGGCAGCACGCGTGTGACACGTCCTTTGTAAATGCTTCCGACTAGCGCAAATTCTTTTTCCCTCTCAACGTAATACTCACAGAGAAGACCTTCTTCCACAATGGCGACCCGAGTCTCGTGGGGGTTCGCCGATATAACCATTTCCTTCGACATGGATACTCCTCATGGCGCATCGGACCGCGCCGGCGCAGGTGTGCGCGCGGAGCGCCCGGCGGGCGTGGGGGAAGGCTGTGCCTTGTACCTGCCACGGCGGGCCGTCCAGGAAAGAACGATCGCGTCCTTGGATCGAATTCCTCACCCGATGCATTCCTCAATTCAAAATTGAAATCTGAAATACCGGTCCCGAGCAAACGGGGCGCGGGAACCGCTGAATCTCTGTCACGGCTCTCACGGCCGGGGTTCAGTTAACGAAACGCCGCATGCGGACGTTCATCACGAGTCCCAAAGCCAAAAATACGAAGGCCGTCGCCGACCCTCCATAGCTCATCAGCGGCAGTGGAATGCCGGTGACCGGCATATATCCAATCACCATCGAAGCGTTGACCAGAACGTGGAAGCCCAGGATCGCGGTAACACCCATCACGACGTACATCCCGGCACGATCTTTCGCTTTCTGCGCGTTGTCCACCAGCCGCAGAATCAGGCCTAAGTACAACAGCAAAACGACACAAACGCCAATGAAACCTTGTTCCTCAGCCAGCGCCGCCAAAATGAAGTCCGAATACCGGACGGGCACAAAGCCCAATTGGTTCTGGCTGCCCTTACCGAAACCTTTTCCCCAGAATCCCCCGGAGCCAACGGCGATTTCGGATTGCAAAATCTGGTAGCCCGCGCCGCGCTGGTCTTCCTCCGGATGCAGAAACGTCTGGATGCGCTGCTGCTGGTACGGCTTTAAATGACGCCGCATGTTCCAGCCGAGCGGCACAAGCAGCGCAATGATGACCAGGCCGATCGCCGCGTGCTTCCATTGAATGCCGGCGAAAAAGGCTCCGATTACTGCGACGGGAACCAGCACCATCGCGGTTCCCAGATCGGGCTGCTTCAAGATCAAGCCTACGGGAATCAAGGTCAAAATGCCAATCTTGAGCAGATCGGTCAGCGTCAAGCGATCCGTACGCACTTCCGCGAAGTAGCGCGCGAGCACGATGATTATAATCAACTTCATGAGTTCCGACACTTGCAAATTCATCAGACCGCCAAGCGAGATCCAGCGCTTGGCTCCCAAGCGGGAAAATCCAATCAGAAGGACGACGAGAAGGCCCGCCACGCCGACCAGATACAGCGCGGGCGCCTGGTCCATGAGAGTGTGATAGTCAATGCGCGAGATCAGGAACATTCCGGCGATGCCGATCCCGATCCACATGAGCTGCTTCCATTGCATTCCGGCCATCGCGCTGGCATGCGTGGAAGAATAAATTTCAAGCACGCCTAGCGCGCTGATGGTGCCGGCGATGGCGAGAAGGGGCCAGTCGAAATCTTGAACGCGCGGGCGATCCTTCATGGCTGCTCCGCTGTGGAGTTCAGCCCCACGGGATGCACCGAGGGGGACGGCGGCAAATTGTCGGCGGTGGAAGGCTGCGGCAGGTGGCCGTTTTTCTTGTCGTAGTAGGCTTTCACGACATCGCGCACAATCGGCGCGGCCGAGGTGCTGCCCCAACCGCCGGACTGAACAAGAGCTGCCACAACAATATCCGGATTTCGGCGGGGAGCATACCCGACGAACCAGCCATTTTCCTTTAATTTCTTCCCCAGTTTATTTTGCAGTTCGAAGCTTTCGACTTGAGCAGTGCCGGTCTTGCCAGAAAAATCAACGTTCTGTAGCTTCACTTGGCCGGACGTGGTGCCATCGGGCTCATTCACCACACCCCACATGCCATCGGTGACCTGTCGGACCGTGTCATCTGAAATCGGAAAGGAGCCGGCCTTGAGGTCCGTGGCGTTTTTCATCAGGTGCGGGGGAAGCAGGGTGCCGCCATTGGCCACGGCCGCGATCATGCGAGCGAGCTGGATCGGCGTGACCATGACAGCGCCCTGGCCAATGGATACCGAGATCGTGGAGCCTGGATACCATTTGTGATGATCGACACGCTCGACCCAATCCTCTGAAGGCACCAGTCCGGGTTCTTCGCTCGGCAGATCAATACCGGTGCGGCGTCCGAGACCGAGGCCGAAAGCGTACTGATCGATGCGGTCGATTCCGAGGAGTTTGCCGACGTTGTAAAAGTAGACGTCGCAGGAAGCGACAATTCCTTTATGGAGATCCACGGAACCGTGGGCGTGGTCGCAGTGAAATATGCGGCCGTAGAACGTTGCGTAGCCGGGGCAGTTGACGGTGTAGTTCGCCGGAACGGCCTTGGATTCGAGCATGGCCGTGGCCATGACGATTTTGAAAACGGACCCCGGAGCGAGCTGTGCCTGAATCGCGCGATTCAGGAGCGGAGTTTTCGGGTCGGAATTTAGTTGCGCCCATTCCTGATTCGGAATGCGGACAGCAAAATCGTTGGGGTTGAAAGTCGGCCGGCTGACCATGGCCAATACTTCGCCGGTGCGCCCGTCCATAGCGATCAGAGCGCCCTCTTTGTTCGCGAAGTCGGCTTCGGCAATCTGCTGTAGATCTTCATCAATCGTCAGCTGGATGGGCTTGCCGGGGATGGCCTCGACGTTGTCGAGCGTACGCATCACTTTGCCGACGCTGTTGACAACGACGCGCCGCATGCCGTCGGTGCCCACAATCTGATCGTTGTATTCCTTTTCGAGGCCGGCCTTGCCGACGATGTCACCGGGGCGGTAGCGGTCGGGATTCTTCTCCATGTCCTGCACGGAAACCTCGCCGACGTAGCCGATGGTATTCGCGAGCATCTCGTTGTGCGGGTAGCGGCGGCGCTGGACCATCATTAGATCGAGCACGGGAAGATCGGCGCGGTGCGAGTCCACGAAGGCGATGTCCGCCTGGCTGGCCTCAGGCTTGATGATGAGGGGCAGGAATTTTGGCTCGGCTTTTGCAGCCTCCAACTGCTGGCTCAAGTCTCCGTTCGCGATCCCGAGGCCTTCTTCGATTTGGGGGAGGTTTTTCTCGAGCAATTTCGGGTTGTCGCGCAGCAGCAGAATGCTGAAGGAAGGATAGCTATCCACCAATACGCGGCCGTCGCGATCGAGCATGGCTCCCCGCGGAGCGATGATGGCGATGGAACGAATGCCGTTTTTTTCGGCCAGGTCGGAGAAATGCTCGGACTGCATGACCTGCAACTTCCAAAACCCGACCAGCAAGAAAACGATCATGGTCGCGGAAAGGTAGGAAAACAGGGCCAGGCGTCCCTGCGGAATCCTCTGGTCGTTAACGTTCCACGATGGCAACTAAACTCCTGCGCGGCGAGCCATTCCCGGCCCGAATGTACTGGTCCCTATCCCCAAACGATCGAATCTGAGGCGAACCCCCGCCAAACCCAAATGGGATCCGGAGTGTCAACGCTAACACTGTGCGCGTGCGGGCCGCAAGGCGCCCATGTCCTTTCCGTCAATGCAATGTTCCAGGTTGGATGGTGGGGCTGCGATTTCTCGACGCCGCTGCCAAGCGACGAGAGGACAAAATCGATCGCCTGGGGACCCCGGCGGAACGGCCAGGGCCCCCCAGCATCCGCGCCAGGCACGATCCCGAACCGTTAAGATCGTGCTAGGAAAAGTCAAAATCGTCGACAGTGCGAACGGGTCGCCGGCGTGGGCTCGGGAATTCTTAACCCTGCCGTCACGCGCCGTTCACATGGACCCGTTACCTTCGCGCCCCTCAGCCCCCGAAACCCGAGTCCTGGCAGGGCGCGCTCCCAAGCGAGCCAAAGAACCTGCCCGACGCCGGACCAGCGGAGAGGCTATCGCGGCACGAATTCCACACCTGGGAGAGAAGAACAATGGCGACGGGAACCTCCGTACTTGATTCAAAAATGACCACGCGGCCCGGCAAGGTCGGCGTCCTGATCTTCGGGATTGCGATGATCATTGGCTTCCTCTATGCGGGAAGCCATCTCATCGGCGACCTACGGGACTTCCATCCGGCGGGGGCGTTGCCATTCATCCTGCTGGGAGTTGCGCTGATGACCGCGCTGGGATTTGAATTCGTAAACGGATTTCACGATACGGCGAACGCGGTCGCCACGGTGATTTACACCCACTCCCTGGAGCCTCACGTGGCTGTCGTTTGGTCCGGTGCGTGGAATTTCATCGGTGTGCTGGTTTCGAGCGGCGCTGTGGCGTTCGCGATCGTCTCGCTGCTTCCCGTTGAACTGATCCTTCAGGTGGGCAGCAACGCGGGGTTCGCGATGGTGTTTGCGCTGCTGATCGCGGCCATCATCTGGAACCTGGGAACGTGGTACTTCGGGCTGCCCGCGTCGAGCTCGCACACTTTGGTCGGCTCCATCATCGGCGTGGGAATCGCAAATCAACTGATGTCCGTAAAATCCGGCACCAGCGGAGTGGATTGGGCCCAGGCCACCAATATCGGAAAGTCTCTGCTGCTATCGCCGGTGGTTGGATTCGCTGGGGCGGCGCTGCTGCTGCTTTTGGCCAAGAAGCTGATCCCCAATAAGCAGCTTTACGAAGCCCCCAAGGGGAAAGAGCCGCCTCCGTTTTGGATTCGCGCGCTGCTGGTGCTGACGTGCACGGGCGTCAGTTTTGCGCACGGTTCCAACGACGGCCAGAAGGGAATGGGACTGATCATGCTGATCCTGATCGGCACGGTGCCGACGGCGTACGCGGTGAATCACGCGGTGAGTCCTGCGCAGACGGCGGACTTCGTCGCTGTTTCCACGCAGACGGCGGATATGCTCGGCCGTTACGTAGCGCCTACAGCTGTGGTCGGGGACTCGCGCGACGAAGTGACGGATTACATTCGCACCAAGCAGTTCACGCCGAATACGATGCTGGCGCTGCGGGAATTGATCAACGGTATCGGCACGGAAATGTCGCTCTACAAGGAATTGAAGGCGGTGCCGCAAGATAAGGTTCGCAACTTCCGCAACGACATGTATGTGGTGAGCGAAGCGCTGCGGCTCATGCAGAAGTCGCATAACCCGGAGTTTTCGACGGCGGACGCGGCGGTGCTGAAAAATTATAAAAGCCACATAGACAATGCCACCAAGTTTATCCCGAGCTGGGTCAAGGTGGCCGTAGCGCTGGCGCTAGGCATGGGCACGATGATCGGCTGGAAGCGAATCGTGGTTACCGTGGGCGAGAAGATCGGCAAGGACCACTTGACTTACGGACAGGGCGCCGCCGCGGAAATCACGGCGATGTTCACGATCGGCGCAGCGGATTGGTTCGGCTTACCGGTCAGTACGACGCACGTGCTATCTTCCGGCGTGGCCGGCACAATGGCGGCGAACAAATCTGGTTTGCAGTGGGCCACGGTGCGAAACCTGGTGATGGCCTGGGTGCTCACGCTTCCGGTGGCCATGTGTCTGTCGGGAGGACTGTTCTGGGCCTTCCGAACGCTCGGGAAGTAATTCAACTGGGTGATCTGCGGCGGGATCGAGAGCGCAGGCTTTCGCTATGACCTGCGGAGACGATCGAGAACGGCGAAGAGAACGACGCCGACGACCGCCGTGGCCACCGAATTCAGCAGCAGGCGCAGCGTAAAGAACGGCTCAGGATGATTCAACAGAACGCGCTGCGTGATGGCGAATAGGAATTGATGGAAGTGAAAGAAAATAAATATCAAGAGCAGGCGGCTGACGGGATGCTGCGTATCAATCCGCGCACCGACCGTTGACGCGAGGTAGCCCACGATGGTCTTGGCGATACCGTAGAGGCCGATGGGATTGTCGTGGCTCAGCGCGTCCTGCAGGATTCCGATCGCTCCACCCAGAAACATGCCCGTGACCGGATTTCGCCGGCTGACGCCGAAGTAGATTGTCACCAGCAGGGGCAGATCCACTAGCTCGGACCACCGGCCATACTTGTGCAGAAAGGCCTGCAGGACGAGCGCTAAGAACGCCGTAACGAGTACCGTGCCACCGTAATATTTGTGGACTTCGATATTCGATTCGGACTGCGCCCCGGGATTGAGCATGTAGGACACTTTTCAGTCTTGTGGAGCGGGCGGTGCAGAGGCCGGGGGTTGCGTCGCGGGAGATGCCGCGGGCGGCGCAGCCGCGCCGGCCGGTGCCTCGGCGCGGTTTGGCGTCGCGACATTTCGAGTAGCCGACGCAGGGCTGCTGGGCGGCGCTTCCTTTTGCACGATTCCCGGAGTGCTCGATGCATCGGCCGATTCGTTGGGCCTCTTGAGCTCCTGCGGCGTCAGCAGGATCAGCACATCTTCCAGCCGGTCGAGACGCGCGGCGGGCCGAACGTGAATCACCTGAAATGGATTTCCCTGGTTCGCCATCGAAACGGTGCCGATGAGTAGGTCCTTGGGAAAGATCCGGTCTTCGCCGGAAGTGAGAATCCTTTCGCCCGTGTGGACCGGCTCGTCGTTTACCACGTAGTCGAGCCGCGGGTCAGGATCGCCGCTGCCCTTGACCACCCCGTGCGTTCGCGTGTCGGCCAACAAGGCCCCGGCGCCGCTGTCCTTGTCATTAATAAGAAGCACCTGCGAGGTGGCCGGGAAAACCTCCACGATTTTTCCCACGATGCCATCGGGGGTGATGACCGCTTGATTGCGACGCACGCGGTCGCGCTCCCCGCGATTCAGGAACAGCGTATGCGAGGCCGGGTCTGCGCTCGCGCCGATCACCTGTGCCGCGAGCATCGGCGTATCCGGATGCGTTTCGTGAAAATTCAGCAGGAGGCTGAGGCGCTGCGCTTCCCCTGCCTGCCCCTCGAGTTCCCGGTTGCGCAGGCGCAATTGATCGAGTTCGCCGCGCAATTTTTCGTTTTCGGCACGTGTGCCGCGGAGGCTAATGTAATTGGACCAAATTCCACCTGACCTCGAAAATGCGGAGGTGCCACCGCGTTCGAAGGGCATCACGACCGCCGCGGCCCAATAGCGAATCAGGCGCACGTCGTGGTCCCGCTTGATCTGAAATGCGAGCAGCAGAACTTGCGCCAGCACGAGGGCGCCGAGCAGGAAGACCGGACGTTGGCGAAATGTGGAGTCGATCATGCCAGAGGCTCGATGTTAGAAACCCATGATTCCCGGGGCGAAAGCCCCTGAAGGGGAACGCAACTTTTCGCGGGGTTAAAACCCCGCGCTTCGAGTGTTCTCGTCAATCGATCGAAACCAGGCGCAGCAGCCGGAAATCGCTGAGCATTTTTCCGGTGCCGAGCACGACCGAAGCCAGCGGATCGTCGGCGATCGAAACCGGTAAACCAGTCTCCTCGCGGATGCGCTTGTCGAGATTCTTGATCAGCGCGCCGCCGCCGGTGAGCACGATGCCGCGGTCGCTGATGTCCGCCGAAAGCTCCGGAGGCGTGCGCTCAAGCGCCACGCGGATGGCGTTAACGATCGTTGAAATATTTTCGGAAAGCGCTTCGCGGATTTCGCTGTCGTCAATCGTGACCGTTCGCGGAACGCCCTCGATCAGGTTGCGCCCTTTGACTTCAAGGGTCATCGGCTTTTCGAGCGGATATGCGGAGCCGATTTCGATTTTGATCTGTTCGGCGGTGCGTTCGCCGACGAGGAGGTTGTACTTGCGCTTCAGATAATGCATCACGGACTCGTCCATTTCATTTCCGGCCACGCGCACCGAGCGCGAGTAGACGATTCCGCTCATGGAAATAACGGCGATGTCCGTGGTGCCGCCGCCGATATCCACCACCATGTTTCCGGAAGGCTCCTCGATCGGCAGACCGGCGCCGATGGCCGCCGCCATGGCTTGCTCGACGAGATAGACTTCGCTCGCGCGCGCGCGGTAGGCGGAGTCCTGCACAGCGCGCTTTTCAACCGGCGTGATCTCGCTAGGTACTCCGATGACGATTCTCGGATGAACGAGGACGCGGCGGTTATGCGCCTTCTGGATGAAGTAGGTGAGCATTTTTTCGGTCACCTTGAAATCGGCGATCACGCCGTCCTTCATCGGTTTGATGGCGACCACGTTGCCGGGAGTCCGGCCGAGCATTTCCTTGGCCTCGCGTCCCACGGCGACGACTTCACCGGTGTTCTTGTTGATGGCGACGATCGAAGGTTCGTTGACGACGATGCCTTTGCCGCGCGCAAAGACCAGCGTGTTGGCGGTTCCCAAGTCAATGGCCAGGTCGGAGGAGAACAAGCTGAAGACCGACCGCATGCTGTAGCCGTTTTTATTCACGAAGTGCTTTCCTCTCAGGGTATTCGCGAGCGCCGCCAGGGCCGCGCCAGTCCGGTTTCTACGACTCTATGGAATCACAACATCAACGCGCTTGATCGCCGTTCCGCCCCGCCGGTTCTGACCGGTGATGACGATCGTGTGGCTACCCCGCGTCATGGGGTCGGTAAAATACCGGAAATGGCCGTCCGATTTGATGTCGGCTACCGCCGCACCATTGATGATCAAAGCGGCGCCGGGTTCGGTGCGTCCAATGACCTCGACGACGCTGCCTTGCAACTCGGTATCGTCCACTTCCAGGAGCATCTCCTGCTCCTTGCCTTGGGCCACCAGAGTAAACTTATAGGATTCGCTCTCATCGCTTACGTTGTTCTTATCGTCTATCGCGCGAACCCGCCAGAAGTAGTCGCCTGGGTCGAATCCTGAAACATCCACGCTCGTTGCCCCCGTCTTCTTTTCCATCACGATGTGGCTGAAAGCCGTTGTCGTGCTGGTCTGGAAATCGTACAGCTTCGCGGTCGCCGCCGCTTTCCAGGAAAAGTGAATCGGGTCATGCTTCGGGTCGTCGACGATGATCGGCTGCAGATTGAGCGGTTCGACGAGCTGCGGGGGAGCCAAAACCTGGGATTTCGTGATGGTACCGCTGCCGGCCGGGAATGTCGCACGCTCGTACTGGCCGATGTTCACATGCTCGTCGCCGCGCTTCAGGTCCGCGCTTCCGGCGTCCACAGTGATCTGCTGTTCCTTCGTGTCCGGATCGCTGCGAACAGCCGCGCGGCTATTTTCGCGGAGTGAGGCGACCGCATTCTCGAAGGAAACCTCAGCCTTCGATCCCGGAACCTGCCACGTCGCGGTTTGCAGGTCCACCTGTCCTGAACTGATGTGCACGCCAACCTGCGACGCGCGGTCCTGATCCACGATGTTTTCTTCGACCGTGACGAGCGTGTCGCCTTTGACCGTGTAGGTGGTGCCGTCGGCGAACGCGATGCGCGCGACTCCTTCGGAAGTCGTTTGGATGAGGTCGCCCTTATCGAGTGTGACCTGATAGTCGGCGTTGACCCACTGGACCGAATTGACTTTTTTTACCTGTACCTTGCCATCGAGGTTGACGAAACGCGCCTGACGCGAGGAAGGGTTGGCGACTCCACTATCCGTTCCCGCGGATGGGTTCGAGATTTTCCGCAGCACGCCGTTCGAGAAATCCGGGAAAACAAGATAAACGACCGCCAGCACAATCGCCGTTAGGACGACGGCGTAGAGCACAACCGTGCGGTATTTCACCGTGTGCCAATACACCTCGACACGCGTAACTTTCGGTTTTACAACCGCGCTAGTTTTTGCGTCCATGGTCATGATGCGGGGTCAATTTAAAAATCTAGCATAGGGGTATGGGCCTTTCAACACGGCGAAAAAACAGTTGCGAAGCCCGCAACAGCGGCCTGTCGGGATGGTGCGCATCACGGCCGGGCAACAGGCTGATTCCACGGCGCTTTCGACGATCCCGTGATGCGCAGCCATTTTGGAGGTTGACCGCGACGGTCCGATTTAGGGAGACTAGGAGACAGAGTGAACGGATGAATCCGTTCCCTTGCCTCCCGACGTAGGTTGTTTTCGGCAGGTTTCTGAAGGCGGGGCGAACGTTTCCGGCTGCGAGGGAAAGCAATGATCGAGGGTGAAAGAAAATTGATTGGCGAGCTTCTGCCGCCCGAGCGTTTGATGCTGACGCCGGGCCCATCTTGTGTGGACCCGCGCGTGTATCGCGCGATGGCGGCACCGATCGTGGGCCACATGGATCCATGGTTCACGCAAACGATGGACGATGTGCAGGAACTGCTGCGCCGCGTATTCAAAACGCAGAATCGCATCACCTTTCCCATCTCCGCGTCCGGTTCCGGGGGCATTGAAGCGGCGGTGATGAATGCTCTCGACGCCGGTGACGAATGCATTGTGTGCATCAACGGTGCATTTTCTGAGCGGATGGCGATTATCGCGGAGCGCATCCCGGCGAAAGTGATTCGCGTCGAAGCCCCGTACGGCCGCACGGTTGATCCACAAGATGTGCTGCGCGCAGGGAAGGGCAAGAAAATCAAATTCGTCGGCCTGGCGCATGGCGAGACCTCTTCCGGCGTGGTCCAGCAGATCGAGGACTACCGCAAAGTTGCCGATGAATTGGGCGCGCTGCTGGTGGTGGATACGGTGGCGACATTGGCGGGAGTTCCGCTGAACGTGGCCGAGCAGGGAATTGATATCTGCTTCAGCGGTTCGCAGAAAGCGATCAGCGCGCCGCCAGGCATGGCGCCGATTACGGTGAATACGCGTGTGGAAACAGCGATGCAGGCTCGCAAAGAGCCGGTGCGCAGCTGGTATTTCGATTTGAGCTCCGCGATGAATTATTGGGGCAAGGAGCGCCTGTACCATCACACCCCGCCAATCACGTTGATTTACGCGATGCGCGAAGCGCTCCGGGCGGTCCTCGAAGAGGGCCTCGAAGCGCGGTGGGAACGCCACGCGCGCAACCAGCAGGCCCTGATCGCCGGAGTCGAAGCGATGGGACTTGAGCTGTTCGTTCCCAATGCAGCCGATCGCCTGGTGACCGTCACGGCAATCAAGATCCCGGCCGGACTCGAAGACGCGAACGTTCGCCGGCAATTGCTGGATGAGTTCGATATCGAAATTGCTGGCGGCCTCGGCCCAATCAAAGGGAAAATCTGGCGCGTTGGCCTAATGGGATACTCCTGCCAGGAAACGAATATTCTTCTTTTTCTCGCGGCGTTCGAAAAGACCCTGCTCGATCAGGGATTCCGGCTTCCGGCGGGCGCTGGCGTGGCCGCAGCCGTCAAGAGTTATCAGCACAGTTCGCAGCCCGCTGTGGTCGGCGCAAGGAAATAGGAAAGTTCATGGCGAAAACAGCAATTCCCACGCGGATTCCGAACGTCGGCGCGATGAGCGAATTTATCGGAGCGTTCGACGTCCCGTCGAAAGTGACCGACTACGTCTATCGGTGCCGTTTCTCGCATTGCTGGAATGGCATCGCCACGCGCCACAGCGATACGATGGACTGCAAATTCGTCGTTGACGGCAAGGGGGTTGTGCTGGGCCTGGCGCATCCGGGATTTGTCAAGTTCCAGGAACGCACCGGCCGCAACCTATCGGACCGCGAGGCCAGCTACATTGGGGCCGAATATCTTCGCGGGCGGCTCGAACAGGAAGACGAACACGCACTCTACGATGTTTCCACTGCGGACGTACTGCGAGCAATCGATAAACTCGGTATCCACTAATCCAACTTCTTGTTTCGCGTTGACGAACCCACTTTTTCAAGTCGGACGGCGCCAGCGTGCATACCAGCCGTGTTCCTGCAGGCCTTCGTCCTCGACTTGTCGTGTCCACGCGCTCAGGATGTTTGAGCGATCGAAATAGCCCACCATCTTCAGGGGATCCTCGCGGCTCACGACCGGTAGCCGGCCGACGTTGTGCCTCACCATGCGATGAAGCGCGTCGAGAACGTGTTCATCCGGATACGCCACGATTGGCGGATGAGAACCTGCCTCGAGAACCGTCGCACTCCCACCTGGATTGCGTTCGAGCGCGCGAAGCAGGTCGCCTTGCGTGACCACGCCGGCGAGGTGGCCATCGTTTGAGACGATCGGCAATCCCTGCGACAAACTGAATCCCTGCTCGCCTTTGCTTATGCGTGCGGCGAGAACCGATACGGCCATCTCCGCCGGAATCGGGCGCACGTCGGTATTCATCACTTCGCTGATGCGGACCATGTGGAGCACGTTGGCTTCATATTCACCCGGGACGTGCAGCCCGCGGCGCGCGAGCTTCTCGGTCATGATGGAAGTGGGCAAATAGCGCAAGGCGATCAAATCCGCGATGACGCAGCAGAGCATCAACGGGAGGATGGCGTTGTAATCGTGCGTGATTTCGAATGCGAAAACGATGAAGGTAAATGTGGCGCGCGAGGCCGCTCCGAAAACCGCCGCCATTGCGACCAGGGCATACGCGCCGGGGGAGAGATGGGCAGCGGGGAATAGGACGTTTACCACCAGGGCGAACACACCGCCCATTGCCGCGCTCGACATGAACATCGGTGCGAGCAGGCCGCCGGAAGTTCCCGAACCGAGTGATATCACCAGCGCCAGCGACTTGAAAACCATGATCAGAATCAAAAGGTCGAGCGTGAGATTGTTGTTCAGGATGTCGGAGATCGTGTCGTACCCCACGCCGAGGACGCGCGGGACGAAGAAACCAATCAGGCCCAGGCCAAGCGCCCCGATCGCCGGATGCCACAGGTCATCAATCGGCAGACGGTCGAATTGGTCTTCCACCCAGTAGAGCAACTTCGTGAACCCGATCGCAGCGCCGCCGCAGATCACGCCCAGCAACAAATAGAAAGGCAAGCCGCGCGGGACGTTGAAATCCACATTGCCCATCGAGAACATCGAATGCTGACCAAAGAGAACGGCGCGGACACTCGTGGCGAGTGTGCACGCGATCACCAGAGGGATAAACGAGCGCGCGCGAAATTCAAAGAGCAGGAGTTCGATCGCGATGATCACCCCGGCAATGGGGGTATTGAATGTCGCGGCCATCCCGGCGCCGGCTCCGCACGCCAGCAACACTTTGCGCTCGGTCGCCGTGGTGGAAATCAGCTGGCCCACTAGAGAACCGAAAGCGCCGCCCGTCTGAATGATCGGGCCTTCGGCGCCGAACGGACCCCCGGTGCCGATGGCGATGGCGGCGGAAAGCGGTTTCAGTATCGCGACCTTGGCCTCGATGCGGCTGCGGGAGGTCAACACCGCTTCCATCGCTTCCGGGATGCCATGTCCTTTGATTTTCGAGGTACCGTACTTGGCCATGAACCCGACAATGATTCCGCCGATCACCGGCATCAAAATGATCCAAGGGCCAATGGTTGTGTGTTCCGGGCTGCGGAAGTGCACGGAAACGACGTGATAGAAAACCAGATTGGTGAACAGCGCAATCAGGTCGTACAAAACGTACGCAATCAGCCCGGCGAGGATGCCCACCAGAGCAGCGAGCAGAGACATCCAGCCGATTCGATAGCTCCCGGCGGGTACGGGCGGAGTGTCTCTTTTCATAGCTGCAGATGATGACAAGAAAAAACTCCTCTCGAACTATCTTTTTCGAGGGTGTATCGCCGGAAACATCAAGTTCGGCGCCGCCGGTGTTTTCTTCGCGCGACCGCCAATTGGAGCGCCTCGATCAGTCGGGGCTCGGCGGTACGCAGTTCATTGCGGTGCGACAAAGAAAGCTTCTCGAGGATCCTCTCGCCGCGAGGCGTGACAACGAGCTGCACCTCGCGCCGATCGGCGCCGTCGCGCGACCGCCTGATCCAGCCGTGTGTTTCGAGACGGCGGCTCAGCTCCACGGCGCTGTGGTGGCGAATCTGGAGCCGCTCGGCCAGGACTCCGACCGTCGTCTTGAATCGGGACGGCCGGCCCTTGATTGCCAGCAGCGCCTGATGCTGCTGCGGTTCAATCCCGGCGGCGCGCGCAACGATCTCGCTGAAGTTCAGGAACCGGCGAATCTCATGCCGGAAGTCCGCGAGGGCCGTGTAATCAATCTGTCGTGGCGCGCGCCGTCTCATCCCACCCCACCCAGTATATCGTATTACGATATAACTTCTCAGGTGAAGCGGAAAGTGTGACATCAGCAAAACAAAATGTCGCGAGGGTTACGGACCGATACCGAAAGAAAAGTCGCAGCAGCCGACGCCAGTGCCAGCCGCTGCGCGGAGAAAGCTATGGCAGCGAGTACACGTAGAGGTTGTCCGCGGCGACGATGGCCACGTACTGTTTGCCATTCTTGCCCTCGAACGTCATGGGGTCTGCGTTCCCGTCTTTCTCGAGTTTGGTTACCCACAGCTCTTTGCCCGTCTTCGAATCGAAGGCGCGGAAACGATGGTCCGAAGTGGCGCCGATGAAAACCAACCCTCCGGCAGTCGTAATCGGGCCTGCGCTTCCGCCGTTTCCGGTGTTTTGCTTGCCTTCCGGGAGAGCTTCGGTGATGCCGAGGGTGGTTGTCCAGGCGACGTCGCCGGTATTTCCATTGACGGCGATCAGGCGTCCCCAAGGCGGTTTCTGGCAGGGCCAGTTGCCGACCACTTTGCCGCTGGCGTCCTTGCCTGGAGCGCTGAAACCGGAATACGGGCCGGGACCGATGATGCTGGCGCGGTCATATGCCTGCGTCGAGCCTTCCGTTCCGCGGCCGTAGTTCTGTCCGGATTTTTTATTTTCAATCCAGCCGATCAGCGACATATCGTGCGTCTGGACGAAAATGTATCCGGAATTCGGGTCGATCGACGTGCCACCCCAATTGGAGCCGCCGGTTCCGCCCGGGAATTGAATGGTGCTCTTGGGAGGAGCGCCGTCCTCGTGATAAAGCCACGGCGTAAAAGGCCCCTGATTGCTGAAGCCGCCGCTACGCTCGGCAAGATCGTGACAGGCCTTCGCGTGGTCGGCGTTCGTATCGTCCGCCGTCACCATGTCATCGGCTTTGTACGTGGTTCGCGCCAGAGCGGGCGGTTTCAGCGGAAAGGGTTGCGTGGGCGAATACCATTCACCGGGTACGTCGCCCTTGGGAACGGGGCGCTCCTCGACGCCGAACACGGGTTTGCCGGTGTCGCGGTTGAGAATAAACATCCAACCTGCTTTTCCGATGATTTCGAGCGCGGGAACTTTCTTGCCGTGGACCTTCAGGTCGAGCAGGCTCGGTCCCGGCGGCAGGTCCGAATCCCAGAGGTCGTGATGAATCGTCTGGAAATACCATTTGAGTTTGCCAGTGGTTGCGTCGACGGCGACAACGGAATTCGCGAACAAGTTCGCGCCGGGCCGATCTCCGCCGTAATAGTTCGGTGATGGTCCGCCGATGGGCATGTAGATCGTGTTGGTCTTTTCGTCTCCGCTCATGTACCAGCCCCAGACGTTTGTGCCGGAGCGGCCTTCCCAACCATTGTCGAGCCACGTTTCGTGGCCCGTTTCACCCGGCTGGGCCACGGTGTGAAACGTCCAGACCAGCTTGCCCGTAATCGCGTCGTAGGCGCGCGTGTCTCCCGAAGGACCCTTGGGCAACTCTCCAACGCTCGCGCCGAGCAGGGCCATGTTCTTGAAGATTGTGGGAACGCCGTTATAGCCCACGGTCAGCTCGGCGACACCGTCATTCGCAAAGCTGGGTACAAGTTTTCCGGTGGCGGCGTCGAGCGCGATCAACTTGCGATCGAGCGTGGTGAAAAGGATGCGCGGCGCGTTGGTGCCGTCTCCCGGCCAATACGCGACGCCTCGAGTGGAGGCCTGGCTGGTCGGCAATTCGTAGTGCCAGATTTCCTTGCCGGTTTCAGGGTCCACGGCCAGGACTTTATTGCCGCCGGTGAGGTACAGGATTCCATTGACGGCGATCGGCGTCACTTCCAGGCCGCCGCGGTCGTTCAAACGCATCGTCCAGGCCTGGGTCAGCGTGGCGACATTCTTTGTATTGATCTGCTTCAGCGCGGAATATCCGGTGCTCGCGGGATCGTGGCGATACATCGGCCAATCACCGGCGCCTTTTTGCGCCCGGGCCGCCGCGGCGAAAGATGCGACAAGAAGCGCAGTAACGCACGCCATTCCAGCCATCCTCAAAACATAATTGGAGAGCATGAATCGAATCCCCCCTTGAAACTCGCGCTGAATATTATCAGCAATTCCTGTGGGACGCGCGGATTCTTGCCTTGGTTACGCGGACCTATGTCCATAGGCGGGGCAGGAACGCGGGCACGCGGCGCGCGTAGTCATCAAATGTCGCGCCGAACGTTTCGCGCAGCAGCTGTTCTTCCGAGCGAATGCGAATCGCGGTGCCCACCGCGAACACGATGGCTGCGCCAACGAGCGCTGGCCAGCGGCTGACGGCGAGGCCGGAGGCAATCAGCATCCCGAACATCGCGAGATATATCGGATTGCGGACCACCGCATAGGGGCCCTGGCGAATCAATTGATGGCCTTCGATCACGCGCGCCATCAGCGCCCATTGTTTGCCGAGCGCCCGCGCCGCCGCAAAGCAGAACCAAACGGACGCGATGGTGAACGCGATGTCCAGTGCAGCCACGATTTCCTCGTGCGGCTGCGACATCAGACACAACGGCGAGAAATACGTGCGGTGAAACAGGAAACAAATTCCGTACGCGACGCATTGCAGGAGAAAGCCAACGCTCGATTTTGCGTCGCGCCTGGAATCGCCACGAGCCGCACCGCGTTTGCCGATCGCGAGAATCGCGCCATAACCGACCCAGCCCGCCGCCATCACGAAAGCGGCGATTTCCGTGGGCTGGCCCGCGTGCAAGTTCAATTGCACGGTGGAAGCGCCCTCATGCGAGAGCTTTTTTCAGCATGACGATTTGTCCCGCATGGTACAGGTCGTGCTGCACCACGCCATGCAGGACCACATAGCACGTATAATCAGGGCCCGCGGCCTTCCGCTGCAACTGCTCGTTCGTGAGTCCTGCGATCGAGTCACGCAGGCGAGCGCGGCCTTCGACGAGATTTGCGAGCGCGCGCTTCCACGCCGTCTCGCTGACTTCCCAAACAGGCGGCCAATCTCGCTCGGGCGTGATTTCCACGGAATCGCCAGCGATGCGGTGCTGCGAAATCGCGCTCCACGCGGCGATGTGATGAACCAGTTCCCAGATCGAATGCGCTCCGCGAATCGGGTGTTTCGATGCGTCCTCCGCCGAAATGCCGTCGAGCACGCTCATCAGGCTGGGACCATGCCATGCGTCGCCGGAAAATGCGCGGTCCATTTGATCGAGGATTCTGTGAATTTCGCTCATCGGTGCGCTCCCGCGCAAAAGCGTAGGCCAACCACCCGGACCTGGCAAGTGGCGCGTTGTTCAAAACACTTTGTCGGAATCGAGCAGGATGGTGACGGGGCCGTCGTTCACAAGTTCGAGGGACATATGCGCCTGGAACACTCCTGTCTCGACGCGTACGTTTTGCACTTGTAGCGCGCGCACAAATTCCTGGTAGCCTGCCTTGCCCTGATCGGGCGGAGCCGCCTGCAGAAAACTGGGACGCCGCTGGCCTCGCGCATCGCCGTACAGCGTGAATTGCGAGACGGCCAATACGGCGCCGCCGATGTCGAAGAGTGAAAGGTTCATCTTTCCTTGGGCGTCGTCGAAGATTCGCAGCTGTACGATTTTCTTCGCCATCGAGGCTGCGGTTTCAGGCAGGTCTTCGCGTCCCACAGCAATCAGCACGACCAGGCCCGCGTCGATTTCGCCGGTCACGCGGCCATCCACCACGACCTGCGCGTGCGTCACTCGTTGAATTACGGCTCGCATCGGCACGATTCTACCTGGCTCATCCCCCGTTGTATTGACCGAAGTGAGCGCATGCGATAAGACTGCTGGCTGATCACCATGAGCGGATCTGTCTCGCCATCTCCGTCGTCAAAACGCTGGCTTACGCGCGGCGTACTCGGCATCGGTCTGGCAAGCCTTTTCTCCGACTGGGGACACGAGGCTGCGACCGCAATTCTTCCGGCATTTCTTGCGAGCCTGGGCGCACCGGCCTTTGCGCTCGGGGTAATCGAAGGTGTTTCCGACGGGTTCTCCAGTTATGCCAAATTGGCGGGTGGTTTCGTCGCAGACCGCCCTCGATGGAGGCGGCCCATCGGGATCGTCGGCTATTTCGCGACGGCGATTACCACATTCGGTTATGCGTTTGCGCAAAGCTGGCCCGCAGTGCTGGTATTGCGTGCGTTTGGATGGATGGGACGCGGCAGCCGCGGACCGTCGCGCGATACGCTGCTGGCGGACTGCGTCACGCCAGGGCAGACAGGCCGCGCGTTCGGATTCGAGCGCGCGATGGACACGTTGGGAGCCGTGCTTGGGCCGCTGTGCGCGACAGCCTTGCTGGGTGTGCTGGGCCTGCGCGGCGTCCTTCGCTGGACGCTTTTGCCCGGCTTAACCGCCGCGCTGGCCTTTGCCGTACTCGCGCCGCGCGCCAAGAAAATCGAAGGCCATCACCCGTCTGAAACCTCGGGAACGATCGCGTCGAGATTCGCGCAACTCTCCGGAAATTACTGGCGCTATCTTGCCGGAGTGTTCGCGCACGGCATCGGGGATTTTGCGCCTACGTTGTTGATCTTGCGGGCGAGCCAGATTCTTGCCCCGCGATGGGGCCTGGGCCGCGCGGCGGCTATTTCGGTTGGGCTTTATACGTTTCACAACTTTATGGACGCAGCGGCGTCGTATCCCGCCGGGGCGCTGGGCGACCGCATCGGAAAGCGAGGGCTGCTCGCCATCGGATATCTGGTGGGCGTCATGAGCTATGCTGGATTCATATTCGCGCAGCCAACGATTCCAGTGCTGGTCGTTCTCTTCGGGCTTGCGGGAATCCATGACGCCTTTCAGCAATCTCTTGAAAAATCACTTGCGGCGGACCTGCTGACGGGCGGTGTCCGCGGAACGGGCTTTGGCGTCCTCGCAACCGCCAACGGCATCGGAGATTTTGTGTCCAGCATCGTGGTTGGGGCGCTTTGGTCGCTGGTGAGTCCCACGGCGGGATTTCTCTACGCGGGAATTTTCGCTGCCTTGGGGGCTGTATTGGTTTATTCGTCGAACGCGCGCCGCGCCTAATTGGTTTTACAAAGGAAATTGCAGCGGCGTGCCGCGCTCTTGGTTTACTCGCACCGTCGCGTCGGAATTTAGATCGGCGATCGCGATCGTGCGGCGGCTGCCATCGGCGGTGATGTAGACGATCCGGTCGTTCATGCGCGTAAAGGCCACGGCCTGGAGCTGCGTCCCATTCTGCAGAACCAGTGTGAACTGGCCTACGTCCGGGAGCGGCGCCGAATCTTCGGGCCCCGGCTGATCTGCGCTTTGCTGAGGAGGCGGCGCCTCGACCACGATGACCTGAGGCTGTTGCGCGGATTGTTGCTCTGCGGAACCGGTATCAACCGGAGCGGAGTCGTCCGGAAGTGCGTACGCGCCCCCGCCATCGAGCAGGTAGAACCCGGCGCCGGCGAAGCGCAATCGGTCTCGCAAGACGCGCTCCGCGATGGCCAATTTCCATTCGGTCACGGGGTCAATGACGGCCTTGATGCCGAGATCCTGATTGATGGCAGAGAGATGCTGAAAGTTGAATCCCGGACCGGGAAATGGGTTGAGCAGTTCCTGTAGCGATACTGGAGAACCATCGCTCGCTTCGAAAGAGCTCGAAGCGAGATTGAAGTGGACACCGTTTCGCGCGACGGCCGGAGCGGTTCGGCCGCCGGCCGCGGTGCCTGGGAGTACGGAACGCGTGCCGGCAGGCCGTGTGTGAACGGGAGATCGGGGACCGGTGACCGTCGCCGATCGCTGGGCTTCTGTCGGGAACACGCCAAGGATAGAAACGACGAACAGGATCGCTGCGGCTAGAACTACCTCGCTCTTGCCTCTCATGATCGCCTCGCTTCTGTAGTATGAGACGCTAGACCTGTTCCGGCGGTTGCATCAATGGTACTTGCATCGAACACGGGCGTGCGTCTGAATCAGTGTGGTCGGGAGGCAAATGGCCTTTGCTTTGCCAGGTTGACCGGATGTGCTATAAACATCGGGCCGAGAAACCCGAGATGGCCCAACCAGAATTGGTGTTCGGATCATCGGATCAGGCCGCAAGCTTGCCTGTGCAATCGGATCAGGCGGCTCGCGTTTCACGCGAACAGCCGGAACTGGCCATGAGTTACTGTCCGAGCTGCTCGACGCGTTTGGCGGCTCGAAGTTGCAAGTTGATCTGTCCGGGTTGCGGCTATTACATGTCCTGCTCGGATTTTTATTGAGACTCGAGCACGACCGGCCAAGGCGCGGAAAGAGACTTTTTCAGGGCATCCATACCACATTGAACTGGAAGCTTTTCAGGAGGCGCGAACGTGGCACTGCGAATGACGGATCGGGAAGTGGGTGGAGTAAGCGTGCTGGATATTGAAGGGCGCATCGTGCTGGGCGAGGAGAGCAACGCGTTCCGCGAGAAGGTGAAAGGCCTGCTGGCGGCGGGCAAGAAAAAGATCATTCTGAACCTCGCGCAGGTCGGATACATTGACAGCGCCGGTCTCGGCACACTGGTTGCCACGTTTCACAGCGCACGATCGCAGGGCGCCACGCTGAAGCTGACGAACCTCGGCTCGAAATTCAAGGAAGTGCTGCAGGTAACCAAGCTGATGACCGTCTTCGACACCTATGACACCGAAGCAGCGGCCATCGCAAGCTTTCCCAAGTAAGAGTTGGGTTGTAAACCTGGAGCGTTCGTGGCCCACGCGCTGCCGATCGTGCGCCGAAAAAATAATTCAACGCGAGGCTCGCAGCCGCGCCTTGTTGTCCTGAGGGGCCAAAGCCCGATTGTTTTGCAGACTGTCATGTCGGAGCGAAAGCCCCGACCCCTCGGAGCCCCTTAGGACCGGTTCTCGCCTTCGATTCGCCCTTCGACTCTGAAGATTGCGATTCCGCTGAGGAGCTTTGGGTAAAAGTCCGTGGATTTTTGCGGCATCACATCGCCGTCAAGCGCAATTTTGGTGACCTGCTCGACGTGAACCGGATTCAGCAGCAGCGCCAGCTGCGCTTCGCCCGAATCCACCGCCGCCAGCGCCGTATCCATCTCGCGCTCGTAGCTGAGATTTTTCTCGCTCGCCACGGCCTCGGCGGTAATTCCCAACCCCTTCTCGAGAATTAAGCGATGCAGCAGGACGACGTCCAGCCCGCGCTGCGCCTCGGAAACATCCGGCAGTAGAGTTTCAAGATCGGCTTCTCGACGGAGCGCGAACAGATAGAACGCGCCCGCACCGGAATTTGTGGCGCCAGGATACACCCCCATCGCGCGACGACCGTGATTTGGGCGCCCCAGATCCTTGCGGAACTCGACGTACGCCGTGGCGCGCTCGTCAGCATTCGCGAAGGGATAGGAATACCAATCGAAATTTCGCGTAAGGTTGTTGCGGAATTGGTCGAAATCAAAGTTCGCGATGCATGAGACGAGCCGGTGCGTCGGCAAAATCGTCAAGCCCCTGGAATGCGTGTTTATGAATGTTGCCATCGCGAACTCAGAGGCCGCCATCGGGTCGGTCTTGCCCGCACGCGCGCGGCATTCGTTTCGATAGTTCAGCGCCGTCTCGTAGCGATGATGGCCGTCTGCGATCACGAGCTTTTGGCCCGCCATCGCTTTTTGAATGCGCGCGACGAAAGCAGGATCCGTAATGGGCCACAGCCGATGTGTCACGCCGAATTCGTCGCTCAGCTCATGGGGTGCGCTTGTGCGCGCAATCTGTTCAAGCCATGTGTCAATTTGCCGCACGCGGTCGTCATACAGAAGAAACAGCTGGCCCGTTTGGGCGCGGGTGCGGCGAAGCAGCTCGATGCGGTCCGCCTTCGGTCCCGATAGCGTGTGCTCGTGGCGGAAGACGACCTGCGCTTCGTAATCCTCGATTCGTGTGAGCGCAGTGAAGCCGATGCGCAGGCGGCGCGTCTGCGTGTCCGGGACAGCAAATTCCTGTGAATACACGTAGACGGCCCCTGCGGCATCCTGGACCATGATTTTCGCGGCAATCCACTCATCCAGTTTGCTTGCGGCACGCGTGTAGACGTTGTTCTCGGGCGTGTCGTCCGGCAGCGTTCGGCCCTTTTCGATCGCGATCAGGTTGTACGGACTCGCGGCGTAGTAGGCGTCTTGCATCGCGGGAGTGATTTTGTCGTACGGCTGCGTCAGCACGCCCTTCAGCGCGACACGGTTTGTATCGTAGCGGTATGCGCGGAACGGTTGGATTTCAGCCATGCGGGCCTCGGAATGACAAGGGTGCGCGCTGCGAGACTGAACATTGTAGCAGCGGTACGCGCCCCGAGCCAAAGGGCAGCGGATTTTACCCGGAGCGTGGCGAGAACGGCGCGGGGAAGGTCGACACGGAAATTACGCCGGGCGCCAGAAATGCGGAGTGGGAGCGACGAATTCGATGCCCACGCGAGACTTGCCTTGGACGCGCCTGCCCACGTGGATGACGCGGCATTCCTGTTCCGCTTGATTGCGGGTGTTGGTTAGAAACAAACGCTGACCGCGCGCGACGACGGTCTCGAGCGTGAGCGAACAGCCGTTCTCGTGCGCATCAACCGTTTCGGCTTCTTCGTGGAATGGTTGTTTGTCCGCGTCCGAACCGTAGATCAGCAGGGTTACGTTGTGCGCGTGGCGCAGGCCTCTGCGGCGGTCAGGGCTATCTTGCGCGGAATCGCTCGCGCGCGTTCGATCCGCGGCGGGTGCGCGACCTTCCGAGCGGGACCGCTGCCGTTCAGCTTGCCTCAACGCTTCCCAAATGCGACTCAACGCCGTCTCCCAAGAAACCGCTGGGTTTCCACCCGTTGGCCAACCATAGCGTTGGCAGCGCGATCGGGGTGAAATTGCCGCGCGCGAGTTTCCTTTCGGTTACGGGCACGCCCGCCGAGAAATCGTCGCACATCGTGACATCGGAGACAGCGCCGCTTACAATTGAGAAATCGCGCACGAGCTGCGGACCGCATGAGCGACAACGTAGACAAACATCACGGCAAATTTGCAGGCGTGCGGGCGCTGGTTTTCGATCTCGATGGAACACTCATTGATTCGAAGCTCGACCTAGCGCTTTCAATTGACGCGACGCTCAAGCACATGGGCCGGAAGTCGCTGCCGCACGAAACAATCTACAGTTACGTAGGTAACGGCGCTGCGGTGCTGGTGCGTCGCGCGCTCGGCGAGAGCGTAACGGACGCCGAGGCAGAACAGGGGCACCGCTTCTTCCTTTCCTACTATCGCGAGCACATGCTCGACAACACGGTCACGTATTCCGGCGTCCGCGAGGCGCTCGATCTGCTCGGAAAACATCCGATGGCTGTGCTCACGAACAAACCAGTGCGGTTCAGCGAACGTATCCTCGAAGGCCTCGGCATTTCACGCTACTTCCGATACGTCTACGGCGGAAACAGTTTTGAGACGAAGAAGCCAGACCCTGAAGGCATGAACATTCTATTGCGCGCTTTCGCGGCTGCGCCGCGAGAAGCAATGATCGTCGGCGACTCCGAGGTGGACGTGCGAACGGCGCGGAACTCCGGCACGTGGGCCTGCGGAGTCAGCTACGGCCTCGGACTTGAAGGGCTGCGCGCACATCCGCCGGACCTGATGCTCGACAATCTCGCGGAACTTCCCGCACATTTGAATGGCCTCGGCGATTGAATTCGCGTCGCGGTGCTCTTTCAGACAGCACTCGATCCCAAAAAAAGTGAACGTAGGGAGCCTTACGGACATATTCCCATAGGAAGGAGTAGCTCTGTGTACCGAAGGTCCGCGAGATTGCGTCCATCGACTGAGAGAGGGCAGTGTAGAATTCTCGATAGACCCAAAATGGACGGCACGTGAGGAGCGAAGAATGAAAATCATTCGAATGTTGGGTGTGCTGGCATTGCTGGCGGGATCGCTAGCAAGCGTGCGCGCGGAAGACAACCAAATTTGGACGGGCTCGCTCGTGGACGCAAGTTGCTATTTGACAGATAACTCGCAGTCCGGCAACGAGCACATGGGCATGAAGGAATGCGGCATGGCCTGCCTGAAAATGGGCCGTCCGGCCGGAATCCTGACGCCTGACAAGAAGTTTTTTGTGCTGGTCGCGCCGTCGCCGGACATCGCCGAATACGTTGGGCAACCGATTCGTATCACCGGAAAGCTGAGGAACGGCTCGATCCTGGTGGACAAATTCGAGGTAAAGAAGCCGAGCGGTTGGGTCGCCGTAAAACTCAGCGCGATGATGTAATTCGCTTGCTAGGAATCACCGTACGATACAGCAGGGCCGGGGGTGGGGATGAGCTTGCGCAGGAATTTCTTCTGGACGTTTGCGGTGTTCGTGGTCGTGATCGCTTGTCTTTTGGTATACGTCCGTTTTGGCAGGGTTCCGAAGAACGTTGCCTACGTGAGCGAAGAAGAGGGCGGCGTCGTCGTCATCAACCTGAACACTCTTAAGGTCGTGAAGCGAATTCAGCCGAAGGACACCGCGCCGCGCGGAATCGGCATCACGTTTGACGGAAAAGATGTGGTGACCGCCAACAAAGACACCGCCGACGCAAGCGTGTTCGATACTCGCGGCGGCCTCCACTTCGTTCGGCGAATTCCTGTGGGAGACAATCCCGAGTTCGTGAAACTGAATCCCAGCGGCACTTCGGCCTTCATATCGTATGAGCCGGGCTCTACCGCAGGTCCGCCACAAGAGGGAGCGTCAGGTGATGAGGACGACGATGACGCGAACGAGCCTCCGGCGCAAATCATGCAGTTCAATGTTAGCGACTGGTCGCGCGTGCAGAGTTTCGTCGCGGGGAAAGAGACCGAAGGGCTGGAGTTTACGCCCGACGGGAAGTCGCTAATCGTAGCCAACGAAGCGGCGGATTCGCTGGGCGTGTACGACGTCGCAGCGGGCAAGCTGACGCGCACCATCGATCTCGCGTCATATGGCAAGCGCCCTCGCGGAGTGAAGGTGTCGCCGCAGGGGAATTCGTACGCCGTGACGATGGAGGGATCGGGCACGTTGCTCTGGCTCGACCAAAACCTGAATGTGATTCGATCGGTGGCTACGGCCGCCAAGCCATACGGAGTCGCGTTTGACCGGCAGGGCAGCCGGATTTTCGTCAACGCGGCTGCGGCGCGAAAGATGCAGGTGTATGCAGCGGACTCGCTGCAACTGCTCGGTGAAACTCCCATCGGCCAGCGGTGCTGGCACTTTACGTTCACTCCGGACGACTCGAAGCTTCTCCTGGCTTGCGGGCGCTCGAACAACATCTATGTGATCGACGCGAAAACGTATCAGCCGATTCGCGTCCTCGACGGATTTCATTTGCCGTGGGGAATCGTCACCTATCCGCGCGCGTTCGGCAGCCTCGGCTTGCCCTAAATTCCCTCCCGCGAATCCTCGCGAGCTTGACACTCCCAATTTCGGTGTGATAATCCGCACGGAATCGGACTAGCTCCTCCTGGGGAGAGCGCAAATGAGGGTGATCCGACCGCTGTGTATGGCCGCACTGGGATTCTTCGCATGTGTTCCGGCCGTGCTGTCGCAAATTCCGCGCGATCCAACTCCTGTGGTTTCCAAAACCTCGCCCGAGGACGTTGCGATCGGCCAGAAACTTTACGAAGCAACCTGCTCGAAATGCCACGGTCTGGACGGCGGCGGCAGTGATGGCCCGAGTCTACAAGGCGCGCCCGAGCGGCTCGGCGACGACGCGATGGGTTCCATCATTCGCGGAGGGATTCCCGGTACGGGAATGAACGGCTTCGGATCGCTCAACGCCGAGGAGACCGGGCAAGTAATCGGTTATCTGCGCACGCTCGGTCACACGGCGGATGCCGAGATTGCGAAAGGCGACATCGGAAAAGGGAAGGTGGTGTATGACACGAGCGGCTGCGCGGGCTGCCACATTATTCGTGGAGAGGGTGGAGGCGTTGGCCCGGAGCTAACGCGCGTCGGCGCAATGCGCGGGCCCACATACCTGCGCACAGCGCTGCTGACTCCCGGAACGAATCTGCCGCAGGAAGCCGGCGCGATGGAGCGCGGGCGCTTCACACAGTTTTTGTTCGTGCACGTGGTCACCCAGGACGGCCATTCCGTGGACGGCACGCGCGTGAGCGAGGATTCGTTCACCATCGTGATCAAGGACGCCGCCGGCCACTTCCACGCCTTCAAGAAACTCGACGTGCAGAAGGTCGAAAAAATTCCCGGGAAAAGCGTGATGCCCAGCTTTCAGGACACCCTTTCCGCTCCGCAACTGGACGATCTGGTCGCGTATCTGGCCAGCCTGAAAGGTGCCCCATGAGAATCGCTAGGTACGCGCTCATTGTTTTCACCTGGGCTGCCGGGCTTCCCGCGATCGCGCAAGTGCCGTATCAGCGCGTCGTGAAATCCGATGGGGAGCCGGCGAACTGGCTCACCTACGGCGGCAACTACTACGATCAGCGCTTCTCGGGCCTCCAGCAGCTCACTCCGCAAAACGTGGCCGGGCTGAAATTGGCTTGGGCCTACCAACCGACGCGTCCCGCAGGAAACGTGGAAACTTCGCCGATCGTGGTGGATGGAATCATGTACGTCACCGATCCGCCGAGCACGGTGACGGCCCTCGACGCACATACAGGTGACAAGCTCTGGACGTGGTCTCCCATTTTGAAGAACGTAGTCTCCATCGGCCTGTTTCAGACCAATCGCGGCGTCGCGGTACTCGATCATCGCGTATTCGTCGCCACAATTGACGCACATCTGGTCGCACTCGACGCCACGACCGGCGCCGTGATCTGGAATACGGTAGTCGCCGACAACAAAATGGGCTATGCGATCACCGCGGCACCTCTCGCGATTGACGGCAAAATTTTGATTGGTACCGGTGGCAGCGAAGCCGCCGTCCGCGGATTCTTGGATTGCTTTGACGCGAAGACCGGCAAGAGGCTGTGGCGCATCTGGACCGTTCCCGCGCCCGGCGAACCGGGTTCGGAAACGTGGGGAGATTCCGTTCCCGCCGGCGGCACGACATGGAATGCAGGGGCTTACGATCCCCAGATGAACCTGATCTATTGGGGCACGGGCAATCCAGCGCCGGACTGGAACGGTGACGGGAGGCCGGGCGACAACCTTTACACCTGCGCGCTGCTCGCCATTGATCCGGACGCCGGGAAAATAAAGTGGTTTTTCCAATTCTCACCGCACGAAACGCACGATTGGGACTCCTCGGAACCCCCGGTCCTGTTTGATGACGTCGTGCAGGGCAAGCCGCGAAAGCTGCTGGGCTTTGCGAACCGCAACGGTTTCTATTACGTCCTCGATCGCGCGACGGGCGAATTCATCGCCGGCACTCCTTACGTGAAGGAAACCTGGGCGAAGGGGCTTGACGCGAAGGGGCGCCCGATCCCACTCCCCAATTCCGATCCGAGCCCCGAGGGCACGCTGGTTTATCCAAGCATCACAGGCGCAATCAATTGGACCAGCAACTCGTACAGCCCGATCACGAAACTCTTTTACGTGGACGCGCGTGAGATGGGCTCGTACTTCGTCAAGGGAACGACGACCAAGTGGGAGATGGGAAAATTTCCCATGGGCGCGGGAGGAGAACGCGCGCTGAGCGGTGATGATGCCTATGGCGCGATTCGTGCCCTCGAGGCCACGACGGGAAAAATGAAGTGGGAGTTTCGCCTGCACTCGCCATCATGGGTGGGCACGCTTGCGACGGCAGGCGGTCTCGTCTTTTCCGGAACCGATGAGGGGAATTTCTTCGCACTCGACGCGGTCACCGGGAAACCTCTCTGGGACATTAATCTGGGTTCGTCGCTCCGGTCCAATCCGGTGACTTTTTCAGCGGGCGGCAAGCAGTATGTATTCGTGACGGCTGGTACCACGTACTTCGTCTTCGGCTTGCCGTAGAGCGAGAACGGCTGAAACGAGCGCTGATTCGCGTGTCGGGCGTCGAACGACCACAGGAAGCCAAATCGTTTCGCCGAAGATTCATTCCGGTTTGAACAGGAGGCCGCACATGCAGATGAAATCCCTGAGATCCTTGATTTTAGGCGCGTCGGCCGTGCTGATTGGCGGAATGATCGCCGCGCAACCCGGTCGCGCGGCATTCGCCGAACCCCGGCCGCCGGCGGCTCCTGCGGCGCAGTGCGATCGCGAATGCCTCGAAGGTTTCCTCAACCAGTACCTCGCGGCGCTCACGGCGCGCGAGCCCTTGAAACTTTCGTTCGCGAGCAACGTGAAATTTACGGAGAACACGGCGAAGCTGACGGTGGGCGAAGGGTTTTGGGCCACTGCGAATGGTGAGGGTACATTCAAGCTGTACTTCGCGGAGCCTGAGGCAGGTCAGGTCGGGTTCATCGGCACGATGAAGGAATGGGACAACCCGGTGATCTTCTGTCTTCGGCTGAAAGTGGCCGGTGGAAAGATCGCGGAAGTCGAAGATTTCGTCGTTCGCGATGCCGATGCAGCGAAGAAGCTGGACGCGATGTCGCCGAACCCGCTTTTTCTTAAAGCGATTCCTGCAGCGGAACAGGAGTCTCGCGAAGAGCTGGTGAAGACGGCGAACATGTATTTCTCCGGCTTGCAGAATAATGACGGCAAGGGCGTCTACCCGTTCGCCGCCGATTGCAATCGCGTCGAGAATGGCACGCAGACGACCAACAATCCGGACGCTTACAAAACGCAACCTCCGAGCAGCGGCGTTCCGATTCTCAGCATGGGCTGCGAGGCGCAATTCAAAACCGGCTTTTTCAAGATCGTCACTCACATTCGAGATCGCCGCTGGGTGATCGTGGACCGCGAGCGCGGTCTCGCCTTTGCGTTCGCCTTTTTCGATCACGCCGGCACGGTCAAGACGATCACGCTCACCGATGGCACCACTTTCCCCTCAACGCTCCGCCACCCTCTGACGTTTGAGATCGGCGAGCTCTTCAAAATCGAGAAGGGAAAAATTCACGCGATTCAAGCGGTGCTCACGCAGGAGCCATACGGAATCACGTCCGGATGGGGACCGGCAACGCCGCACCCCGCCACGGCGCCCGCAAAGGCGATTGAAACCGCGGCAGCGAATTGCGACCGCAAGTGTCTGAACGGTTTGGTGGACGCGTACCGCGCCGCGCTGATCGAGCATGATCGGTCACACCTTCCGCTGGCAGCGAATGTGCGCTACACGGAAAATGCGCAGGACTTGAAGATCGGCGATGGCCTCTGGGGCACGCTCACGGGATGGGGAAGCTACCATCTCTATATCGATGACCCGGAAGACGGCGAAGTTGGGTTCGTCGGCGTGACGGACGAGGCGGGAATGTCCGGGCTGCTGTGCGTACGCCTGCGGGTCGTGAATCGCAAAGTCACCGAAATCGAGGCGCTGATCACGCGCAAGGAAACCGCCGCAGGGTTTACGCGTCCCGACGGACTCCTCGATCCGAAGGTCGCGCCGAGGATCGCGGTATTTTTCGAGGACGTTCCTGAATCCGAGCGCGAGTCGCGCAAGGATTTGATCGCGCAGACGGATCTTTATTTCGACGGCATCGAGAAGAGCAGCGGCAGCATCGTTCCATTCGCGCCAGACGTGATTCGCGTCGAAAACGGGACGCAGACATGCCCGTCAACTTTTGGTGCAGCCTCCAGAAACGGCCAGCCCGTGGGCTGTGCTGCGGGTCTGGATTCCCATGTCTTTGAATATATCTATCCGATCAGCCCTCGTCTGTACTCGGTTGTGGACCGGCAGCGCGGGATCGTCATGGGTTCGTTCATGTTCAACACGTCGGGAAAGGTGAAAACTGTGGACGTGCCGGGCGTCGGCAAAGTGGATGAATCGCCGGCGGCGTTGCGCCCCTTCAGCGAGGAAGTGGACGAGATTTTCAAGATTAGAGACGGCAAGATCGATTCGATCATTGCGGTGATGACCGGCTTGCCCTTCGGCGATACGTCCGGCTGGTCCGACACACTTCAATAATCGCGAGGCTTGCTTAGTTCCACCGCTGCGGCGCAGGCAGCTAATCCACGCGAATTCTAGGTACCATAACCCGGCGGTGGCACGAAACCGCCGATTTCTTGCGCCAGCAAATCCGCGAATACGATTGGCGTGGCGTCTTCCCAGTATGCTCCCATGATTTGAATTCCTACCGGCAATCCCGCATCGGTTCGACCGGCGGGCGCGACGGTCACTGGACAGCCCGTCAACGTCCCGGTGCTAATCCAGTTCAGTCCGTCCATATATTTTCGCGGCCCGTCCACCGTGGCAACCCGTCGCGCTTCTTGAGGCTCGCTCTGATCCTGGAGAAACGCCGCCGTAAACGTCACAGGTGAGAGGAAGACGTCAACCTCGTCGAAGTATGCCTGCCATCGAGCGCGAAAACCCAATCGCCGCAGGTTTCGCGATTGCCAGTAAGGGAATGACCCGAGAGCCTCGGCGGCCGCCGGGCCGACCATCTTTTCGAATTTCTGTTTCTGCTCCTGTTGGGCCTCCGGCGGAGACATGCTCGTTTCGAATGCGAACAGCATGTAGAGATATGTTTCCAGTAGTGTTGACGGCTCAAATCCCACCGGCCATCCGGGTTTCATTTTCGCGCCCGTCCGGCCGAGGCTGTTGATTACTCTTTCAAGAACTTGCCGAACTTCCGGCGTGGTCGGAGCGATGGGATCGTCGAAAACGTAACCAACGCGAAACTCCTTCAAGCTCTTGGCGCGCGCCGGCGGCAGCTCCCATTTCCACGCCTTGGCGTCCCAGTCCTCGGGTCCGCCCAACACCTTCAGCGCGGCAAGCAGATCGTCCGCGCTTCGTGCCATCGGTCCGGCAACGGCGAGCAATGTGGAGAAGCCCGGCGCACTGGGTCCGCCGCCCGGCTGGTGGCCGCGCTGGCTTACCAGATCGAGCGTTGGCTTGTGGCCGTAGATTCCGCAGAAGTGCGACGGCACGCGAATGGAGCCGCCGATATCGCTGCCCACGCTGAGATACCCGAGCCCCGCCGCGATCGCTGCCGACGATCCTCCCGAAGACCCGCCCGGCGTTCTCTTCAAATCCCACGGATTGTTCGTGGTGCCGTAAATTGGATTGTAGGATTGCCAATCGGCAAGATGGACGGGAACGTTGGTCGCGCCGACCAGAACCGCGCCCGCGCCCAGCAATCGGTCCACCGCGGCGGAATTTCGCGGCGCTTTCGTGTCTTTGAATGTCGGAATTCCCCACGTATTCGGATGGCCCGCCACGGCAAAGCTTTCCTTCACGTGAACGGGAACGCCATGGAACACGCCGAGCGATTCCTGCCGCGCCAGCGCCTCGTCGGCCCTTTTCGCTTGTGCCAGAGCATCTTCTCTCAGCTGATACGCGAATGCGTTGAGTGCGGGATTGTAGCGGTCTATGCGATCGAAAACGTGCCGCGTCAGCTCGACCGACGAAATCTGTTTCTTGCGAATGGCTGCAGCTACTTCTAGCGCCGAAGCAAAGTTCAACTCAAGGGAAGGAGCACCGGATGTGGATGCTGCGGTTGCTGAATCCATAAAGCACCCCTTGGCCGGGACCTGCCAATCAGAACTCTGGGTTGCAGATCGTACGCCCGCAGGGCTCAAGTTACAACGAATTTGCAATCGAGGTTAATTCGTACGGGATCAACCATCAGTCATGCAATCAAATTGACATTCCACCATCGGGTGTCTATCTTGAGGCGTCGTTTAGGGAAGAATCAGGAATGAATTCGCTTCGGGGAGGGCAAGGCATGAAAACACAAGCGAATTGGCCGCTGGCTGCCGCGCTCGTTTGCGCCGGCCTGTTGTTTGGCGCGACTGCCGGCGCGCAGGTGACACTCGAAGTGATGAATCCGCGGGGCGAAATTCCTCCTCCGCCCACCCGGGGAATCAACCCCCGCGTGTCGAGTTTGGCCGGCAAGAAAATCGTGCTGGTGGACAACGGCAAGTACGGCGCCGACAATTTCCTCGACGTGCTCGCGCAAATTCTGAAACAAAAATATCCGGACGCCACGATCGTGATGTATCCGAAACCGTCCGCGCAGACGATCACCGACATGCCCAAGTGGTACCCCACAGTAAAGCAGCAGGGCGATCTCTTCATCTTCGGCGTGGGTGATTGAGGGAGCTGCACGTGGTGGGGTTCCCACGACACGATTGAAATCGAAAAGAGTGGAATGCCGGGCGTTTACTTCACCACAACCGAATTTCTAGACGATGCGACATCCGCGGCGAGAGACCGCGGCATGCCGGGGATTCGCATGATCGCTCTTCCCGCGGATACGTATTACCGTTCTCGCTCGACTCAGGCGGAGTTGCAGCCCATCGCCGCAAAAGTGTTCGATCAAATGGTGGACGATCTGGTACGTCCACTGACCGCGGAAGAGGCCAAACCGTCGCAGATTCAGAAGCAGCACGAAAACACCAACCTAAAAGTCACCGGCAAGGACTATCCGGAGGCCTACCAGAACGTCAACGACCTGTTCCTCGACAGCCGGTGGGCCGATGGTTTACCGATCGTCCCACCAACGCCTGAATTGGTAAAGGCGATGCTCGCTGCCACCACGCGGTCGCCGGACGAAATCGTGGGACAAGTCGCGCCGAAGAACGGCACGGCTACAGTGGAAAAAATCGCGGTGAATTCCGTGATGGCTGGCGCGAAGCCGGAATATTTTCCGGTGATTCTCGCGGCCATGGACGGATTTGTGGACAAGCACTTCGACCTCACGCACGTGCAGGCGTCCACGGGTTCCTTCACTCCGGTCGTACTCGTAAATGGACCGCTCGCCAAGGAATTGAATTTCAATTCCGGAATCGGCATGTTGGGGCATGGATGGAGAGCGAACAGCACCGTCGGTCGCGCCCTACGGCTCTCCCTGCTGAACATTGGCCAGACGTGGCCGGCGGTAAACGACATGGCGTTGACCGGCCGGCTTGAGGCTTACACATTCTTTACGTTCGCGGAGGACGAAGCCAAGAGCCCGTGGGAGCCGTATCATGTGAGCCTCGGCTACAAATCCGAGGACAGCACCGTGACCGTGGCGACGTCCGGCACTCCCGCCGTTCTCGGCGGCGGCGCCGTCGCGCCCTGGACGGCGCAGGGGATTCTCGACACCGCTGTCGCCAGAAGCAGCAGCCCGTTCCTCTGGGTTCACTCGCAGACATACATATTGGTGCTTCACCCCGACTGCGCTTACGAACTGGGGAAGTTGGGCTACACGCGCAAGAGCTTGCAAGAATGGCTGTACGAGCACACGAAGATTCCGTACGAGAAGATGACCTCCGCAACGACGGGTTTCGGCCACGACAGCGCCATCAAAGAAATTCAGGCGTCGATCGATGATGGCCGCATTCGTCCCGATCGCGTCCAGATTTTCAGGGATGCGCTGAAACCGGGTGGGAGAGTTCCCATCGTTCAAAGCCCGGACGATTTTCACATCGTGGTCGCCGGCGGATCGCCGGGATACAGTTTGCTGTTCAGCTATCCGGGCCCGAACTGGGCGAATGAGACTAAGAAAATTACCGGTGCGACATTGACGAAAGCCGGGCACTAGAAATTTTCAGCAACTGGTGTATCGTCATTGCCGTCTATCTAGCTGACGGAACCAGGGAGATCCAGTTGAACAAGCCTGCTCTCATTGTGTTCGCAGCCCTCGCGGTGGTCGGATCGCTTGCGGCGCAAGCGCCTCGTCCGGCGGCGCCGAATCCTGCTGAAGTAGCCGCGCAAGCGGCTGCGGCGGAGCGCGGCCGCGTGGTCTTCAAGGAGAACTGCGCGGCGTGCCACGCCGAAGACGCCACCGGCGGCCGCGGCCCCGATCTGATTCGTTCCTCACTCGTCCGCCACGATAAGGGCGGAGACCTCATCGGAGTTGTGGTGACCGGAGGTCGCGCCGATAAAGGCATGCCGCCCTTCCCGATGACCCAGGCGCAAATTTCCGATCTCGTCGCGTTTCTCAATGCGCAGATTTCGCTTTTTGATTTGCACACACGCTACGGCCCGTACCCCAACGACATTCCTGCCGAGCGTCTTGCGACCGGAACGGTGGAAGCGGGAAAAGCCTATTTCAACGGCCCGGGCAAATGCAACACGTGCCATTCGCCGACGGGCGATCTTGCCGGCATCGCCAAGAAATACAATCCTCCGGATCTTGAAGTTCGTTTTCTGTATCCTTCCGGGACGCCCGCCACTGCCGTCGTGACGCTGCCTTCCGGCACGAAATTTGAAGGCACGGTACTGCTCAACGACGGATTCAACGTGGCCATCATGGGCAAGGACGGCTGGTATCACTCCTGGCCTTCGAGCGCCGTCAAAATCGAAGTGCACGATCCTCTCGCCGTTCATGCCGAGCTGCTGCAAAAATACACCAACGACGACATGCATAATCTGTTCACGTATCTGGAGACCTTGAAGTGAAGAAGTGGCTGGCCCTTTTTTCGCTTGTTTCGCTCTTGATGTCGTCGCGCCTGTCAGCGCAGGATCTGGACCCGGGGAAGATGTTGAAGTCTCCCACGGATAGCTGGCCCACATTCAACGGCGACTACACTGGCCGTCGGTTTAGTCCTCTCACGCAGATTAACAAGACAAACGTCGGTTCGATGACGCTTGCTTGGGCGTTTCAGACGCACACGCAGGGACTTCAGTCCATGCCTCTCGAAGTGAACGGCATCCTCTATATCGCCGGCGGCAATCAAGCTTGGGCCGTGGACGCTCGCACCGGTCGGCAGGTCTGGCATTTCGCGAGGCCCGGAGAAGCCGTCAGTGGCGGCAACAAGGGCCTCGCCATGTGGAAGGATCGTCTCTTCCTGACGACCTTCGACGCTCAGCTTCTTTGCCTCGACGCCCACAACGGAAAAATGATCTGGCAGATTCAGATTGACGATCCCGCGCTGAAAGCATTCGGCACCATGGCGCCGCTTGTGATTCGCGATCACATCATCGTCGGCACCTCCGGCGATACCGCCGATCTTCCCGGGTTTCTTCAATCCATTGACCCGATGACCGGCAAAGTGGAATGGCGCTGGGACTCCATGCCCAAGCCGAACGATCCCGCGTGGAACACGTGGCCGCACGATACCAACGTCGTCACGCGCGGTGGCGGAATGACCTGGCTCACCGGCACGTACGACCCACAGTTGAATTTGCTCTATTGGGGCACGGGCAATCCGCATCCGGTGGAAAACGGTGACACGCGCGCGGGCGCAAATCTCTATACCTGCACAATCGTGGCGCTGAATCCCGACACCGGCAAGCTCGTTTGGTATTTCCAGACTTCGCCCCACGACACGCACGATTGGGACATGGTCATGACGCCCGTCCTTTTCGATGGCATGTTCCAAGGCCAGCCGCGAAAGATGCTCGCGCAGGCCGGCAAGAATGGTTTGTTCTTCGTGCTTGATCGCACGAACGGCCAAGCGCTGATCTCCGAACCATTTGTCGCCGCGAACTGGTTCTCCGGTTTCGACGAACGTGGCCAACCGATTCCGCGCCGCGACAAGGAGCCGCAGCCCGATGGCGTGCTCGTCACCGGAGGCGTCGGCACAAACTGGCAGGCGCCAAGCTACGATCCCGAGACGGGTCTCTTCTATGTGAATTCGCGCGAAGCGATGGGCGTCTTCTATTTAACGATGCCCGGAAAAATGGCGGAGGGCTGGGCGGGGCGCGACTTCTTCCTCTCGTCGAAATCCATGCTCAAGGCCATTGACGTCCAGACCGGGAAGATTCGCTGGACGGCCGATACCGAAGGCCGTGGCGGTTCGGCAGGCATCCTGTCCACGGCCGGCCGCCTGGTTTTCACCGCGGATAGTTCGTCGAGCCTGGTCGCGCTCGATGCCGCTACCGGGAAGGTCCTTTGGCACATGTATCCCGGCGGCTCGCTGGGCACCGGCGCAATGACCTACGAATTGGACGGCCGCCAGTACGTCGTATATCCGGTCGATGGCGTGGTCTACGGTTTTGCCCTGCCTGCACCCTAAGCTGTTTTCTTGAAACCAGCTGCGCCGTCTCGCGTCTAAACCAGTGAGGGGCAGAACTGCCTCGGTTGTTTCGGAGTGGTTCATGGCCTGCAAGTAGGTATCCTTGACACAGTTAGAGGCCATGCGTAACATCCGAATTTGGAAGCTGGGTATCCTTAAGCCCGGGGGGCGAATCTAACAGATAGCAGGCCTAGATCGACAGGCTGAGCGGATGCGAGGGAGGTCGTTATGAGGACATTAACTAAGTGGCTTGCTCTCGGGTACTTTGCGCTCGCAGTGTTTTCAGTTTCGGCCAGGACGGCCGCCGCGCAGGGTGATTCCGGGCAGGTGTTTGACGACCCCGACGCGATGGCCGCTCCTCCGGCCCAGTTCATCACCCCGGCCGAAGTGAAGAAGATGATGGACAATAAGGACACCAGTTTTGTACTCGTGGATACCCAGCCGGAAGAAGCCTTTGCCGAAGGCCACGCGCCTGGCGCCATCAACTACCCCTGGGTATCGCAGGTAAAGCCCCCGATTCCGCTTCCGCGCAACAAAATGCTCGTTCTTTATTGCCCGTGCACACACGACGAAGATTCGCTCGATATGTACAAGAAGCTCGCGGAGTTTGGCTATCTGAATACCAAGATCCTCGAGGGCGGCTGGTACAAATGGGTCGCCCTGAAGTACCCCGTCGAGGGAACTGACGCAACCGATGCCATCAAGATGGCGGACGCCGCCGCGTCAAACGGAAGCTCGAGCGCAGCGGCCAGCGCTCGTGGCGCAGCTCCCGCTTCTGCCGCGACAGCGGCGGAGCCCGCAGTCGCTTCCGGCCCGCTGGTTTCCGGCCGCCAGGTTGGAGCTGTCACCCCTTCGTTCCGCGTGATTGACGTCACTGGAAAATACAAAGGGCAGGACACTTGTTACGTTTGCGAATATGGCGAAGCTCCGACGGTGATCGGCTTCTTCCAGAAGCCGACTGACGAAGCAGCCGCGCTGATCGTCAAGCTCAATAGTCTGGTCACGTCGAAAAAGGACTTGAAGGGTTTCGTCGTGATGGTTGAAGGTCCGGACACGAAGGATTGGCTCGAGAAACTCGCCGCGGACAAGGGCATCACGATTCCGATGGTGTACCTCGCCAAAGGCCCGCAGGATCTGGGCGTCCGCGTCTACAAGATCAATACGCAGGCCAAGAACACAATCTTGGTCAATGACAAGCGCCAGGTTGACGCCAATTTCGTGAATGTGACTGGCGACACGTTCCAGCAGGTTGCCGACTCCACCAATAAAATGCTGGGCGGAGACTAAAGGTTCCCATGACCATTTCATCCACATCGATCGGCATCCGGACCGCGAAAGCTTCCTTCGCGGTCCTGGCCGCGTTCATGCTCATTGGTCTGGGCAGTCCGGCAGCCCGAGCGCAGGCGACCGGTAACATTGATCTGAAGCCGGTCGAGCCGAAGGACATCAAGGACCTCGTCGCGCAGAGCAAGGGCAAGGTCGTCGTGCTCAACTTTTTCGCGACTTGGTGCGTGCCCTGTCACAAGGAGTTTCCCGACATCGTCAAGCTCCAGGAGAAGTACAAATCACAGGGCCTGCAGGTCATCGAAGTCTCGATGAACGACGTCACTGAAAAAGACGATATGCAGAAGTTTCTCAACGAAACGAAGCCGCCCTTTACCGTCTATCTCGCCGCCAATACCGAAGACCAGTTCTACAAGGACGTGGACGCGCGTTGGGATACAGCGCTGCCGATGACCATGATTTTCGACCGGGACGGCAAGAACGTCTATTTCTACAAGGAAGCCAGGACGTACGACCAGTTCGAGAAGGACGTCACTCCGCTCCTCGCAGCGAAATAACATTTCGGCGAATGTCCGCGGATAAATCCACGCGAAATTTCACCAGCGGCGCCCTTACAGGCGCCGCGATTTGTTTTGGCATCCTTGTCGCACTCCTTTCCCCCGCCGTAGCGCGCGCGCAATCGGATTGGCCCTACGCCGGCCACGATCCCGGCGCGCAGCGGTTCTCCCCTCTGAAGCAGATCACGACGAAAAACGTGACGAAGCTACGTCGCGCCTGGACGTTTCACGCCGGAGATGCCGCGGACGACGCCAGCTCCGAAGGCGCTCCGCTCGTGATTGACGGCGTCCTGTACTTCGACGCGGGGAAGGACGTGTACGCGCTCGATCCCATCACCGGCCTGCAAATCTGGAAATTTGAGACGAAGGGCACGCGCCCCCGCGGCCTTTCCTATTGGCCGGGTGACGCGAACACGCCACCGCGCATTTTTCTCGGCGTGGCCGGCAGCCAGATGCTCGCGCTCGACGTCAAAAGTGGCAAGCCTGCCGATGATTTTGGCGAGGGCGGATTCCTCACGGGCGTCAGCCCCGCCGCGGCGCCCGTCGTTTATCACGATCTGATCATCTCCGGCGAAAACAGAGTGCAGTCGGTGCGCGCCGTGGATGCTCACACCGGCAAGCTTGTCTGGACGTTCTACACCAAGGCGCAGCCCGGCGAACCCGGCCACGAAACCTGGCTGGGCAATAGCTTCGACGCGAAAGGCGGCACCGACGTCTGGAGTTTCATGACGCTCGATGCGGAGCGCGGCCTGGTTTTCGTCCCGATTGCTCCGAGCGGTGGCACTGAGTATTACGGCGGCCAGCGCCTCGGCAATGGACTCTACAACGACAGCCTCGTGGCGCTCGATGCTGCGACCGGAAAGCTCGTCTGGTACCGACAGCTGGTGCACCACGATCTCTGGGACTATGACGTGCCTGCGCCACCCACCCTGTTCGACGTCCAGCGCAATGGGAGGACCATTCCCGGTGTCGCCGAGTTCAGCAAGCAGGGCACATTGTTCCTGTTCGATCGCACCAATGGCACCCCCCTGTTTGGCATCGAGGAACGGCCCGTGGCGCAGTCCGACGTGCCCGGCGAAGTAACCTCGCCCACGCAGCCCTTTCCGCTGAAGCCTCCGCCGCTTGCTCCCATGAGCGTGACGAAGGACGATATTTACAATCTCACGCCGGAACACTCCGCGTTCTGCAAGGAGCTGTGGGAGAAGAACAATTTCTACAACAATGGCCCGTTCACTCCCTTCGGCGACGATCCCAACAAGATGGCCATTGTTTCTCCCGGCCGGGAAGGCTCCGCCAATTGGAGCGGCGTCGCATTCGACCCCAAGCTGGACTACATCTTCGGCACCACGGATTTCAATACGGCGCAGATTGGCCGCCTAGTCAAGGGCGAGAAAGAAAATCCCACCGGCGGCCCGTACGAAAAGATCTATCCCGGCGGCGGCATTCGCTACAACACTCGCTACTGGGATCCGAAAACGGGCTGGCCGTGCATCAATCCGCCCTGGGCGGAATTATTCGCCGTCAGCGCGAAGACCGGCAGGATCGTCTGGCGCGTTCCCTTCGGCACGGTGGATGCGCTCGCCGAGAAGGGCTTTCCGCACACCGGGGCGCCCAACACCGGTTCGATGATCGTCACTGCGAGCGGCCTGATCTTCATCGGTGCCACCAACGACGGCCGCTTTCGCGCTTTCGACGCACGCACCGGCAGGGAACTGTGGACCGAAAAAATTGACGCGAGTGCGCACACCATTCCCATCACCTACCTGGGCAAGAACGGCAAGCAATACGTGGTCGTTGAAGCCTTCGGCGGCCCTGGCATCGTCGCCGTTAAAGGCTATTTCAATGACGCCCCCGGCGATTCCGTCATCGCCTTCGCGCTTCCTTAGACCTCCGCGGCCGAACTCGTGGCCTCTGAAGCGAGCAACTGGGTGTTTGCACTCGACATCAATGTAGGAGCGCGTCATATAGTGGGTTTCGGTGTCGGATAGCGAGCTGCATGCCGGGAACTTTTACGGGAAGAATGAGGAATCGTTCTAGGGCAACGATTGTGAATCCGACAAAAACGACCTCCAATAGGAAGCCCGTGCGACGGAATGTTCGGTTCGCAGTCCTGCGTTCCGGGGTTCTTGTCTGGCTTAGCCTCGGCGTCCTGCTGTGGGCCATTCCAGGTGTGGCACAACCGCAGCAGGCGACGGACCAGCAATCGTCTGGAAGGATCCTTGGAACGGTGCTCGACCAAACGGGCGCAGCCGTCGCTGGAGCTCGAGTGACACTCGCGCGCGAGGATCGATCCCCCAACCAGAACGCGATTTCAGGCCAGGACGGGGAATTCTCTTTTACCGATATTGCCCCCGGGCCTTTCCACCTCACGATCGCGTCGCCGGGTTTCGCTACGCAGCTCGCTTCCGGAGTTCTGCATTCGGGCGAGGTATCGATCGTTCCGCAGATCACACTTACGGTCGCTTCGAATCTGATGGAGGTGCGCGTCGAGCCTTCGCAGACCGAAATCGCGGAAGCGCAGATCAAGGATGAAGAGAAGCAGCGCGTGTTCGGCGTGATTCCAAATTTCTACGTCAGCTACATCCCCGATGCGGCTGCTCTCACATCGAAGCAAAAATTCAAGCTTGCCTGGAAGGACACGGTCGATCCGGTTACCTTCGGTATTACCGCGGCCGTTGCCGGGATGGAGCAGGCGGCGGACCAATACCATGGATATGGGCAAGGCGCGCAAGGGTATGGAAAGCGCTACGGCGCTGCCTACGCCGACCTTGTTACCAGTACGTACATCGGAGGCGCCATGCTGCCGTCGCTCCTGAAACAGGATCCGCGCTATTTCTACCGGGGAGCGGGCAGCGCGCGAACGCGCGTTCTCTATGCCATCGCTAGCGCCGTAATCTGCAAGGGAGACAATAAGCGCTGGCAGGCAAATTACTCGGGCATTCTCGGGAGCTTCGCCTCAGCAGGCATTTCGAATCTTTACTATCCCGGGAAAGATACGGGAGTCGGGCTGACATTTGAAAACGCGTTGATTGATACTGGCGCGGCCGCTGCCGGCAATATCTTTCAAGAATTTCTCGTCCGCAAATTAACACCCAATCTTCCCGACCGCGGGCCGTCCAAACACTGAACGAACGAGGTTGCACATGCCCTCTGAGCGAAAACTTTCGTTCGTCTATCAGTCGCAGCCATCGCGCGTCGTGTTCGGCGAAGGAAGCCTTGCGAGAGCACCGGAGGAGATCGACCGCCTCGGGGCGTCGCGCGTGCTCGTGATCGCTACTCCTGGCCGCAAGAAACTCGCCGAGGAATTGGCGGCGCGCCTCGGTGCGAAAGCCGTGGGAGTTTTCGATCGCGCGGCAATGCACGTTCCGGCGGAAACCGCGGAAGCAGGACGCGCGGAGGCCGCGCGCCTCGACGCGGACTGCTATGTCGCGGTGGGTGGAGGTTCCGCCACGGGCCTGGCGAAAGCGATCGCGCTGATTTCGGGCCGCCCGATTCTTTGTATTCCCACAACGTATGCCGGATCGGAGATGACGTCCACGTGGGGTCTCACCGAAGCCGGCATCAAGAAAAATGCTCGCGACCCGCGCGTCCTGCCGAAGACCGTACTCTACGATCCCGCGCTGACCGCCAGTATGCCCGCAATGCTTTCAGCCACCAGCGGCATGAACGCCGTCGCGCACTCGGTCGAAGCGCTCTATGCGCAGGAGGCGAATCCCATTGTTTCTCTGATGGCGGAGGAGGGAATTCGCGCGATGGCGCGCAGCCTTCCGGCGGTGGTCAAGGAGCCTTCGAGTATGGAGGCGCGTTCGCTCGCGCTCTATGGCGCGTGGCTCGGTGGCGCCTCGTTGGGAGCGGCGGGAATGGCGCTGCATCACAAGCTGTGCCACATCCTCGGAGGCGCGTTCAATCTGGGGCACGCGGAAACGCACACGGTCCTGCTGCCGCACGCCACGGCGTACAATGCGCCCGCTGCGCCGCAGGCGATGGAACGCATCGCCCGCGCTCTGGGTTCGAAGTCCGCCGCGCAAGGTCTCTACGATCTCGAAGCGGGAATGGGCGCGCCGCTGGCACTGAAATCCTTGGGGATGAAACGTGAAGACCTCGACCACGCCGCGGATCTCGCCGTGAAAACGCCGTCGTACAATCCGCGCCCGCTCGATCGGGACGCGATTCGCATGCTACTGGAAGACGCTTTTGAAGGGCGCGCGCCGCGGACTTGGCCCGTCGCGTAACGGAAGCGTTTCCCGCAGTTCGGCGTGATTGGAATTTGCGCCCAGCATTTGGGGTGTCACGCCGAGCGTCAGGCGCACCCAGCGGTCCTGATGGCTCACCTTGACCTTGCTCGCGAGCGCGGCGAGGAAGTCCGCCTGTTCCGCGGTCATCTGGCGCCGGTTTTTCGGATCCGAGAGCGCCAGAGTACCCAACATCCGAAAGCCGTCGAGCAGCGTCGCGATCTCCGTGGCATGCGCCAAGGAATCGCATTCGGCGTCAAGCGCCAGATCCATGCGGTCGCCTTGAGGCTGGCCAGCGAATGTGAGTCCCTTGACACTGCGCGCCAAGGTTTGTAGTTGCGGCGCATTCTTGAAATTGTCGTAGAAGCTCTTGGGTAGCGCGTCCGCCTGCGCTACCGCGAAGATCGGCGCGCCCGCCACGCGATGGATGCGCGCCTGCATCGCATCGATTTTCCCGGCGTCGGCTTCCGGTACGTCAAAGGGCATGTAGGACGGTTCGGTCATCTCAATTCGCGTGGCGGAAAGAAAGCTGAACGACACCGGCGGATCGCCAGGCACGGTGTAGAACGTTTGCGTTCGCCACATTCCGGCTTTTCCGGTGCGCAGCGCGTAGGCTTTAATGTTTTCTTGATGGAAGCGTCCATCCGCAATGGCAAGGACCAGGTTGTTGCCGAGGTTTCTACTCGGCGTGGGCAGGGTCGTGGGCCAGATCGCAAGCGCGACCCGGTCGAGGTCGCGCGTGTAGTCGAAACCTGTGTCGCGCACGAAGTTTTGGTAGTCGCGATCTTCTTTGGGATCAGCGCCTGCGAGGCCCAGCATTGCGGCGAGCGGCGAGCCCTGCAACTTTCGCAGGGCTGCGACATCTATATAGGCAACCATAGGCGTGCCCGGCGGAAGCTGGCTCATGATGTCCGGCGCGGCTCCGGCGCTGGCTGCCGGGAACGGGCGATGCAAGCGATGGAGATAGACTCCGGCCCCCGCTGCAGCCAGGACGATCAGCACAGCCACCACAATCCACGCGCGCTTCGTGCGGGAGATCGGCATCAGGCGGTGATTCTCTCTTCTCGGATTTAGTGTAATGTTTTGACGCCGGATTGAGTATTGGAAATATGCCGCGGCAACCCGCGGCTCGCCGGCTGCGTCCAACCATTTCAGGGCGGCGCGACTGGAGTTTTTAATCAGGAGTCCGGTCATCGGCAACAGCACTCATTCATCACCGCAACGATTTTTCGTGGTGGCGTGCCTGGCCGTCGGGTTCGTTGCGACGGCGCAAAGTTCCCTGTGCGCCCAAACATCGGATCGGGCCGTGGCTCCAGCCGGCACGCCAGTGGCCGCGAAGCCGGGCACGGAAGCGGCAACTCCGACGGCCGATCAAATACTCGATCGTTACGTGAAAGCCATCGGCGGACGCGAGGCGTGGCAGAAGTTTACGTCGCGCGTGACGATGGGAACGATCGAAGTGCCGTCCATGAACCTTTCGGGAACCGTTCTGATTCACGAGAAGGCGCCGGATCGCCTGCTCGCTGCGGTCATTATTAACGGCGCGTCGTTCCGCCAAGGCTTTGACGGAACGCTCGGATGGACGGACGACCCGCAGGACGGTCTCCGCGAACAGAGCGGAGCTGAACTCGCGGAAGCGCGACGCGATGCGGACTTTTATCATCCGCTGGATTTGCGCCGTCTATACACAAAATTCACGGTGAGCGGCACGGAAAGAATCGGCGATCGCGACACGTTCATTTTGGAAGCGACGGTTCCGGAAGGCAGCGAGCCGACCAAAATGTATTTCGACACGCAGACTGGCCTGCTGCTTCGAGCCGTGAGCCAGCATCACGGGTCCGACGGCGTGACAGAGTTCCGCGAGGATTTTGAAGATTATCGCGACGTCGACGGAATCAAGGTGCCGTTCACGAGCCGCCAGACCAATGGCGACACGACCTATACGATGACGATCAGCGAAGTGCACCACAATGTGGCACTGGATGATTCTGAATTTGCGAAGCCGGCTGCACAATAGGGCATCCCAGGAATGGAATCCGGCAAGATAAGTGGCGTGCTGGCAATGGTTTTGCAGGGCCCAGGAAACTTGCTTGCAATTTGATTGCCGCTACGATATATTTGCCCGGTTTGCGCAGGGCTGGCGTAGCTCAGTTGGTAGAGCATCTGATTTGTAATCAGAGGGTCGGGGGTTCAACTCCCTCCGCCAGCTGAGTTTGAGGGGACCAGGATTCGGCGGTCGGGTATAAGGAC